>OHUE01001229.1_pt1 | contig 11369 bp, 10 predicted proteins | sample 1579111 | NCBI WGS metagenome assembly OHUE01 (sample SAMEA3879524, study PRJEB24766) | human gut metagenome | biome: human-associated habitat; feature: feces | place: USA | collected 1985/1987 | reverse complement strand
CTCGCTTCGCATAGCTGGTAACAGCTGCCGGATTCATGTAGATAATCTCATGTTTAAGATTGCATATAACAACGGATGCCCTGTCCTGCTCAACAATACTCTTGTAAAAGCTGACCATCTACCTTTTTATGTATTTTTGTCTTTTTACTTTTTGTCAAATTTCTCCCACCTTTATATAATTAACAACTTTTGCTAATATAACGCATGTTTCGCATTTATCTTTTCACATTATAACATCTATCATATTTATCCGATTGGGTATGAGGTAGATAATTATTATATCTACCGCCTCTGTACTTATTCTATATATAGAATACACCTATTACAAACATTAATCAACCGTAATCACGCCGAATTTTAATATATTTTTACCCGTTTATCCATATTCGGTGCTTTGTGCTGTGTTTCGATTTGTGAAACCGATTCAAAAGTCAAGTTCCTCTTAAAAATTAAATGTTTCTGGGTCAGAACCGTGTTTTTCGTTCTTGTTAAGCTTATTTATGGCGTTCATATCATCCTCAGACAATTCAAAATCAAACACGTCAAAATTAGAAATAATTCTTTCCTGATGCGTTGACTTTGGAAGTACAATTATTCCTCTCTGAAGCTCCCATCTTAAAACAATCTGTGCAGGTGTCTTACCATACTTGTCAGCCAGTGCAATAATCACCTCATTTTCAAGTGTTCCTGCTCCGTTGCCTCCAAGTGGGCTGTAGGCTTCTATTGCAATACCATTCTTCTTAGCATATTCAACATTTTCAATATTAGCGTAATAAGGATGAATCTCAATCTGGTTAACCGCTGGTACAACTGTCCAGTTTTCACTGAGAGTCTCAAGATGGTGAACATTGAAGTTACTTACACCGATTGCCTTGATTTTGCCAGCCTTGTACAGGTCCTCCATATCTGCCCACGCCTTCTCATATCCTTTAGCTGGCCAGTGAATCAGGTACAAGTCTATGTAATCAAGTCCCATGTCTTCCAAGGTCTGTAAAAATGCTTCTTTAGTTCTTCCCTGTCTAATATCCTCATTCCAAAGCTTAGTTGTAACAAATATATCCCTTCTGTCAATGCCACTCATACGTATGCCTTCGCCTACGCTTTTTTCATTGCCGTAAACCTTAGCTGTATCAATATGTCTGTATCCAGCCTCAATCGCCCATTTTACTGCATTAGCTGTATCAGCTCCGTCTGGTGTTCTAAAAACACCAAGACCTATCTGTGGAATTTTAACTCCATTATTTAATGTAATATAATTCATATAATTCAAATCTCCTTTATCTGTTTTCTTTCATTTTACACCATGTAAACGTTCAATTTCAATTATAGTATTGAGTCCTCTTACCTCAAAATTGATATGAAAAAATAGGACTTAAATCATTCAAGCCCTTGTTTTATAAGGTTTCTCTTGATTTAGTCCTATTTTAACGTATGCCCCTTTTATAATTAAAGGATATCTGTGAGCATTATTTTTCCATTCATTTAAAAATAAATCTGCTTATCTGGTTAAATATCCAATATAATTAACCTCCATATATTTTATGGTTATATTATACACCGTTTTACACTTTTATGAAGAAATCCATAATTATACTCTTAACATTCTGTATCCTATACCAATATGCGTCTGTATATACTGCGGGGAATTGACATCTTTTTCAATTTTCTTTCTTAATGTTGCCATAAATACTCTAAGTGATGCCAGATCATTTTCCCATGAACTGCCCCATATATTCTTAGTAATATAAGTGTATGTCAGCACTCTTCCTACATTTCTTGATAATAATATAAGAAGCTTATATTCAATAGGTGTAAGATGCAGCTCCTCTCCATTCAGATATGCACAGCCAGCTGCATAGTCAATTTTTAAATCTCCGTTCTCGAATACACTTGTATTCTGAGTCATATCCGTCTGCATAAGCGACAGTCTTCTTACTGTTACACGTAATCTTGCAAGAAGCTCATCTACTGAAAACGGCTTTGTAAGATAATCGTCTGCCCCTGCATCAAGTGCCTCTATCTTATCCGCATCTTCAGTTCTTGCACTTATAACAATTATTGGTGTATTAGTCCATGTCCTTATCTTTTTTATAACTTCCACCCCATCTATATCAGGAAGTCCTAAGTCTAGCAGAATTATATCAGGATTATGTGATGCAGTCTGTGAAATAGCACTCTCTCCATTCACAGCAGTTAAATACCTGTAATTATTAGTTTTTAATGTTGTTGTTATGAGATTTCTTATTGGTGAATCATCCTCAACTACAAGAACCTGCGTTTTATTCATTTAAATGTACCTCACTTAACTGCAGCTTGAATTCAAAAATGCATCCATGTGGTGTATTATCCCTTAATTCCAGTTCACTTCCATGTGCATTTATAATAGTTTTACATAAAGATAACCCAAGTCCGAGACTTCTTCTGTTATCTGCAATTTCATTGTTACAGGTAAAAAATGTATCAAATACATTTTCTTTCATGTCATCAGGTATTCCCGCGCCATTATCTTCAATGGATATAATTACATATCTGCCTTCTTTTCTTGCTTTAATATATATATCAGAGCCTTCCTGTGTATACTTTATGGCATTATCAACTATATTAATAATAACCTGTATTATCAGTCTGGCATCCATTCTCACAAGAAGCAGTTCTTTGCCGCAATCCACATGTATTTTATGTTCACAGCTTTTTCTGTTGATATGTTTTAACGCTTCAGCAATAACTTCATCTATAAGCTGATCAGACATATTAAGAGTTACTGTTCCATCCTCAAATCTTGTTACAAACAATATATTCTCTACAAGACTGATTAACCATTCTGAATCATCATATATATCTGTAAATATCTGCTCTCTCGTATCATTATCAAGCTTATCATAATTGTACATAAGATTATTGGCATTACCTGATATTGATGTGAGTGGTGTTCTTAAATCGTGTGAAATCGTCCTTAAAAGATTAGCCCTTAACTGTAGTGTCTTTTCCCTGTAAGCAGCCTGTTCTGACATACGAACATGTTTTTTCAGTTTAGATTCCAGAGTTCCTGTAAGCATTGACGCAGCAAGCATAATAACACATGTGAGCGGATATCCTGTGTCATATGTATGAAAAGTAAATCTTGGTTCTGTCAGGAAGAAATTCATCAGAACAACACTTACAAGCGAACCCACCACACTCCAGATATATCCATTAGTGAATATCGAAAGCAAAAGCACGCACAGAAGATATACCATAATAACATTTGATTCTGTAAATCCAATATATATAAGCAGCATTCCTATTACTGTTGCAATGCTTAAAAAGCCTATTGTTATTAAGAATTCTTTTACAAGTTTTTTTAATGTCTTTTCCGTTATAATTACCACCTTATTTTATTTTGTGTATAATAACACATTTTCAATTTAATATCTCTTTTTTTTGTTATCATCACTTTCATTCAATACAGCATTCATTGTATCTTTGTCATTGGTTCTTCTTGTTCTGTTCATAAATCCGTCTATTTTATTCATAACATACCATCCTGCTGCCATAAATAATAATATCACAACTATCAGTATTATTATAATTAATCCCGTCTTCATGCTCATGCCCCCTAATCTTAAACCTTAAAGCATTTTTTCAGATTTTTATAATCTCCTAACACAAGTAATGTAATATCTTCTGTAAGTACAATATCTGGTTCAACATTTACATTTATTGAGTCATTATGCTTTATAGCCATTATGTTTACTCCATATTTTTTTCTTATATCAAGTTCAATAATACTTTTTCCTAACCACGACTCAGGAACTTCCACTTCAAGAATTGCATGAGTATTATCCAGTTGTATTAAATCAAGAATATGGTCCGCAGTGTAGCGTACTGCAGCCCACTTTGCTTCGTGTTTTTCAGGATATACAACCGCATCTGCACCATTACGCAGCAGGAATTTTTCCTGTACATCCCGCTCAGCTCTTGATACCACATATCTGGCTCCAAGTTCCTTTAACAGTGATGTCGTTTCCAGCGAATTCTGAAAACTGTCACCAATTGTCACCATACACACATCAAAATTTCCAACACCTAATGATTTTAAAAATTCAGCATTCGTGCTGTCTCCAATCTGTGCATTTGTGACTATATTCATAACATCGTTAATTCTGTTCTCATCAGTATCAACTGCCATCACCTGATGTCCAAGCTGATTAAGCTGCATAGCCATATGTTTTCCAAATCTTCCGGCTCCTATAAGTAATACATTCTTTTTCATATTGTGCTCCTATCCTATATTAATCTTTTCTTCAGGAAATTTTGAATAGCTGTTTCCATTTCCAGAAAAAGCAGCATATATTAAAGTAAGACCGCCAACTCTGCCCATAAACATAAGAATAATAAGAACAATTCTTGATAATATTCCAAGTTGTGGAGTAATACCTAATGTCAATCCGACCGTACCTACTGCTGATGCTGTTTCAAAAAGACATTTTCCTAATGAAATTCCATCTGTGACATTTATAATAAATGCGCCCGTAACAAATAATGTAATATACATCATAGCTATCGTAGCTGCATTTTTAACTGTATCGTTATCTATTCTTCTTTCAAAAAAATGAATATTCTTATTTCTCTTAAATGTTGCAACCATGTTTCCCATAAGAACTGCAAATGTAGTTGTTTTCATACCACCTGCTGTTGAACCTGGTGAACCACCTATAAGCATAAGAATTATCATAATCATTACAGATGCCTGTTTCATTGCATTAAGGTCAACCGTATTAAATCCAGCAGTCCTTAATGTCACTGATTGAAAAAGTGCCTTAAATACAGGCATTCTCTCGCTTCCAGTCATCATATCATTTATCATAAATATAATTGCAGGTACTGTTATAAGAACGGCTGTTGTAACAATTATTAATTTGCTCTGCATCTTATATCTTTTAAAATGATACTTATTATTCTTAATATCTTCCCACGTAACAAATCCAATTCCACCTATCACAATAAGAAGCATCAATGTAATATTAATAACAGGATTACAGGCATATGTCGTCATTGAAGCAAATTGATTATCCGCTGTTCCTAGCACATCAAATCCTGCATTACAGAATGCTGATATTGAATGAAATATTGCAAACCAGATTCCTTTCAATCCATAATCTCTGCAGAATACCGGCATCATAAGCAATGCTCCTGATAATTCTATGATAAATGTTCCTTTTAATATAAATCCGGTAAGCCTGACTATTCCTCCAACCACCGGTGCTGATACAGATTCCTGCATAAAGCTTCTCTGCATTAAAGACACTTTCTTTCCTGACAATAAAGAAAATGCAACGGCAACAGTAATTACGCCAAGCCCTCCTATCTGTATAAGCGTAATTATTACAAGCTGTCCAAATGAAGACCAGTAGCTTCCTGTATCCAGTACTACTAATCCGGTAACGCATACAGCTGATGTAGATGTAAATAATGCATCACCAAACGGTGTTACACAGCCACTGGCTGATGAAACCGGCAGCATAAGAAGCAATGCTCCTAATATAATTAATCCACCAAATCCAATTGTTATAACCCGGAATGATGACAAATGTTTTCTTATCCTGTTGTCAAACATAAAAAATTCCCCTTTTCTAACATAATTGAAATCTACCAGAATTATGTTAAAAAAGGGGTTAAGCATTTTTATATGATATTAAGATTATATTAAGATTATTATCTCTCCCGAATCATGATAATCAGAAGATAAGCTGCTCCGAATACAACTATACTCCCAGCCATGATTAAATACATCTGTGGCACGCCAACGACATGTCCCATGAATACAGGATTACAGTCCAGAGTGTTCCTTATGACTGTGACCGCTTCTGACGGAAGCCCTGTGTCTGCCATCTCTTTATACACTCCATTGAGCATGTGGTTCTTAACCAGGGAAGTTCCGTATGTACCCGGAAGGTAGGACAATGCTTTCTGCAGCCCTGAACTAAAATTAGATATCGGCATGTATGCACCACACACAAATCCATACCCTGCACTTACAATAGTTCCAACCGCCGACAACTGCCCCTGCGTCTTTAACGGATAGCTTACAATGCTTGAAAGCGTGCTTCCGAATAACACAAGAAGAATCATATCCAATATAACAAATATTACATCTGATGCACTCATATACCAGCCCATCTTCAATATGTAAAGCAGGCATAATGCAAGTGCTGTGCCATTAACCATAAGCGAATTAAGTACTGTTGATAAGAAATATCCTATATAAATCTTTGTTTTGCTTACAGGCGAAACATCAAAATCTTTTCTTGCTCCGCTGGCTCTGTCCTGAACCATCGTAAGATTGACGCAGAATGTAACAGTTACACAGCTTACTGCAAGAAGTGCTGCAGCTAACTGTGCTGCCACTGTGCCGTTAATTATTTTGTCTGATAAATCAATCATGTCCTTAGTTGCAGAAACGAAGGAGTCCTTGTATACATTTGCTAAAAATGTTGCATACAAAACAATAAGAATTACCGGAGTTATCATTGATGAGAATAACATTCCTTTGTCCTTAAAAAAGAGTTTTCTGTTTCTGCTTACAAGTGCGGTTATCTCTTTCATCACTGACCACCTCCCAATATTTTCCCAGTCACAGCAAGAAATACATCATCCATACCGCCTTTTACGACTTCATAATCACGGAATATCTCCTGATGTTTCACAATCATTTTCGTAGCTTCAAGTGTGTTCTTAACCTGAATCCTGTAACCATCACGGATTGCTTTGTACTCTGTTTCCAAAGCTTTAATCTCATCCTCTGTAACTCCATACAAAGATATCGTATCATGAACATATTCATTCTTTAATTCCAAAGGAGTTCCCTCTGCCACAATGCTTCCCTTATCAAGAATCACAACATATCCGGCACTTGCCGCCTCCTCCATGTAATGAGTTGTAAGGAATACCGTCATGTTCTCCTCTGTACGAAGTCTCTCAATAACATTCCATATAAGAAGCCTTGTCTGCGGGTCAAGTCCCGTCGTCGGCTCATCAAGAATCAGTATCTCCGGTCTGTGAATCAGCGCCCTTGCAATATCAATTCTTCTTCTCTGTCCGCCTGACAGCTTACCAACCGGTCTGTTAATATAATCTCCGAAATCAAGTATCTCCACCAGTTCTGCCAGTCTTTTTTCAAATGCATTTCCAGTAATTCCATACAACGCCGCCCTGCTTTTAAGATTCTCCTTAACCGTAAGAGGTTTATCAAGAACACTGTCCTGAAACACAACTCCCAGCAGCCTCTTTGTTTCACTGCCTGCCCTGTCTGCTTCTTTATCCTTAATCCACACATTTCCGCTGTCCTTGCGTAACTGCCCGCATATAATAGAAATCGTTGTGCTTTTTCCAGCACCATTTACACCTAAAAATGCGAACAATTCTCCCTTCTTTACGCGGAAACTTAAGTCGTTAACTGCCTTCACATCGCCAAAACATTTATTCAGATGTTCTATCTTAATAATATCCGACATACGCCCTCCTTAGTTTCATAATATTTTCAGAATATATCCAGCATATTATCCAGATATATCTCTTCTCTTACATGTATCTGATACTCCGGCTTTATCATGTAATACAATAGGAATTCCAGCACCAGTGCGCTTCCAAGTCCTCGCCCTTCTATCTTGAAATTGAAAAATCCCATTGGCATATATGTATTCCTTATATCATCAACACTGATAAATGCTGGATTCTCCATTGCCTTAGAAAACCGGTATCCACTCTGTGAATCCGGTGCAACGCATACATGATCTGGACAGTCCTCGCCAAGATTCTGGCGGCTCACAATCTCATAACAGTTCTTTCTGTCGTAACATCCGAACCAGCAGCACTCATTACACAGGAATTCCACCTTATCCTTTTCTTTATCTGTAAGCTTCACCAGCTTGTCAAATACTTTATTCAGCCTGAAATCCGGCACTACATACTGGAAATCTTCTCTTTTTACTTCATCCAGAAAATCATTGAAATCCGTCAGCACCTTCGTTGTCGATGATACAAGATAAAGATTCGGATAATACTTCTTCATATACCCGGCAAGAAGGTCTGAATGTACAATCACGCCATTGCTGACTGCATTCCTCATACCTTCGCTTTCATTAAGTGCCTTACATAACGCATTACATTTTTCATCAGCTAAATGTTCTTCGCGAAGCAGTGAATTGCTGAATGTCAGCCTTGCCGATATCCCATATTCACTCATCAGATTCATAACTTCCTGCACACCATGTTCACCGGAACCGATTCGTCCACCGCCCCATATACAGTCTGCAGGCGCACCATATATTGAGCCAATCCCGCACCAGTCATAGAAATACTCCCTGTGCCCCCGATATACCGGCAAAAATGCTTCATACAACTCATAGAATTCAAACAAACCAGGAAGATGGTAATATGCCTTCTTTATACTATTCATATAATGTATCTCCCTTCCTGCTGTCTACAATCCCATAATTTCATATATATACTTCATATCCATATTTTCACGGATTGCATCTGCCAGCTTGTCATACTCTCTCTGCTTATATTCTTCAAAACTCATGTCTGAACCGCCGTGTGTCGCAATCCCACATCTTTTACCAAGCATGTTTATAAAACTGTCACAGAATTCTTTCTCATCAAATATTCCATGAAGATAAGTTCCTGCCACATTACCACAGACACATCCGTCCATATATTCGGTTCCATCGACAGTATTATATATTTTTGCAAATGCATGTGCCTGTCCTTCATTCACAGTACTCTCTCCCATATGAATTTCATATCCGGCACATTTTTTCTCTCCAAGCATTTCCCACATTCCTGACTGGCTGCAGATTATTCCTCTTGATCTTGTACGGTGCTTAGACAGTGTAAATGTAGTTGTAACCGGCAAAAGACCTATTCCCGGAATAACCTCACCGGTTTCTGCATTACATGAATCATCAATAACATTTCCTAAGATCTGGTAACCACCACATATTCCAAATACAGGTATCTCCTGCCTTGCACATTTTATAATCTGTGCTTCCATTCCATTTTTACGGAGCCATTTTAAATCATTAATTGTATTCTTGCTTCCCGGAAGAATTATGAGGTCGGGATTTCCAATCTGTTCTGCCTTGTCTGCATAACGCAGATTGACCTCTTCAATACGCTCAAGTGCATTAAAATCCGTAAAATTAGAAATGTGAGGCACACGTATTACTACTATGTCGAACTGCTCATCTGACATATGTGCATTGTAGACTGATGGCTCAATCCGTGAAGCAAGGCTGTCCTCATCATCAATGTCAAGCTTAACATAAGGAATTACACCTGCAACCGGAATTGGACATATATCATATAACTGTTTTATGCCCGGCTCTAATATTCTCTTATCTCCACGGAACTTATTCATAACAAGACCTTTTACACGCCTGCGTTCTTCTTCCTCTAACAGCATAATTGTTCCAACAAGCTGTGCAAATACACCACCTCTGTCAATATCACCTACAAGCAGAACAGGTGCATCTACAAGCTTTGCCATTCCCATATTAACAATATCATCTTTTTTAAGGTTAATCTCTGCCGGACTGCCAGCACCCTCAAGAACAATAATGTCATACGCACTGGCAAGCTTATTATACGCTTCTAATATATCTGGAATAAGCTGCTTTTTGTACTGGAAATATTCTTTAGCCGGCATATTCTTTAATGGTATTCCATTTACAATTACCTGAGAACCAACATCACTTGTCGGTTTTAAAAGTATAGGATTCATCTCTACACAAGGGGATATCCCAGCCGCCTCTGCCTGCATAACCTGTGCCCTTCCCATCTCCAGACCATCGGCTGTTATATATGAATTAAGTGCCATATTCTGTGACTTAAATGGTGCTACACTGTAGCCATCCTGTTTTAACACTCTTAATATTCCTGCTGTTATAATGCTCTTTCCTGCATTAGACATAGTTCCCTGAATCATAAGATTCTTTGCCATAATCACTGCACCCTGCCTTTCTTTTACACTTCCAGTATCTGTCTCATATTATTAATAAGAACCTCATTATCCGCATGCTGCTTTACTGCTATACGGTAGCAGTCAGCCGGCATATTATGATAACTCCCACATGACCGTATAAGTATCCCATGCTTTAATAATTCTTCCTGTAGCATGCATCCTGCTTTACTTTGTGGCAGTCTGAATGTTAAATAATCTGCCTGTGACGGATAAACAATACATTTCATATCTGATAATTCATTGATAAGAAACTGCCGTTCCCTCTGAATAAGTTCATGCGTATGCTTCTCATAATCTTTATCCGCAAATGCTGCAATTCCTGCACGCTGTGCCACAGACGACACATTCCATTCCGGAAGCTGTAATGAAACCCTGTTAATTAATTCTGTATTGGCACTCATCATATATCCTAATCTGATTCCCGCCATTGCATAAAACTTTGTAAATGCATTTATAATCACAAGATTATCATAATCATCCAGAAATCTTTTACAGCTTATAATTTCATACTGCGGATTAAACCTTAAAAAGCACTCATCAGCTACAACTACAATGTTCCTGTCCCTGCATATATCAAGTATATTAACAAGAATATCTTCAGGTATAAGGTTTCCTGTAGGATTATTGGGATTACATATAAAACACATCTGGATATCCATATCCTTAAGCTGACTGCATGCATCTGCATAACCAAATCCATTCTTTTCATCAAGTTTGTAATATTCAGTTTCTGCACCATACGCACTGACAGCGCGTTCATACCCCGAAAAAGATGGGGCTGCAACTGCACATTTATAAGGTTTTTCTGCCCTAACCACAGCCATTATAAGTTCAGAAGCACCATTTCCACACAGTATTCTTTCTGCCTGTACCCTCTCCTTACCGGCAACTGCCTCTCTTAACGCCGTATACCTGATATCAGGATATGTCTCATATCCGCTGATATTATTAAGAATTGCGTCCTGCACTCCATCCGGCATTCCAAGCGGATTAATATTAACCGAAAAATCAAGTGACACTTCCTTGTCATAGATATTCCCGCCATGTATCTGTTTTTCCATAAATGATAACCTTTCGTCTGATTAACAGAAATAACACATCACTGCACTTCTTATAATAAGCACAATAATAATCATAATAAATGCTGTGATATACAATAAAATATTACTTCTTTTTATATCTTCAATTTCCAACTCCCGGATTGAATCTCCAATCTGTGGCTTATGCACAAGTCTGCCAAAATAATAGTTGTCTCCTGACAGAGAAACTTTCAATGCTCCTGCACATGCCGATTCTGTCTGTGCAGAATTAGGACTGCTGTGTTTCATTCTGTCCCTTAAAAAAATCTTCCATGCATTGCCCATGC
>OHUE01001227.1_pt1 | contig 11388 bp, 11 predicted proteins | sample 1579111 | NCBI WGS metagenome assembly OHUE01 (sample SAMEA3879524, study PRJEB24766) | human gut metagenome | biome: human-associated habitat; feature: feces | place: USA | collected 1985/1987 | reverse complement strand
CCGCCGCCACATCCGCGAGCGCATGACGGAACTCCGCCGCCGCTTGGATGCGGTGGAGAAGCAGCGCGAACTGCGCCGCAAGAGCCGCGAGAAGAACGAAATCCCCGTCGTCGCGCTGGTCGGCTACACCAACGCGGGCAAATCGACACTGCTGAACCAGATGACGGGCAGCGATGTGTATGTGCAAGACCAGCTGTTCGCGACGCTGGACGCGGTCAGCCGCCGCATCGAGACGGCGGAGCACACGCCGTTCCTGCTGGTGGACACGGTTGGGTTCATCCGCAAGCTGCCCCACGCGCTGGTCAGCGCCTTCCGCTCGACACTGGAAGAAGCTGTGCTGGCGGATGTGCTGGTCATCGTCAACGACGGCGCATCGGAGGAAATCACGCAGCAGCACGACACGGTGCTGCAAGTGCTGTCTGACCTTGGCGCGACGGAGCAGCCGCGCATTGAGGTCATCAACAAGTGCGACCTGTACACCGATGAGGCGGGCGCGCCGATGCTGATTCCGGGCGCGGTACGGTTGAGCGCAAAAACGGGCGAGGGCATCGCGGAGCTGCACGCGCGCATTGCGGAGCAGCTGCAAAAGACCTACGCGCCCGTAACGTTCGTGCTGCCGTTTGACCGCTTCGGCTTGGTGGGGCAGATTCGCCCGCTGGGACGCGTGATCAATGAGGAATACACGGATACGGGGCTTGAACTGACGGTGGTGCTGGCGAATGCCGACCGCGACCGGTTGGTGAGCAAGTATGGGAAAGAAATATTGAAGGGTTGAGTTCATTTCCCATAATTAACACGCGGGCATAGTCTGAAAGTGTCACCAACGCAATCGCGAAAATGGGTCAAGGGTCGAAGACCCTTGCAGGGACAGCGTCCCTGCCGGAGTCCAGCGGCAGCGCCTCTGGCGCCTCCCCACGAAAGGAAGTTGCAATTCATGCAGAAGGCAAAAGTACGGGAAAATGTGAAGGAATACGCATTGCTGACGCTCGGCACGGTGATTATGACGCTGGGCATCTACTTCTTCAAGTTCCCGAACCATTTTTCCACCGGCGGCGTCAGCGGTATGGCGGTCATTTTGAGCCATTATATTCCGAACTTCACCAATGGCGATTTCGTCATGATGATCAACGTCCTGCTGCTCATCGTCGGCTACATTGTGCTCGGCAAGGGCTTCGGCGGACGCACGACGTATGTCAGCCTGCTGATGTCGGGTCTGACGTGGGGGCTGGAGCGCATCATTCCGATGAACGCGCCGATGACCTCCCAGCCCCTCATGGAACTGATTTTCGCTGTCAGCCTGCCCGCGGTCGGCTCGGCGATTCTCTTCAACCTCGACGCGTCCTCCGGCGGCACGGACATTGTCGCCATGATTCTGCGCAAGTACACCAGCCTCAACATCGGGCGCGCGCTGATGTGCAGCGACCTCATCATCACCCTGATGGCGTGCGTCGCGTTCGGCATGGAAACCGGGTTGTTCTGCATCCTCGGTCTGGTGATAAAGAGCCTGCTGGTGGACATGGTGCTGGAAAACATCAACACGCATAAATACTTCCATATTATCACGACCAAACCGCGCGAAATCGAGCAGTATATTACGAACGTGCTCAAGCGCGGCGCGACCGAACTGCACGGCGAAGGCGCGTACACGCACGAGGGCCGCACGGTGCTGATGACGGTGATGAAGCGCCACGAGGCGATTATGCTGCGCAAGTACGTCAAGATGGTTGACCCCCACGCGTTCGTGCTGATTATGAACACGGGCGAAATCATCGGCAAGGGCTTCCGCGGCACGAACTAAGGGAGAAGCATCATGGAACACATTACGAGCCTGAAAAACCCGAAAGTCACCGCGTGGAAGGCGCTCAAAGACCGCAAGGGCCGCCGGGAAAGCGGCTGCTTTCTGGTGGAGGGGCGCAAGATGGTGGAAGAAGCGCTGAAATCCGCTTTTGACGTGGAAGCAGTGCTGGTGCAGGAAGGAGTCTCTTTCCCCGACGGGCTGACCATGCCGGTTTACGAGCTGCCGGAGCATGTGCTTACGGCGGTCTGCGACACCAAAACGCCGCAGGGCATCGCCGCCGTCGTGCGGATGAAGGAGCAAAGCGCACTGGGGAAGCACATCGTCGTCCTCGACGGCGTGCAGGACCCCGGCAACGTCGGCACAATTATCCGTACGGCGGATGCGGCGGGGCTGGATGGCGTGCTGCTCTCGAATCAGTGCGCGGACGTGTTCAGCCCGAAGGTGCTGCGCGCGACGATGGGCAGCATCTTCCGCATGAACCTGCGCACGACGGACGATTTGCCCGGCGAACTGACGAAGCTGCGCGAAAAGGGGTACAGCATCCTGTCCTCGCAGCTGGACGGCACGCCGTTTTATGAGCGCGAAAAGGTGGCGGAACAGTTCGCCCTCATCATCGGCAACGAGGGCAACGGCGTGAGCGAACAAGTGCAGCAGACCGCGACGCACCGGGTTCGCCTGCCCATGCGCGGCGGCGCGGAGAGCCTGAATGCCGCGATCGCCGCCGCCATCATGATGTACGAGCTGATGCGGTGATTTTTCCCAGATTGAATATTGACAGAACAACGACCCGATGATATAATGACACTCCCGATGTGCGAAAAAGCACGACATCTGCCAAAATAGTGAGCAGCGCTGTCCGATTCCCGCGAAGAAAAACGCGGCAGGACGGCGCTGCTTTTTTGGTGTCGGCAAAAAAATTGACGTGCGCGCATCCAAAGGAGGCAAGCCATGGAACAGCAGGGGATAAATCCGCCTTTCATCGTGACAGACGGGCTGACAAAGACATACATCCGGCGGGAGAAACCGGAGAATGGCGGCATCACGCGCCTGTGGCGGCGGGAAACACGCGAGGTGCAGGCGCTCAGGGACGTATCCTTCCGCATTGGGCGCGGGGAACTCGTCGGGCTGATTGGACCGAATGGCGCGGGCAAGAGCACCTTGGTCAAGCTGATGACGGGCATCCTGACGCCGACAAGCGGCAGCTGCACGGTGGATGGGCGCACGCCGTGGGCGGAGCGGAAGGCACATGTGTGCAGCCTCGGCGCAGTGTTCGGGCAGCGGATGCAGCTCTGGTGGGACGTGCCGATTCGCGATTCGTTCGACCTCCTGCGCGACATTTACAGCATTGACGAGGGGCGCTATCGGCATCGGCTGGATGAATTGACGGAGGCGCTGGACTTGGGGGACATCATGCAGTCGCCGCTGCGGCAATTGTCGCTGGGGCAGCGGATGCGCGCGGAGCTGTGCGGGTCGCTGCTGCATGAGCCGGAGCTGCTGTTCCTCGATGAGCCGACCATTGGGCTGGACGCAGTGAGCAAATTGAAGCTGCGGGAGTTCCTGCGGGTGGAAAACGAGACGCGCCGGACGACGATTCTGCTGACAACGCACGACATGGAGGACATGCGCGCGCTGTGCAGCCGAGTGATGGTGCTGGGACACGGCCAGCTGCTCTATGACGGCACGCTGACGAATCTGCTGCACCGCTACGACACCGCGCACACGCTGACCGTCACCTACGACAGCGCGGCGGATGCGTCGAAGCTGCCGCAGGGCGCAGTGCAGGACGGCGATACATGGCGAATCGTCCTGCAAAAAGATGGCGACTTGTCCGAAACCATGCGGCAGGTGATGGCGGCAGGGAAAATGCACGAAATGGCAATTGAAGAGCAGAATGTCGACGAGCTGATTGCGCGGATGTACCGGGAGATGGCGCTATGAAGACGTGGATTGTATCGTGGAAGCCGTATTTCTCCCTCTACCGGCTCAAAGCTATGCAGGAGACGCAGTACCGCGCGGCGGCGCTGGGCGGGCTGGTGACGCAGGCGTTCTTCGGGCTGCTGTATGTGTTCCTGTACACGGCGTTGTTCCGGGGGGAAAATCAAGCGGAACTGGCGGAAACCATCACCTATGTGTGGCTTCAGCAGATGTTTTTCCGCGTATTGCTGATGAACGACACGGAGCTGATACAGCAGGTGATGACGGGCGGGCTGGCGTATGCGGTGCTTCGTCCGGTGGATCAGTATCGGTTCGCGTTCGTGCGGAACATGGCGCAGCGGCATGTGAATGCGCTGATGCGGCTTGTGCCGATGATTGCGCTGCAATTCCTGCTGCCGACCGCGTGGCGGATGCAGCCGCCGGAAAGCCTGCTCGCACTGATGCAGGCATTCGTATCGTTGCTCATCGGCGTGATGAACCTGTGTGCGATTGCGGGCATTTCAGGCGCTATCCTGATGCAGACGATGGACAACCGCGGCATCAACGCCATCATCACCTTTATCAGCAACGCTTTCGCGGGCAACATCATCCCCCTGACGCTCTTCCCGGACAGCGTGCAGGTGATCATCCGCTATCAGCCGTTCGCGCAGTCGCTGGACGCGCCGATTCGCATGTATCTGCACGCGCAGGCGGCGGGGGAGTGGGCGCTGAACATCGGCGTGCAGCTGCTTTGGCTGATGCTGCTGGTCGCCCTTGGGCGCAGAATGTGGCGGCATCAGCTGAATCAGCTCACGATTCAGGGAGGGTGAAGCGAGATGAAGTATGTGTTTCATGCCTTGCGGATGCAGTGGCGGTGCGCGACGCAGTACCGCGCGTCGTTCTGGATGCAGACGCTGGCGCAGCTGGTGATGTCCGGCAGTGAATTGATGGCGGTGCTGGTGCTGCTGGGGCGGTTCACGTCGGTTGGGCAGTGGTCGGGGAGCGAAATCATGTTTTTCTTCGGCATGATGCAGATGACGTTCGCTATCACGGAGTGTGTCGGGCGCGGGCTAACAGCGTTTTCACGGGTTGGGCGGCGAGTTCGACCAAATCCTCCTTCGCCCGCGAAATCTGCTTCTTCAGGTGCTGTGCAGCAGCACTGACCCGCGGCGGCTGAGCACGGCGGTGCTGGGGATTGTGTTGATGTGGCTTTCGGTTACGCAGCTGGGCATTCCGTGGACGCTGGGGAGCACGGTGCTGCTGCTGATTTCCGTCGCGGGGACGGTGCTGATGCTGCTTGGGCTGTTTCTGGTGGAAGCGACGCTGTGCTTTCTGTCCGTGCAGTCCATCGAGGCGGTGAATATCCTGACCTACGGCGGGCGAACGGCGTGCGAGTATCCGGTGGATATTTACCCGCGCCCGATTCGGCTGCTGTTCATGTATGTTGCGCCGTTCGGGCTGTGTATGCACGTTCCGGTGAGTGCGCTGCTGCATCACCCGGTGGTGGATTGGCCTGCATGGACGGCGTACCTTGCGCCGCTGGCAGGGGCGATGTTCTTTCTGCTGATGGCGCTGGTGTGGCGGAAGGTCGGGGTCAAGCGGTACTGCTCGACGGGGTCGTGAGAGCAGGGAAACTTGGGGCGGCTTTCCGTTCCTCATCGCTCATTGCTAATTCTCTTCGCTTTATCATCAATTTCTCGTCTTTATTGGTTGCTTTTTTGCGTAAAGTAGGGTACAATGTTCATGGTGAGTTCATTTTTTCGCCTTCACCGTTCATTCATCCACATTCATACCCGATTCATTCAGGAGGCAGCCATGCAAAATTACGTTTTCATGACAGACAGCGACAGCGACCTGCCGCTGGAACTCAAACAGCAGTACGACATTCCTGTCGTCTACATGCCTTACTCCCTGGATGGCAAAGAGTACTTCGACGACCTCGGCCAGTCGCTGAACCATAAGTCCTTCTACGACAAGATGCGCGCGGGCAGTCAGCCGACGACCTCCGCGCTCAACGAGACGGTCTACATGGAGTACTTCGAGCCGATTCTCTCTTCCGGGCGCGACTTGCTCTTCGTCGCCTTCTCCAGCCAGCTCAGCGCGACCATTCAGGCGATTTACGCCGCGCGCGAGGAACTGCTGAAGCAGTATCCGGAACGCAAGTTCATCGTGGTGGACACGCTGTCCATCTCCGCGCCGCAGACGATTCTCGTCCTCAAGGCGCATGAGATGTACCGCGCGGGCAAACCGATGGAGGAAGTCGCCCAGTGGCTGGAGGACAACAAGCTCCGCGCACAGGCGTGGTTCACAGTGGATGACCTGAAGTACCTCCAGCGCGGCGGACGCATCTCCGCGACGGCGGCGGCACTCGGCACGCTGCTGGACTTGAAGCCCATCCTGACCGAAACGCTCGAAGGCAAGCTTGCCGCCGCGGGCAAAGTGCGTGGCCGCCGCAAGGCGATGAGCTACATCCTTGAGAAGGCGGTGGAGAACGTCGCCGATCAGAAGGAAGCCATGGGCATCATCCTGCACGCCGACGCGATGGACGATGCCCAGAAGCTGCGCCAAATGCTGTCGGAGAAGCTGCCGGAGATGGACATCCGCATCTACCCCGTCGGCCCCGTCATCGGCACGCACGCCGGCCCCGGTACGATTGCGTTCTGCTTCCTTGGCAAAAAGCGCGAAATTTGATTTGTCCGCCGTCTGTTCTACGCGAACAGGCGGCAATCTTTATATTTGAAAGGAAAAATTTTTGTAGTCTCCCAACATTCCGCCCGCTGCCGGTACTATCATGGCAGAATCACAGATGCCAAGCGAAAGGAGGAGAATCATGCTGGATACGAAGCGCTACTGGCAGGAGGAGTGGGCGGCGCGTGTGCTGCGGTGGGCACGCGGAAAGACTCGCACGGCGCAGGAGGCTGAGGATCTCGCGCAGTCCGTGCTGCTGGAATGGCTGCGGGCGGTTCGGGCGCAGGAAGAACGCGGCGTTTGCGTCGCGGAACCGGAGCACCTGCTCTGGCGAATCGCGCGGTTCGTCTGGTGCAAGTCGCTGCGACCGGGGACGTATTACCGCTGCGAGCCGCTGTCGGAGAAGCTGTCCGCCGGGGAAACGCCGGAGGAATCCGCCGAACGGCAGGATGAGCAGCGCCGTCAGACCGCATTCGTCCGCCGGCAAATCATGCGCCTAAGCCGCATCCAGCGGGAAACGCTTGTCTGGTACTATCTGGAGAGCCGAACGACGGCAGACATTGCCCGGCGCTTGCGGGTCTCGGAGAACACCGTTCGCTGGCATCTGAGTGATTCGCGAAAGAAAATTCGGGAGGCTGATGGGAAAATGACATCGACGGAATTTGTGTACTGCCCGAAAAAGCTGCACGTTGCCATCAACGGCGAAGCGTATGACGACCGCCTGACCCGCGAGGTGCTGGACAATCTGCTGCATCAGAACATTCTGCTCCGCTGCTATGCGCAGGGGCAGACGGCGCAAGAGCTTTGCGACGAGCTGGGCGTGGCGCGCCCGTACATCGAGGATGCGGTGAACGTGCTGCTGCGCGACGAGCTGCTGACGGCGGGCGTGTGCGGACGAACTTCATCATCACCAGCGGTGCGCAGGAAGAAGCGCGGCTGGCAGTGTACGATGCGCACAAGGACGAATTGTCACGCGAGATTGTCCGGCAGCTGATGGCGCACGAGCAGGAGATTCGTGCCATTGGCTTCATCGGCTGCGATGTGCCCATGCCGCGCCTGCTTTGGTGGCTCATCTACCGCTGCACGGCGGCACTGCCGAATCCGGCGGAAATGCCGCCGCGGTCGTATCATGCGGATGGCGGGGCGTATCACCTGATGGGCTTCGCGCGCGAGCCGGAGAACAGGCATTATCTGGCGTGGAATTACAATGGCCCGATGTACAACGATGGCTTCCGTTGGTTCGGCTTGCAGCAGTCCGGTGCAGGATTTGTTCGAGCTGAACCAGCCACACATGGGGAAGCTGTGCGCACTGCTGATTCGGCTTATTCAGGCGGATTTCGACCCGTCGTGCGTGACGGCGGATGAGCAGGAGCTGCTGGCGGAGCTGCTGGCGCGCGGATTCCTGCGGAAGGCGGACGGCAGCATCAAGCCGAATTTCTGCGTCCTGACGCGCGAGCAGGTTCAGCGGCTGCGGCAGGAAGTTTTTCTGCCGATTGTGGAGGCGGTTCAGCCCGCGTGGATGCGCGTCTGCAATGAACTGCGGACGCTCTGTAAGGCGAGTGTCCCGAAGCATTTGCAGGCGCTGGCGGACTTGCCGTTGCACATGGCGGCACTGGCGGCGGGCTACATGACGGAGCAAATCGCGTATGCGTACGGCGCACTGGAAAAGCCGGAAACGCCGGAGGATGCGGCGATGTGGACGCTGGTATACGAGCCGGAAATTAAATAATACTATTTTCTGCATTCACCTGCGCCATCTGCTTGCGCCTTTTCCGCTCTGGCGTCTGCTCATTGTACTTAGCGTAGCGCTGCTGCGCTGCGTTCTACTCCCGTTAGCCAGAAAGAAAAATTCGCTTCGCATCTTGGCGCATTCTCATTTGGAAATAGTATGAGGGCTTTTTCAGCAAAATCAACTGTTTTGCCGAATCTGGGCGAAGGAATTGCATTTTCTCCATATTTATGCTATAATAAGAATGTCACATTTTATTTTGCGGAAAGGAGTGGTGGCATCGTATGGATCAGCCTCCTTGTAGTCCGATACCCCGCAAGCCGTCATTCCCGGTACGCAGGGGTTTTTGAAAGAAAGGAATGCTTGATTTTCCATGACGCCTGAACTATATGGCACTGTTGTGATTCTGGTTGTGCTGGTGATGCTGTCGGCGTTTTTCTCTGCCTCGGAAACGGCGTTTACCTCTGCCAACCGCGTCAAACTCAAGACGATGGCGCAGGGCGGCAACAAGCGCGCACAGATAGCGCTGAATTTGGCGGAGGATTATGACCGCTTGCTCAGCACCATCCTCGTGGGCAACAACGTGGTCAACATCGGCGCTTCGTCCATGGCGACGGGGCTGTTTCTTGCGCTGCTAAGCGGCAATCAGTCTGCTGCGACAACGGTTTCGACCATCGTGATGACGATTGTCGTGCTGATTTTCGGCGAAATCAGCCCGAAAGCGATTGCCAAGGAGAACCCGGAAACGGTTGCCGTTGCGTTTGCACCTGTGCTGCTGGTGTTGCGGACGATTGTTACGCCGATTAATGCCCTGTTTGTGCAGTGGAAGAAGCTGCTGGCAAAGCTGTTCAAGCCCGCACACACGGAAAGCTTTGTTGAGGCGGAAATCATGACGATGGTGGATGAGGCACAGAACGACGGTGATATAGATGAACATGAGGGAGAACTAATTCGCTCCGTCATTGAGTTCAACGACGACCGCGACGTGCTGAATATCATGACCCCGCGTGTGGACGTGACGGCGCTGGAGGACACTGCGACGATGGAAGAAGCCGCGAATCTCCTGCGCGAAACGGGGTATACCCGTGTCCCGGTCTACCACGAGGACATGGATCACATCGTTGGCATCCTCAATGAAAAGGATTTTTATGCCTGTCAGCATGAGGGCGTGGATAGCATCGTGGACATTATGAAACCGCCGGTTTATGCTCCTGCGACGCTGAAGCTCTCCAAGCTGCTGAAGCTGTTCCAGACGCAGAAGACGCATATGCTGATTGTGCTGGATGAATTTGGCGGAACTGAAGGCATCGTCACGATGGAGGATGTGCTGGAAGAACTCGTCGGCGAAATCTACGATGAGCACGACGATGTGTCCGAGGAAAGCGTCGAGATGGCGGACGGCTCACGCGTGGTCGAGGGCGGCATGGAACTGACTGAACTGTTGGAAGGCATGGGGTTGAAGGACACCTTCAACGCCGAAACCGTTGGCGGCTGGGTGAGCGAAATCATGGGCTGCATCCCGTTCGTCGGTGCGCGTTTTGAGACGGACCACCTCCGCGGCATGGTCACGCGCATGGAAAAGCGCCGCGTAACGCAAGTCCGCATCTGGCGCAAAGAGGGTACGGACGGGCACGCTGCACAGGCGTGATTTCCCCTGCTGCGGCAAAATCATCATTCAGGCGGAAATATCAATCAGAAAAGGAGCCTACCACCATGGCAACCACCAAAAAAGATAAGAAGCAGAAGTCTGACAGGCGTCAGCTTGCCATCAGCATTACCTGCATCGTCATTGTCGCAGCCATGCTGCTGACCTCCCTGATCACCCTGCTGCCCATTTATAACTGACGGAAAGGCATCACATGAAGAAAGACCATCGCGGCATATCGCTGGGAACATATGTCATGCTTGGCGTGACGGGCGCGGTGCTGCTGGGCTGCTTCTTGATTCTGCCCGGTCTGCTGGGGCAGGCGCGCGGCACGGTGGATGTCCGGCAGGTGCTGTCCATCTTCCAAACCGACGGAATGCCCTCGCTCACGCTGAGCGATATTCCCATTACCCGCGGCGATTCCACTGGCAATCTGCCCGCGCCGGAACCCACGCAGCCGCCCGCTGAAACCGCCGCGCTTGCCATTCCGTCCGCCACCCAAGCCCCCAAGCAGGGCGGCACGGTCACCCTTACTCTCGGCGGTACGGTCGATATGGATGATGCGGTGCGCAAAGCGGGCTACTACTCCGACTCGCAGAAGTACGATTTTACGGAGATGCTTTCGCTCCTGCGGAGCGAAATGACGGGCGATATCACGTTCCTGACGCTGGAGAACCTGATTCAGCCGGAAGTGAAAGTCTCCGCGCTGAACGCTCCCGACGCCGCGGCGGAACTGCTCCGCACCACCGGCGTGAACCTCGTTGCCATCGGCTTCCCGAAGGTGTACGACAAGGGCGCGGATGGCGTTCGGACGACGCTGGAAGCCCTGCATGACCGCAATTTGCTGACCATCGGCGCGTACAACACGCAGGAGAAAGCAAGCGCCATCTGCATCCGGACGCTGGACAACGTGCCCGTCGCGTTCCTGCACTACACCGAAGCACTGAGCAGCACGGGCAAGAAAGCGATGAAGTCCTCCGGGGCATCCTACGCTGTCCCGCTGGCGAATGCGGAAACGATTTCTGCTGATATTCGCCGTGCACGCGAGCAGGGAGCGGCGGTGGTCGTCGTATCGCTGAACTGGGGAACATCCGGCACGTCGAAGCCGACGAATGCGCAGCGGAAACTGGCGCAGGCGATTGCCGATGCGGGCGCGGACGTCATCGTCGGCGCGGGGACGCGCGTCGTGCAGCCGGTGACATGGCTGACGCACAAGAATGCGGATGGTACGGCAGCGCAGACGCTGTGCGCGTGGTCGCTGGGCAGTCTGCTGAATGAGTCCCGGAAGGACGGAAACGTTGCTGGAATGCTGCTGCAATTGCAGATTTCGTGGGACGGGCAGAACATCAGCTTTGGGCAAGTCAGCTATACGCCGACGTACATTTGGCGGCAGAAGGTGGATGGCGCGTATCAATATCGGGTAGTTGCGAGCGACCAGAGCGCACCGAATGGGATGTCGGAGGAACAGCAAGGATATATGGCGAAGGCACTGCGGACGATTCAAAACGCGCTGGCGGATTCGCCAATAACGATTAGGACAAAGTAAAAAAGATAAACACGCGGAACCAGTAAGGGAAGAGCGCTCGACTCAATCGCGCGAAGGGGTCAAGGGGC
>OHUE01001225.1_pt1 | contig 11404 bp, 7 predicted proteins | sample 1579111 | NCBI WGS metagenome assembly OHUE01 (sample SAMEA3879524, study PRJEB24766) | human gut metagenome | biome: human-associated habitat; feature: feces | place: USA | collected 1985/1987 | reverse complement strand
ACCGCCGGGACGAACACGCCCGCGACCTTGTCCGCCGTCTTGGCAATCGGCGCTTTCGTCGCCGCCGCGTCGGACACCATGCGAATAATCTGGCTCAGCGTCGTATCCTCGCCCACGCGGGTCGCCTCGCAGCGCAGGAAGCCGGACTGATTGACCGTCGCCGCCGACACATTGTCGCCCGCTGCCTTATCCACCGGGACACTCTCGCCCGTCAGCGCCGATTCGTTGACCGCGCTCGTGCCGTCCAGCACGCGTCCGTCCACCGGAATGCTTTCGCCCGGACGCACGACGAACACGTCGCCCTTCTGCACCTGCTCAATTGGCAGGGAGACTTCCTGCCCATCGCGGAGGACGTTCGCCGTCTTGGGTGCGAGCTTCATCAGGGATTTCAGCGCGTCGGTCGTCTTGCCCTTGCTGCGCGCTTCAAGCATCTTGCCCACCGTGATGAGCGTCAAAATCATTGCGGCGGACTCAAAGTAAAACTCGTGCATGTAACCCATGACGGCATCCATATTCCCGTGCAGCTGCGCGTCAGTCATGGCAAAGAGCGCATAGGTGCTGTACAGGAAGGATGCCGTTGCGCCAAGCGCGACGAGCGTGTCCATATTCGGGCTGCGGTGCCACAACGCCTTGAAGCCGCTGATAAAGAACCTCTGGTTGATGACCATGATGATGATGGTCAGGAGCATCTGCGTCAGCCCCATGGCGACGTGGTTGCCGTCAAACCACGCGGGCAGCGGCCAGCCCCACATCATGTGACCCATGGAGAAGTACATCAGCACCATCAGGAAGCCCAGCGACCAGCACAGGCGGCGTTTGAGCTTCGGAGTTTCGCGGTCTTCGAGGGCTTCCTCTGCGTCAGACGCGCTGACTTTCGCTTCCGTGCCCTTGATGCTTGCGCCATAGCCCGCGTCCTGCACCGCGCGAATGATTTCGCCGTCCGCCGCCGTGCCTTCGACGCCCATGCCGTTCGTCAGCAGGCTGACGGAGACGCTCGTCACGCCCGGCACAGCGCTGACCGCCTTCTCCACCCGCGCCGCACACGCTGCGCAGGACATGCCGGTGACACAATATTGCTTCATTACATATATCACTCCTTTGGTTCTATCACTTCATCAGCTTTTGCAGCGTCTGCACCAGCTCGTCGATGGCTTCATCATGCCCAGCGCGAATATCCTCCGCCACGCAGGTGCGGATATGGGTAGCCAGCAGCTCCTTGCTGAAGCTGTTCAGCGCCGAGTTCGCCGCCGCCACCTGCACAAGGATGTCCACGCAGTAGGCATCCTTTTCCAGCATGCCGCGGATGCCGCGCACCTGCCCCTCGATGCGGTTCAGGCGGTTGATGAGGGCTTTCATTTCCTCCGGCGTTCGCTCTTTATGCTTATGGCAGGCTTCACACTGATGATTGCAGCAATCCATGGACTGATTCCTCCTGTGATAAGATACCCTCGTGGGGTATGTCGATTATATACCCCATGAGGGTATTTGTCAATATGCTTTTTCTACAAAATTGTGCTTTTGCACTGGGGTTCGCCTCTGTGTAGGCGACAAGTGGGCGATGAAAGCAGACGGGGTCTGTGTTCTCTCCCTTGACATATTGGCGTAGGATTTTCCCCTTTCCGTGCAAATTGTTCGGATGAATCCGAATTTACAGCATATGCCATATTTTCGGAAATCGGATGGATTTTCCACAAGTTTTAGTTCTGTTTTCATCATTATTTGATGATTTCATAGAATTCCCGTACCGCATGATTTTTCCCGCTTTTTCGAGCTTTTCACAGACGAAGAATATCAAATTTGGAAGTACATTGAAAAAACATTGACATGACCCGATTTCTGTGCTACAATTTTGGTGGAACGAAACGAAAGGATGGAGCTTGTTACCATGAATGCTGTATTGGCACTACTGGTTCTGATTGCGCTGCTGATTAGCCTGCTGGTACGACTTATGATTACGAAGCCGTCTCTCCGCGCTGAAAGTTACGCACTGCCTTGCCAGTATTGCCAAACCTGCTGATGGACTTTCCTGAACCCTGCAAAGGCGCATGGGATTTCCGCATCATGGATGGACAAGTTCTTGCAAAGCCTGCTGCCAAACTTCTCGGCGGCAGGCTTTTCTATATACCTGAATCAATCTTATGCGGCAATGAAGCCGTTCAAACAGCAAAGGAGGTTCTTTCATGCAGTGTACCGGCGCAAAGATTCTGATGGAATGCCTTGTCGAACAGGGTGTCGATACCATTTTCGGCTACCCCGGCGGCACGATTCTGAATGTATACGACGAGCTGTACAACTATGAGGGGGACGGGCGCATCAAGCACATTCTGACCGCGCACGAGCAGGGCGCGTGTCACGCGGCGGATGGCTACGCGCGTTCGACTGGGCGCGTCGGCGTATGCTTCGCCACATCCGGTCCCGGCTGCACCAACCTTGTCACCGGCATTGCCACGGCGTATATGGATTCCTCGCCGATTGTCTGCATCACCTGCAACGTCGGCACGTCCCTGTTGGGCAAGGATTCCTTCCAAGAGGTGGACATCACCGGCATCACGATGCCGATTACGAAGTGCAACTATCTGGTGCGCTCCGTGGATGAGCTGGCGGACGTGGTGCGCGAAGCCTTCGCCATTGCCCGCAGCGGCCGCCCCGGCCCGGTGCTGATTGACATTCCGAAGAACGTGACGGCAGAGAAGGCGGATTACGAGCCGCTGCCCCGCTCGGCGCACGGCACGTCCGGACGTTTGGGCAAGCTGATGAAGCGTTCAAGCCAGAATTTCAAGGCGCCCGAACCCGACCACCGCGACATCGACAAGTTAGTCGAAATGATTGCCGCATCGAAGAAGCCGCTGCTCATCTGCGGCGGCGGCGTTGTCCGCGCGCGGGCGCACCACGAATTCGAGGCGCTTGCAAACCGCATCGACTCCCCTGTCGCCATCACGGTCATGGGCGCGGGCGGCTTCCGCGGGCGCAATCCGCTGACGACAGGCATGATCGGTATGCACGGCTCACAAGCATCAAACATGGCGGTGGATGCATGCGACCTGCTGATTGCCGTCGGCTGCCGCTTCTCCGACCGTGTGGCGCTCAAACCCGCCACCTTCGCCCAGAACGCGAAAATCGTCCAAATTGACATTGACCGCAGCGAAATCAACAAGAACGTGCAGACCGACCACCACATCATCGGCGATGCGCGGCGCGTACTGGAACTGCTGCTGGAGCGCGTGCCGAGCATGAAGCACGACGACTGGAAGCAGTACGTTTTCTCCTTCAAAACGGAGACGGAGTACGACGAGGCGGACGACCACCTCACCCCCAGCCAGGTGCTTTTCTCCCTCGCCAAGCTCACGCCGCAGGATACCATCGTCTCTACCGACGTCGGTCAGCATCAGATGTGGGCGATTCAGCACTTCCACTTCGATTATCCGGGTCAGCTGCTCACCTCCGGCGGCTTTGGCACCATGGGCTTCGGCTTGGGCGCTGCCATCGGCGCGCAGGTTTCTCACCCGGACAAGGTCGTCCTGCACATCACCGGCGACGGCGGCTTCCGCATGAACTGCAATGAGCTGGCAACCGAGCAGTATTACAATCTGCCGATTATCAACATCGTATTCAATAACGGCACGCTGGGCATGGTTCGCCAGTGGCAGACGCTGATTTACGACAAGCACTACGAAGCCACAACGCTTGACCGTGCGCCTGATTTCGTCAAATTAGCGGAAGCCTACGGGCTCTCCGGTCGGCGCGTGCGCAACCAGCAAGAACTGGAGGAAGCCATTCAGGAGGCGCTCCAGTGCGGTCACGGCTACATCATCGACTGCATGATTGACATCGACGAGAAGGTTCGCCCGATGGTCGGCGGCGGCAGTCACATCACCGAATTTATGCTCAACTGACGAAAGGAGGCAGCCCCATGAACACCCCGACACGCAAAACCCTCGCCGTTCTGGTGGATAACGAGGCGGGCGTCCTTTCCCGCGTAGTGCGCCTTTTCTCCGGCAAGGGCTACAACATCGAGTCCCTCGCCGTCGGCACGACCGACGATCCCGCTATCTCCCGCATCACCATCGAAATCCTCGCCAGCGAAGAGCAGACGCACCTCATTTCTTCCCAGCTGCGGAAGCTGATTTGCGTTCACTCCGTCAAGACGCTCAACGCCGAACACGCAATCCGCCGTGAGCTGGTGCTGATTAAGGTCAGCGCCGCCACGAGCGAAACGCGCAACGAAGTGATTCAGATTGCTAACATCTTCCGCGCCTCCATCATCGACGTCTCCGTGGCGTCGCTGACCCTTGCTGTCATTGGCGATGAGAGCAAGGCTGAAGCCATCCAGAATCTCCTTCGGGAGTTTGGAATCCTCGAACTGGTGCGCACCGGCATGGTTGCACTGGAACGCGGACAGTTCACCATTGACGAACAGACCAAAGTAAAAGGAGAATACGACTATGGCAAAAATGTACTATGAAAAGGATTGTGACCTGAACAAGCTGACCGGCAAGACCGTCGCCGTCATCGGCTACGGCTCGCAGGGTCATGCCCACGCGCTGAACCTGCGCGATTCCGGCGTGGACGTCATCGTGGGTCTGCGCAAGGGCGGCAAGAGCTGGCCCGTGGCAGTCAAGGACGGCTTCGACGTGATGACCGTTCCGGAAGCCGCGCAGAAGGCGGATATCATCATGATTCTCATCAACGATGAGCGTCAGGCGGAGATGTACAAGCAGGACATTGCCCCCTACCTGACCGAAGGCAAGGCGATTGCCTTCGCGCACGGCTTCAACATCCGCTACAAGCAGATTGTTCCCCCGGCTGGCGTTGACGTGTTCATGGCAGCGCCGAAGGGCCCCGGCCACACCGTCCGCAGCACCTATGTGGTGGGCAAGGGCGTGCCGTGCCTCGTCGCGGTCGAGCAGGATGCGTCCGGTCACTGCCTTGACACCGCGCTGGCGTACATCGCGGGCATCGGCGGCGCGCGCGCGGGCATCATGGAGACGACCATGCACGACGAGACCGAGACCGACCTGTTCGGCGAACAGGCTGTCCTGTGCGGCGGCATCGTCGAGCTGATGCGCTGCGGCTTCGAGACGCTGGTGGAAGCCGGCTACGAGCCTGAAAACGCCTACTTCGAGTGCATCCACGAGATGAAGCTGATTGTTGACCTCATCAACAAGGGCGGCGTGGCGGCGATGAACTACTCCATTTCCGACACCGCGGAATACGGCGAGTACGTCTCCGGCCCGCGCATCCTCCCCTACGAGCAGACCAAGGCGAACATGAAGGCGGTGCTGAACGACATTCAGGACGGCACGTTCGCGGGCAAGTGGATTGCCGAAAACAAGAACGGCCGCTGCTTCTTCAACAGCCACCGCGACGCCCTCGCCAAGCACCCGATGGAAGTCATCGGCAAGCAGCTGCGCGAGCAGATGCTCTGGAAGAACGACTCCAACCTCGACAACGCGTCCAACTAACCAGAGGCTCTGCCTCTGGACTCCGCAAGGGAGTTCCTCCCTTGACCCTTTCGCGCGATTGAGTTGGTTGCATCTGCATACAGCGCCCGCGTGTTTATCCAAGTAGCACAACAATCCTACTTGCATGACAAATCTACTCGCATGGTGGGCGAAGGGCGAAGGAGTCCAGAGGGCGACCGCAGACTTCGTCTGTTCCCATAGCCCTCTGGAACTCGCGGTCAAGACCACTCAATTAGGAAAGACAAGTTTCAAACTTGATGTACCCAACATCCCGGCAGCAGAAAGCAGGAGAATCCCCCTTTCTGCTGCCCTGCCGCTCCCGCCGGGGCATGACCCGGCAAAAGCGCTTCACAAAACATAGCACTATTTCCAGATGAGAATGCGCCAGAACGGAAAATTCGCAAGCAGATGGCGCAGGCGAATCTGGAAATAGTGCAACATCAGGAGGGAATTACCTTGCTGTCCGAAAACATCAAGCAGGGCGTGGAACGCGCCCCCAACCGCTCGCTGCTCTATGCCCTCGGTCTGACCGATGAGGAAATCCGCAAGCCGCTCATCGGCGTCGTTTCCTCCTATAATGAAATCGTCCCCGGGCATATGAATCTGGATAAAATCGCCGAAGCCGTCAAAGCGGGCGTCCGCGCGGCGGGCGGCACGCCGATTCTCTTCCCCGCGATTGCCGTCTGCGACGGGATCGCCATGGGGCACGTCGGCATGAAGTACTCCCTCGTCACCCGCGATTTGATTGCTGATTCCACCGAAGCCATGGCGATTGCCCACCAGTTTGACGGTTTGGTGATGATTCCCAACTGCGATAAGAACGTGCCGGGGCTGCTGATGGCGGCGGCACGGTTGAATATCCCGACCATCTTCGTTTCGGGCGGCCCGATGCTCGCTGGACACCTGACCGACGGCCGCCGCACCTGTCTGAGCCACATGTTCGAGGCAGTCGGCGCATACAAGGCGGGTACGCTGGATGACGACGGCGTCCGCAACTACGAGGAGAACGCCTGCCCGTCCTGCGGCAGCTGCTCCGGCATGTACACCGCAAACTCCATGAACTGCCTGACCGAAGCGCTGGGCATGGGGCTTCCGGGCAACGGCACGATTCCCGCGCCGTACTCCGCGCGTCTGCGCCTTGCCAAGCACGCCGGGATGCAGATTATGACGCTGGTGGAGAAGAACATCCGCCCGCGCGACATCATGACCCCCGCCGCGTTCAACAACGCTGAAACCGTTGACATGGCGCTCGGCTGCTCCACGAACACGATGCTCCACCTGCCCGCCATCGCGCACGAAGCAGGCGTGACCATCAACCTTGACCACGCGAACGAGATTTCCGCCCACACCCCGAACCTCTGCCACCTCGCGCCGGCGGGTGATACGTTCATGGAAGACCTCGACCGCGCGGGCGGCGTTCTCGCCGTGATGAAGGAGCTGACGAAGAAGGGCTTGCTCGACACGTCGGTAATGACCTGCACAGGCAAGACCATGGCGGAGAACCTCGAAGGCGTCGTCAACCGCGACGAGCGCATCATCCGCCCGGTTGACAACCCGTATTCTACCAGCGGCGGCATTGCCGTTTTGAAGGGCAATCTGGCAAAAGACGGCTGCGTCGTCAAGCAGAGCGCCGTTGCGCCGGAAATGATGGTGCATGAAGGTCCTGCGCGCGTGTTCGACAGCGAAGAGGACGCAATCGCCGCGATTTACGCCCGGAAGATTGTGCCGGGCGACGTGGTTGTGATTCGCTACGAAGGCCCGAAGGGTGGGCCGGGGATGCGCGAGATGCTGAACCCTACCTCCGCAATTTGCGGCATGGGCTTAGGCGAAAGCGTCGCCCTGCTGACTGACGGGCGTTTCTCCGGCGCGACGCGCGGTGCGTCAATTGGGCATATCAGCCCGGAAGCCGCCGCGGGCGGACTGATTGCGCTGGTGGAAGAGGGCGACCGGATTGCGATTGATATTCCGAAGTGCACAATTGAATTGAAGGTGGATGAGGAGACGCTGGCAAAGCGGAAAGCGGCGTGGGTTTGCCCCGAACCGAAGGTGAAAACGGGGTATCTGGCACGCTACGCGAAGCTGGTATCTTCTGCGGATAAGGGCGCAATTCTCGAATAAAGGATTTATAAAAAGTCCAGTAAATCGTTATTGTTGCGCAGGGGGATCGCCTCTGCGGAGGCGAGGAGGGGGCATGAAAACAGACGAAGTCTGCAATCGCTCCTTCCCCCCTTCGGCGCCGCAACTTTTGGGTCTTCCCATGGTTGTACTGTTCCGAAGCGCTTTTCCCTGCTTCCATAAGTATTTTGTTTTTCATAATAGCCTGATTACATCGAATTTTCCCATTATTACAGTCCCCGCACTGTTTGAAAGGATGGTTTTCCGCGCATGAATCAGATTAAGATTTTTGATACGACACTGCGCGACGGCGAACAGTCGCCCGGCTGCTCGATGAACCTGAAGGAAAAAATCGAGGTGGCGAAGTGTCTGGAGCGCCTGAAGGTGGATGTTATCGAAGCCGGCTTCGCAATTTCCTCCCCCGGCGACTTTGAGAGCGTCAAGACCATCGCGGAGACGGTGCGCGACTGCTCCGTCGCCTCCCTCGCCCGCGCGACACAGAAGGACATTGACTGCGCATGGGAAGCCGTCAAGAATGCTGCCGACCCGCGCATCCACGTTTTCCTCGCCACGTCGCCGCTCCACATGGAGTATAAGCTCAAAATGACCCCCGAACAGGTGCTGGCGCGCACGGCAGAAATGGTCAAGTACGCCAAGCAGTACACCAGCAACATCGAGTTCTCCTGCGAGGACGCGACCCGCTCGGATACCGATTTTCTGATTCAGGTCGTCAACGCCGCCGTCAAGAACGGTGCGACCGTCATCAACCTGCCTGACACCGTCGGCTATACCACGCCGGACGAAATGCGCAAGCTGATTGAAGACGTGATGGCGGGCGTGGAGAACAGCGACAAGGTGGAATTCTCCGTCCACTGCCACAATGACCTCGGCATGGCGGTCGCGAACTCCCTCGCGGGCGTTTTGGGCGGCGCACGGCAGATTGAATGCACCATCAACGGGCTGGGCGAACGCGCGGGCAACACCGCGATGGAGGAAGTCGTGATGGCGATGCGCACGCGCCCGGACATTTTCGGCGACACACCCTGCCGCATCGACACGACGCAAATTGCCCGCGCGAGCAAGACCGTCTACAACATCATCGGCCAGAGCGCGCCGCTGACCAAGCCGATTGTCGGCGTCAACGCCTTCCGGCACGAAAGCGGCATCCATCAACACGGCGTTTTGGCGAACAAGAAGACCTACGAGATTCTCACGCCCGAATCCGTCGGCATCCGCATGGACAACATCGTGCTGGGCAAGCACTCCGGCAAGCACGCTTTCGCCGCGCGGCTGAAGGAAATGGGGTACGAGCTGCCGGACGAAGAGCTTGCGCGCTGCTTCGAGGAGTTCAAAGTCCTCTGCGACAAGAAGAAGAACGTCACCGATCAGGACATTCTCGCCATCGTCACCCACTCCACCACGACCGACGATGCTGAGGTGGACGGCTACAAGCTGATGTGGTTCGCGGTGCATACATCCAACATGACGACTTCGACCTCCGTCGTCCGGCTGGAACTGGACGGGCAGCAGTTTGAAGCCGTCTGCTCCGGCGACGGCCCGGTGGACGCCGCGTTTGAGGCGATTGACCAGATTATCCGCCCCGTCGAGCATTCCTTCGACCTCTACCGCATCAATTCGATTTCCCCCGGCAAGGACACCATGGGCGACGTGTCGGTCAAGCTCAGCTGTGACAACCGCACGTTCTCCGGGCGCGGGCTGCACACCAACATCGTCGAAGCATCCGTGCGCGCCTACATCAGCGCCATGAACAAGCTCCGTGCCTATGCTGCGCGGCGCGCGAAGGGAGAAGTGTAAATCCATGGGAATGACCATGACGCAAAAAATCCTCGCCGCCCACGCGGGGCTGCCCGAAGTCAAAGCGGGCGACCTGATTGAGGCGAAGCTCGACCTCGTGCTCGGCAACGACGTAACGACCCCCGTCGCCGTCAGCGTGTTTGACAAAGCCGGCTTCACCCGCGTGTTCGACAAGGATAAAATCGCCATCGTGCTGGATCACTACACGCCGTGCAAGGACATCAAGTCCGCCCAGCTGTGCAAGACCGCGCGCGATTTCGCCCGCCGATTCCAGATTACCCACTTTTTCGACGTCGGGCAGGTCGGTATTGAACATGCGCTGCTGCCGGAAAAGGGCATCGTCGCGCCGGGAGAACTGATTATCGGGGCAGACAGCCACACCTGCACTTACGGCGCGCTCGGCGCGTTCTCGACCGGTGTCGGCTCGACCGATATGGCGGCGGGCATGGCATCGGGCGAAAACTGGTTCCGCGTGCCAAGCGCCATCAAAGTGGTGCTGACGGGCAAAATGCGTCCCTACGTCTCCGGCAAGGACGTTATCCTCCACCTGATTGGGCTGATTGGCGTGGATGGTGCGCTGTACAAGAGCATCGAGTTCACGGGCGAGGGCGTAAAAAACCTGACCATGGATGACCGCTTCACGATTGCGAATATGGCGATTGAAGCAGGCGGCAAGAACGGCATTTTCCCGGTGGACGAAAAGACGGTTGAGTACGTTTTCGGGCGTGTTGACCGTCCGTGGACGGCATATGAAGCCGACCCCGACGCGGAATACGAGCGCACGGTGGAGATTGACCTCTCCGCGCTTGAACCGACCGTCTCCCTGCCGCACCTGCCCAGCAACACCAAGGTCGTCAGCGAAGTGAAGGGGCTGCCGATTCAGCAGGTCGTCATCGGCAGCTGCACCAATGGGCGCATCAGCGATTTGCGGCAGGCGGCGGAAATCCTCAAGGGGCATCATGTGCATGACGGCGTGCGCTGCATCGTCATTCCGGCGACGCAGCAGGTGTCACTGGACTGCATCAAGGAAGGCTTGACCGAAATCTTCATCGAAGCGGGATGCGCCGTGTCCACGCCGACGTGCGGCCCTTGCCTCGGCGGACACATGGGCTGCATGTGCGAGGGCGAACGCGCCGTCGCGACGACGAACCGCAATTTCGTCGGGCGCATGGGGCACGTCAAGAGCGAAGTGGTTCTGGCATCCCCCGCGGTTGCGGCGGCATCCGCCATCATGGGCTGCGTCGCAGACCCGAACGACATTGCAAAGGAGGCGCAGTAACATGCCCAGCGGCAAGGTTTACAAATACGGCGACAACGTGGATACGGACGTGATTATCCCCGCGCGCTACCTGAACGCCCCCTCGCCCGATGAGCTTGCGAAGCACTGCATGGAGGACATTGACGCAACCTTTGCGCAGAAGGTGCAGCCGGGGGACATCATCGTCGGCGGCGCGAACTTCGGCTGCGGTTCCTCCCGCGAACATGCGCCGATTGCCATCCGCGCGTGCGGCGTCTCCTGCGTCATTGCGCCGAGCTTCGCGCGCATTTTCTACCGCAACGCCATCAACATCGGCTTCCCGATTCTGGAATGCCCCAAAGCGGCGGCGGAGATTGCAAACAGCGACCAGGTATCGGTTGATTTTGCCACCGGCACCATCACCGATGAAACGACCGGGAAAACATACCACGCGACGGCTTTCCCGCCCTTTATCCAGAAGATTATTGCGCACGGTGGACTTCTCTCCTATTTGAAGGCACGTCAGCAGAACATGGAGGCAGAATAAAATGGAAAAGCACATTGCACTGCTGCGCGGCGACGGCATCGGCCCGGAAATCGTGGACAGCGCCGTGAAAGTGCTGGAAGCCGTTGCGGAAAAGTTCGGGCATACATTCACCTTCACCCGCTATCTGATTGGCGGCGCGGCGATTGACGAAACAGGCACTCCCCTGCCGCAGGAGACGATTGACGGCTGCCTGTCGTCGGATTCCGTGCTGCTTGGCGCGGTCGGCGG
>OHUE01001212.1_pt1 | contig 11512 bp, 6 predicted proteins | sample 1579111 | NCBI WGS metagenome assembly OHUE01 (sample SAMEA3879524, study PRJEB24766) | human gut metagenome | biome: human-associated habitat; feature: feces | place: USA | collected 1985/1987 | reverse complement strand
AAAACACAAGAAAAATACTACTTATCAGATTTGGGCTTAAAAACATATCTATTAGGTAAATCATACAACAGAGACTTAGGACATATTTTAGAAAATGTTATTTTCTTGGAGTTGAAACGTAGAGGATATAGAATATACATTGGCAAGAATGATGTAAATGAAATAGACTTTGTAGTAGAAACAGAAGATGACTTTATGTATATACAAGTAGCACTTTCTGTAAGAGACGAAAAAACTTTAGAAAGAGAATTAAAACCATTAGAAAATATATCAGACCACTACAGAAAATATATTATAACATTAGATTATGAAACAAATAACTATAACGGAATAAAGCAAATATGCGCTTTGGACTTTTTACTTGGAAGAGTGGAAATATAAAAAATCAAAAGACTTACCTAAAAAGGTAGGTCTTTTTGTTTGCCATCAAATTTGACTTCCAGAAGAAAAAGTAGTATAATAATAAAAGTGGTGCCGTTTTAGGCCAATTTGAGATTTATATATGTTTAATAAAAGTAGTATTCGGGTAAAATAAAATATGTAAAAAAAGAACAAGGGAGAGACTTTTGTTCTATTGTGTTTGATGCGGAAATTAATTTTTAGAAAGGAGCTTTTAGGAGCATACGAGTAAATCAAAGAAAAAATAGGAGGAGAGAAAGAATAAAATGGAAGAGATTACAAAAGGCATTAAAGAGCGTAGAAACTGATTACTTATAAGGATGGATAAATTATGATTACTGCACAAAATGGCATTTATAAGCTTGATACAGATAATAAAATCAAGAGAGTTACAGTTGAATTCTCTCTTAGCAAAGGTCTTTATTGCGATATAAAGGGTGATTTTGAGATTACAGAAGAATTTCTTAATAAAGTAAAAGAAGTTATGAGAGCTGATGTTAAGAAAAACCTGCCTATTAAGAAGCAGGGAATGAAGACATCAGAGGCTATTAAGCTGTTCAAGAAGTTCGGAATGGAAGATAAGACACAGTTATTCAAATATAGAATTAGTTCTTATGTTAATGTATACAGCATAGAGGGTTATTACGATTACTTCTATGGTTATATGGCAGCTAATACAGGAATATTAAAGACATTTGATTTATTCCAGTATGATAAGGGCTTTGTTCTTCAGTTGCCAACTAAAGAAAATCCGGAAACAGTGCCGGAATTTGCACCACAGGCAAAGCTTTTTAATGTGCTTATGGAAAGAAGCGAGTGGGCAGATATGCTTGGTGTTGATACAGTTGCCTCTTTGAATAAGCATATAATAAGCGGAGATATTAATTCACTTATTCTTGTTCAGGAAGCATTACAGGAGCAGAAGATTGTTGAGATTGTTAATCAGATAAAAGAAAGGGAAGGCGTTAAATTCATTATGATTGCCGGACCATCATCATCGGGCAAGACAACATTTTCACACAGATTATCAATACAGCTTAAAGCCTGTGGTCTTAAGCCGCATCCTATTGCAGTTGATAATTATTTTGTTGAGAGAGAACAGACTCCTCTTAATGAAGACGGAAGCTATAACTTTGAAGATATACATGCAATAGATATTGAACTGTTTAACAGACAAATGACTGAGCTGCTTGAAGGAAAGCAGGTTGAGATTCCTACATTCAATTTTAAGCTTGGAAAAAAGGAATACAAAGGAGATATAAGACAGCTCGGACCTGATGATATTCTTGTGATTGAAGGAATTCACTGCCTTAACGATGAGCTTACGCAGCATATTCCTAATGACAGTAAGTTCAAGATATATATAAGTGCACTCACATCTCTTAACATAGATGAGCATAACAGAATCTCTACAACAGATGCACGTCTTATAAGGAGAATGGTAAGGGATGCCAGAACAAGAGGTGCATCTGCACAGCACACGCTTAATATGTGGCAGTCAGTCAGGCGTGGAGAGGAACAGAATATATTCCCATTCCAGGAGCAGGCTGATGTTATGTTCAATTCATCACTTGTGTATGAGCTTTCAATACTGAAACCGTTTGCAGAACCTATTCTGTTCGCGATTGATAATGACCAGCCTGAATATCAGGAAGCAAAGAGACTCCTCAAATTCCTTGAGTATTTCCTTGCTTATGGTACGGAAGACATACCGAACAATTCACTGCTCAGGGAATTCGTGGGAGGAGGCTGTTTTGATATCTGATAGCAGATATCAGCACAGAGAGTAATTATTAGCTTTTAGAAGTGTGGCAGCAAGTGTACGGGATTCATCATTATAGAATTCCATGCACAGTGCTCCGTGTTCAAATTCACGATTATGTACAATGCCGATATTCTTGATGCTTATAGAGTTAGCTGCAAGAAGTGTTGCAACACTCGCTATGGCACCTTCACGGTCTGCAATATCAAGATGAAGAAGATATGCCTGAGGCACAAAGCCTTTTGAAGCGTCACTTATTGAATTGCGGTATTCGCTTGAGCGTTCAAACATGTTATATATGTATCCCTCATTGTGCTCTGCAAGATTGTTGCGGATGTCAGTGAGGGAATTTATATATGCGTCAAGAAGTTCAAGTATTGCAGACGTGTTAGTCATGCATATCTGTTCCCACATCTCAGGTGAAGATGAAGCAATTCTTGTTATGTCCTTAAAACCACCGGCTGCAAGACGCTTCATGAGACCATCACCGGAATCACAGTCGTGTACAAGATTAACGAGACTGCCTGCAATAAGATGTGGCAGATGGCTTATGCCTGCAACACTGTGGTCGTGTGTCCGGCAGTCCATGACTATTGGAATTGAACCGATTGAACGCACGATTACAACATATTCATCAAGAACCTCATGTCTGGTAAGAGGAGTCGGCGTAATTATATAGTATGCATTCTCCAGGAGAATTGCTGAGGAATTGGCGTAACCGGTCTTCTCAGAGCCTGCCATGGGATGACCGCCTATATAATTGCTTTCAAGACCTGCCGATACGGCTGCATCGTACACATATCCCTTGACACTTCCTACATCAGTAACCGTGCATGACGGATTGATAATATCTTTGAGCTTCATAAAATATGAGGAAATGTACTGTACCGGAGTACATAAAAATATATAATCGCAGCGCCCGAAAGAATCTGCATCTATTGAAGTGGTGATGTTATCAACATTGCCATCAGACTTTGCAAGTTCAAGAGGAGCAAGAGTCCTGCTGAATGCTGTAATTGTGCAGTCAGGATAAACATTCTTAAGTGCCCGCGCAATTGAACCGCCTATAAGTCCAAGACCGATAAATCCAAAATGATAATTAGTTCCAATCATAACTTCTCCAATCCCCTAACATTATTGCTTACATTTTAAACGCTTTAGGGAAGAGTGTCAATAAAGCAGGAAGCGTTTTACAAATTCGACATTTAGCTGTATCTTAATTATGTATATGATAATATTTGACAAAAGATTATACAGGAGAGTTATATATGAGCCGTATGCAAAAATGTATAAAAAATATTCTTATTACGGCATTTGTGCTTGCAGGTGCTTTTATAATAAGTCTTGTTTTCCAGCATGTATTTGAGATAGAGGAGAGAATAACAACACTGTTTGTATTTGCGGTATTTCTTATCTCTATGCTTACGGAAGGATATATATATGGAATTGTATCTGCAATTGCAGGTGTCCTTGCTGTTAATTATGCATTTACATTCCCTTTTTTTGAGTTTGATTTTGCAACGCCGGTTAATGTTATGTCGGCGATAGTCATGATAGTGCTTGCAATACTTACCAGCACGCTGACTACTAAGGTAAAGCAGCATGAGGCATTTAAGGCGGAGAGTGAGAAAGAGCGAATGCGGGCGAATCTTCTCCGGGCTGTGTCACATGATCTGAGAACACCGCTTACAACTATATACAGTTCAGCATCAGCCCTTGCGGATAACAGGGAGAATCTCAGCGTACAACAGCAGGACGAGATCCTTAACGCAATAAAGGAGGATTCAGAGTGGCTTGTGAGCATGGTAGAGAACCTACTTTCAATAACCAAGCTTGGAACCGGCAATGTGAAGATAAACAAAAAGCCGGTAGTGCTGGAGGAGCTTATTGATTCCGTAATCTTTAAGTTCAAAAAAAGGTATCCGTCACATGATGTTATTATAGACATCCCTGGAGATATAGTGATGATACCGATGGATGCGATGCTTATAGAACAGGTTATAATTAATCTTCTTGAAAATGCTGTCCAGCATGCAACAGGCATGAAGCATCTGTGGCTCAGCGTATTTGTGATTGGCAATAATGCTGTGTTTGAGATAAAAGATGACGGATGCGGTGTTTCAGACGAAGCTATGAAATCAATGTTCAGCGGCGCTTATGTAAGCAAAGCTTCGGTGCCTGACGGAAACCGCAATAATGCGGGGATAGGTCTGTCAGTGTGTGAGACAATCATCAAGGCACATGGTGGGGACATAAGTGCGTCAAACAGCATGAACAAAGGAGCAGTATTCAGATTTACACTTGGTATGGAGGAAAATTAAGTGGGTAATAATAAGTACAAAATCCTTTTGGTGGAAGATGAAGATAATATAAGAAAGCTTGTTTCAACGATGCTCGAGACATCAGGATATCAGGTTCTTATGGCGCAGACATGTGAATTGGCACAGATTATGTATTCTTCATATGTACCTGACCTTATACTTCTGGACCTGGGACTCCCTGATAAAGACGGAATATATTTTCTCAAAGAAGTAAGAAAGGAATCTCCGGTTCCGGTAATTATTCTGTCGGCAAGAACTGAGGAACATGATATAGTAGGGGCTCTTGATATGGGTGCCAATGATTATATAACGAAACCGTTCGGCTCGTCGGAACTTCTTGCACGAGTGAGGGCAGCACTCCGTAACAGCCACCAGATGTATGCTGCCAATATAGAGAATGAAAAGTTTGTGCTGAATGATATGGTTATAGATTACAGTGCAAGACAGGTATTTATAAAAGGTGAAGAGGTAAAGCTTACACAGACCGAATATAATATCGTGTCACTGCTGTCAGAACATTGCGGCAAGATGATGACATATTCCGCAATTATAAAGGGCATATGGGGATATCCTGACGAAGGAAGCATTAAGAAACTTCAGGTGAATATGGCTAATATCCGCAAAAAACTGGGTGCAAAACCCGGAGTGAGAGGATATATAATAAATGAGCTCGGCGTGGGATACCGCATGAATTCAGAAAAAGCATAATAGTCTGCAATGGTTGCAAAATGCGTGTTAAAATGTTATTCTAATTAATATAATTTTTACAAAATTGGAAAGGCAAGGTTTAATTATGACAAAAGTCAGAACTAGATTTGCACCAAGCCCTACAGGAAGAATGCATGTTGGCAACCTTCGTACGGCTCTTTATGCATATCTTATAGCAAAGCATGAGAATGGTGATTTCCTTCTTAGAATAGAGGACACAGATCAGGAACGTTTCTTTGATGAAGCACTTGATATAATCTACAGAACAATGAAGGCTACAGGACTTGAGCATGATGAAGGACCCGATAAGGACGGCGGTGTAGGTCCTTATGTACAGAGTGAGCGTCAGGCACAGGGCATATACATGAAATATGCAAAGATGCTTGTGGAGAAGGGAGAGGCATATTACTGCTTCTGCGATAAGGAGAGACTTGAAAGCTTAAGACAGACTGTTGTAGGCGAGGATGGAGAGAGCAAGGAGATAGTGGTATATGACAAGCATTGTCTGTCACTTAGCAGGGAAGAGGTAGAGGCTAATCTTGCGGCAGGTAAACCATTTGTAATAAGACAGAATAACCCACGTGAAGGAAGCACAACATTCCATGATGAACTTTATGGTGATGTAACAGTACCTAACGAAGAACTTGATGATATGATTCTTATGAAGTCTGACGGCTTCCCGACATATAATTTTGCTAATGTTGTAGATGATCACCTTATGGGGATTACACATGTAGTAAGAGGTAATGAGTATATATCATCATCACCGAAGTATACAAGACTTTACGAGGCATTTGGCTGGGAAGAGCCTAAGTATATACACTGTCCTCTTATAACAGATGAGAATCACAAGAAGCTCAGCAAGAGAAGCGGACATGCATCATTTGAGGATCTTATTGAGCAGGGCTTTGTTGCAGAAGCAGTAGTTAATTATGTTGCACTGCTTGGATGGAGTCCTGAGGATAACAGGGAGATATTCTCACTTGATGAGCTTGTAAAAGTGTTTGACTATCACAGAATCGGTAAGTCACCGGCTGTGTTTGACATTAATAAGCTGCGCTGGATGAATGGCGAGTATCTTAAGGCAATGGATGATGAGAAGTTCTTTGAAATTGCAGAGCCATATATCCGTAAAGTGATTAAGAAAGACCTTGATTTAAGAAAGATTGCAGCACTTGTCAAGACAAGAATAGAGGTTCTTCCAGAGATTGAGGGACATATTGATTTCTTTGAGGAACTTCCGGAGTATGATACAGCAATGTATACACACAAGAAGATGAAGACAAATTCGGAGAATTCACTTGCAATACTTAAGGAGATGCTCCCTATGCTTGAGGCTATTGATGATTACTCAGCAGAGAATCTCCATGACAGAGTTATGGAATTTGTTGCAGATAAGGGAATTAAGAACGGGCTTGCATTATGGCCTCTGCGTACGGCAGTATCGGGCAAGCAGATGACGCCTGGTGGTGCATTTGAGATTATGGATATAATCGGCAGGGATGAGAGCATTGCGAGAATACGCAAGGGAATTGAGATGTTAGAGAAGGAACTTGGCTGATGAATAAAAGCGAAGCCCAGATACGGGCAATTAATCATTTTAATGGACCGTGTCAGGTAATTGCCGGTCCCGGTTCGGGCAAGACTACTGTGATTACGCACAGAACACTCAGCCTTATACGGGACCATGGGGTATCGCCATCGAATATTCTCGTAATTACATTTACAAGAATGGCGGCAGGCGAGATGAAGGAAAGATTCTTAAGGCTTGCCGCAAAAGAAGATACTGCAGGAAGAATGACAGGAGAAGCAGGCCGCGTGACGTTTGGTACGTTTCACGCGGTATTTTTTACTATTCTGAAGCATGCATATAATTACAGCGCACAGAATATAGTGCGTGAAGAGCAGCAGCGTGAAGCTATCAGACAGAGCATAGCCAGATATCAGATTGAGACGGAAGATGAGAATGAATTCATTTCACAGCTTCTGGCAGAGATAAGCAGGGTTAAGAGTGAGGGAATCAATCCCGATATGTATTATTCAATTAACTGTTCTGAGACTGTATTCAGGGATATATACAGGGATTATGCACATATGCTTGAAAGTAACAGGCTTATAGATTTTGATGATATGCTTGTGTATTGTTATGAGCTGCTTTCAAAAAGACCGGACATTCTAAAGGCATGGCAGAATAAATTTAGATATATTCTTGTGGATGAGTTCCAGGATATCAACAGGATGCAGTATGAGGTGGTAAAGCTCCTTGCCGGAAAGACACAGAATATATTTATTGTAGGCGATGATGACCAGAGCATATATGGATTCCGCGGTGCTAAACCTGAGATTATGCTTAATTTTGAACGTGATTTCAAGAATGTGATGAGAATAAAGCTTGATGTGAATTACAGGTCAACTCCGCAGATTGTTAATTCGGCAAGGCGTGTAATTGAGCATAATATCAAACGCTTCAAAAAAGATATAAGAACCGTTAATGCCGCCGGAGAGCCTGTAGATGTGAGAAATTTTCAGGATACTATAGCAGAGAATTCAGCCATAGTGGATATGATAAGACGGGAAGTAAGCGCCGGCAAGGCAGCGTACAGTGATATTGCCGTACTTACAAGAACTAATATCGGCGGACGACAGCTTATGGGTAAGTTTATTGAATATAACATACCTTTTGTTACAAGAGACAGCATCCCCAATCTGTATGAACATTGGATAGCAAAAAATATATTTGCGTATATAAGGCTTGCAATGGGATCAAGAAGCCGTGATACATTTTTGCAGGTAATGAACAGACCTAAGCGTTATATAAGCCGTGATATGCTTATGGAAGAGGTTGTTGATTTTAATATCCTGAAGAGCAGATATTCAGACAGGGATTGGATGGTTGAACGTATAGCAGACCTGGAGGGAGACATTAAGGTACTTGAAAGGTGCAGTCCGCTGGCGGCAGTTAATTATATAAGGCGTGCAATCGGATATGACTGCTATCTCAGGGAATATTCGGCAGAACGAAGGATAAGTGAAGATGATCTGTTTGCTGTTATCGATGAATTACAGGAGAGTGCATCACAGTTCAATACATATGATGAATGGTTCGCATATATTGAACAGTACACGGAAGAGATTAAGACACAGACGGCTAAGCACTATGGCAGGGGTGCTGACAGCAATGCGGTAACAATATGCACGATGCACAGTGCTAAAGGGCTTGAGTACCCGGAAGTGTTCATTATAGATGCTAATGAAGGCGTTACGCCATACAGCAAGGCGGCGCTTGATGAGGAGATAGAGGAAGAGCGCAGGATGTTCTATGTTGCAATGACAAGAGCAAAGTCGCGGCTTCATGTGTATTCTGTACGTGAGAGATATAACAAAACACTCGAAGTGTCGAGATTTGTAAAAGAAATTTTAAAATAAGGGTTTACAAAAGCTGCTTATAATGTTATAAAATATACATCACAAAAAGGGAGTAGTTGCATGCCGGATTGTCGGGATACTGATTGATATCAGGAACACCGGAGCATGTTGCGGAATCTCGTCAGTACGATTATTATGTGACAATGGTCTTTATGGACATAGTCTTATTGACATAGTCATTTGGACATAGTCTTTTGGTAATCCGGGGTCTGCACAACCTATGTTGAACAAGACTTTTTGCGTATACATTTTTATTTGTATACGCAAAAAGTCTTTTTTTATTCTGATAATATGTTCATACGTAAACTGTGTTACGGCAGCTGCAACAATAACCTGAATAAAGGAGGCCCACAATGAAAGATAACAAAGAATTATACCGTATGAGCAAAGAAGAACTGTTTATGTACATGAAAGCTGACGGCAACGGACTTACAACTGATGCTGCCAGTGAGATACTTGAAGAAAAAGGGCATAATGTAATTAGCGAATCTAAAAAGAAAAGTGCATTGGCGGTATTTTTTGGACAATTTAAAGATATGCTTGTAATAATTCTTATTATGGCGGCAGTGATATCAATGTTTTCAGGGAATGCGGAAAGTACTGCGGTAATATTTGCAGTAATAATCATGAATGCAGTGCTGGGAACAATCCAGTATGTCAAAGCTGAAAAGTCACTGGACTCATTGAAAGCAATGTCAGCTCCTCATGCGAGAGTATTAAGGGACGGCAGAAAAATAGAAATTCCGGCTGAGAATGTGGTGCCGGGAGATGTTCTTTTATTAGACGCGGGGGATATGGTTGCAGCAGACGGAAGAGTCCTGTGTTCTTATTCACTTCAGGTGAATGAAAGTTCACTTACCGGTGAGTCAACTAGTGTTGATAAGACAGACAGGGTGCCGGAAGGAGAAGCAGGAATTGCTGACAGAACCAATATGGTGTATTCCGGAAGTCTTGTCACATACGGAAGGGCAGAGATACTTGTGACGGCAACAGGTATGGACACTGAGATGGGTAAGATTGCAGGGCTGATGAATGCAACCAAAGAGAAAAAGACTCCGCTTCAGGTAAGTCTTGATGATTTCAGCAGGAAGCTTGCGATAGCAATAATGATTATATCAGCAATTGTTTTTGGTATAAGAATATATCAGAGACAGCCGCTGCTTGAGTCCCTTATGTTTGCAGTTGCATTGGCAGTTGCTGCAATACCGGAGGCCCTGGGCTCAATAGTTACGATTGTTCAGGCTATGGGCACACAGAAAATGGCAGCAGATAACGCAGTAATGAAAGAACTGAAGGCGGTTGAGAGCCTTGGATGTGTATCTGTAATCTGTTCGGATAAGACCGGTACGCTTACACAGAACAGAATGACTGTTGAGAATGTATATATAGATGGTGTCTGCATAAATCCTGATGAAATTGACATAAAAAAGCAGCTCCACAGATATCTGCTGTATATTGCTATACTTAATAACGATTCTTCTATAGATGGGGAAAAGGGGATAGGGGATCCGACGGAATACTGTCTGCTTACAATGGCACGTAATGCAGGGCTTAGCAACGCAGGCATATCGGAAGAAAATATAAGACAGCTTATGCCGAGAATGGCAGAACTCCCTTTTGATTCGGACAGGAAGATGATGAGTACCAAATATATGATTCATAACATTCCTATGATACTTACAAAAGGTGCAACAGATATAATTCTTGAGAGAACAGAGAATATTGCTGTATCTGATGGCGTACGTCCTATAACGCCGGATGACATGAAAAAGATATACAGGCAGAATGAGATTTTCTCAGAACAGGGTCAGAGAGTTCTTGCATTTGCATATAAAGAGACAGACAACAGCCAAAGACTTGAACCGGATGATGAGAGCGGATATACGTTTGTCGGACTTGCCGCAATGACAGACCCTCCGAGGGAAGAATCGGAAAATGCAGTTATGGAAGCAAAATCTGCAGGAATAAAAACAGTTATGATAACAGGGGACCATAAGGTTACAGCAAAAGCCATAGCCGAAAGAATCGGAATATTTGAAGATGGCGATATTGCGGTTACAGGTCAGGAGCTTGACAGAATGACAGATGAAGAGCTTGATGGCATAATTGAAAATGTCAGCGTGTATGCAAGAGTCTCGCCGGAGAATAAAATACGTATTGTAGAGCACTGGCAGAAAAAAGGAAGAATAGTAGCGATGACGGGGGATGGTGTTAATGATGCACCGGCACTTAAAAAAGCTGATATCGGAATTGCAATGGGAATAACAGGTACAGAAGTATCAAAGGATGCGGCATCAATGATACTTACGGATGATAATTTTGCCACAATAATAAAGGCTGTGCTTAACGGAAGAAATGTATTCAGAAATATCAAAAACGCAATCCAGTTTCTGCTTTCGGGTAATATGGCAGCAATAATGGTGGTGCTGTACTGTTCTGTTGCTGCATTGCCAACGCCGTTTGAACCAGTGCATCTGCTCTTTATAAACCTGCTTACAGATTCACTTCCGGCACTTGCGATAGGTATGGAGCCGGTAGATAAGTCGCTGATGAAGCAAAGACCAAGGAATCCAAAGGAAGGAATAATTACACGTGATTTTGCATTAAACCTTCTGCTATATGGTGTAATGATTGCTATATCAACACTTACAGGATTTTATACAGGCCTGTCTGTGAATGCAGCTACGGCAAGCACGATGGCATTCGCGGTACTCACACTTGCAAGACTTTTTCATGGATTTAACTGCAGAAGCAGCAAATCTCTGAACAGAATAGGAATAGGAAGCAATAAATGGAGTATTGCTGCATTTGCGGCAGGAACATTGCTGCTTGCTTTTGCGGTAAAATGTATTTATGAACCGTTGGATATGGTTACCGGAGGATTTTCAGGTCTTGC
>OHUE01001201.1_pt1 | contig 11598 bp, 9 predicted proteins | sample 1579111 | NCBI WGS metagenome assembly OHUE01 (sample SAMEA3879524, study PRJEB24766) | human gut metagenome | biome: human-associated habitat; feature: feces | place: USA | collected 1985/1987 | reverse complement strand
CTTTCGTTTCCTTAAGTTTTCCGAAAGCAAAACAATATATATTTTCCTTATATAAAAACCCTTCTAATAGTTTCTTGGATGCATTTTTACTTAGTGTATTATCTATTATCTGCTGATTAATGACACAACACACCTTCCTCTCGTCGTTATACAACGGTTCTTCAAAATTAACCCAATACTCGCCTTTCTTATTTTTACTGATATTGGCTTTACCAAAAAATATTTTCGTTTTCCATGCCTCTTCTGACACAAAGGGAGTGCTTTTAATATTTTTAAACAATTTGTCCAAGGGAGTTGGATATATCTTCTTGCTTCCAGGATAACAAATATTTACTTTTATTTTAGCTAAAGTTCCATTTTTCAATCCATATAAATACTTTGTTACCAGCGTATGTACTAGATATAGATGTGATTTTCTTGAACCGCTCCTTTTCACACCTTCCTTTTCTTTTTTTACTACTTTGTTCTCAACAGATTGTCCCTCTGAAAAATCATCATTATGTTTATCTATCTGTGTTTCTTTATGGCTCGGCAACCTTTCCATGCTGAATGTTATTTCTTCTTCTAGTTCTGGTGATTCCGTTCCCGCTCCTGTCTTATATTTTCTATTAACATCTTTATTTCTCTTTACCTCTTCACATTTTTCTGAATGTTGTCCATAAACTTTGAAATGTTCTCGCATTTTCATTTGATACTGCTGCTTATCCATATTAACGCAAGTAATTTGAGCATGGCAGTTTTCATCTCTACATTCAAACATTGTTTTATCAGAGAGTATTCCCATAAACCATTTTTCATGAGCTTCTGATGCCGTTAATTCTTGTCCTAGTTCTATGCTCCACGCATAATCTACTGATGCCATAATAGACCTCCTGTTTCTATTCTCATTCTGACGGTAATATAAATTTCTCCAGTGCATCTGACAACGCTGATAAATATGAACAAGTTACACCAACACCGTCTTTACCTCTCCCTATCATAACACCAATATATGGTTGTCCGCCATTTCTCGGTACATAAGGGTGATTAACAACTACGCTATAGTGACATCTGGTATGAAATATTTCCTCTGTTTCTGTCATTTGAATTAACGCAATGCCATGCGCTTTTGCATAATCAATTGCACCTGATTGAAAATTGGATGTTGATACTACAATTCCTTTTTGTGCACCAATAGCTCTAAGGTTGTCATAAACCTTTTGCACAATTTCCCTACTTATAGGATATTTATAATGTTTGCACTCAACTATTGTTTTATAGAGCACCCCCATTACTTCAAATTCTATATATCCGTCTAATTGATAATTTCCATCATAGGCTTCGACTACCTTATTATGTATAAACTTCACATTATTTAACCCTTTGATATGATCTTGTAAAATCTGTAAAGCATACTTTTCAAATTCAGTAGGGTTCATTTCTAATACTGAATCTATTACCGGAATAAACATGTAATCATCCATTCTGCATAATTGCTTATTATATTTTTTACTGTCAAGTATTTATCACTTACTTTAAACAGCAATTCGTCTTACTGTATTTTGATTCAATGAACAAATCCAATAATCCTTTTTGTTCTGATGTTAAGGAAACATTATCTCGTATCCACATATGAATTGCCTTTCCTATTGCATACGATAATTTTGCCTGCTGTAATGTATTAATATTATTCCGTGACACATTAGGAACAAACTCAGAATTTGTAATATTTATCACAGCTCCCTTCAGCACAACTCCATCTACTAAATAAGGAACACTAATCTTTAATCCCGAAAGCAACACGTTTTTTACATAACACAAATCTGTACGTTCCCAACGATAATTTCCTGAAACAACACAAGACTCATTGTATGGTAAAACCATATTTGCTTCATTTGCAATAACAGCTTTTTCAACATATGTTGTCTGCACTGGTGTATAACTCGCATGACCAAACTGATCTCTGAATCCTCCCAATGTATATTCTCCGATTATTGATGCACTAGATTCTTCTACACAAAGTGCATAACCTGTAATCTCTTCTTCTCTGGCCCATACATTTATAGACTCAAAATACCCTATTTTTCCAAGAGCTTCCTCATAATCATCCAATACTTCATATGCCTTTAAAAAATCATTTTCATCACTTTCTGAAATAATAGGAATGTTCATAAACTGAATTTTTCCATCGATTACACAATCTTTTATTAACAAAGCATCTTCTTTATCCAGCGAATATTTCGCATCATTATAATAATAACTGTCACATCCATTCAAATCTCTCAAATGTGTAGCAAAATTGATTTGCTTATATGTACAATCAACATATGCTTCTACTCCGTCTAAATAATCGTTCAAACATATATTATCCGGAATTATCTGTCCAATTTTTTTAACTACACATTCAACAATATTAGGTTTTCCATTTTCCATAGTAGATATTTTAATTGGAATACCTGCGTCAAGAAAATTCCGTTCTACAAACGAAACTAGATTCTCTACTTTATTATCAAATACACCCATACACTGGTCATAATCTAAAATAATTTCTGTTCCCTGTTGTCTACTATCATTTTCGTAAGTAAGGCAAATATATTCGCTATTTTTTTCAAATGAAATTCTGTTCATTTTATGGTCTTTATAATAAACTGTCTTTACCTCTACTCTATCTGATAACATGAAACAAGCCAAAAAACCTATTCCATAATGCCCTATTGGAGAATAATTTCTCCCCTGCAATAAGTAATCATCAGATGCATAATAGGATACCCCTACATTCAAGAAATACTTTTTTAAAATCTCTATGGACATACCACTTCCATTATCCATTAGCACTACTTGCCTTCTATCTTTATCTAAAACAATAGATATAAATGGCTGATAACTTTGATATCTAAACTCCTCCATTTGCAATGATGACTCTTCCATTGTTTTACAAGCATCTATTGAATTTTGAATGAGTTCCCTAAGTCCGTATTTTTTATCACCATAAATATGCTCACCCATCAATAAATTAGTTACTGCATTATAATCTAATGACAATCTTAAATCTGAAAAACTAAAATCTTTTGTTTGAATCTTATTTATAACACTTGTTTTTAATGGCAGTAGATATTTTGAGCCCACAAAACGTTCACAAAGGCTTACTGCATTTCTTAATTCACCATTTATAGAATCAAAATATTTCAATAATTTTCTATGGACAGACGGTTCTTGACTAGTTCCTTGAAAAATTATCTCTTTTAATCCAGTCTTTTCATTCATTACAACTTTATCAAAATTTTCAATTACAAAATGTTGTTTCCACTCCAAGTCGCCAAATTCTTTTGGTTGCAAATACTTATACAAATACAGTGGTGCTCTTTGTTCATCAATATCCAAATAATCTGCGATTCTTAACAATACTGCAATATATTGTGAATTAATTTCAAAATGACCTTTTTTACTTTGATTAGAAAGTTCTTTCTCTATCCATTCAAAATCTTCATTATGTGACATACAAATTAATCCAAGCTCATCCCGAAAAGACACTACACTTGAATTTGGTATGCGAAACAACTTTTCATCCATTTGATTTTCAATATGTTCTCTAGAACGTTTTCCATGTACTGGTCTAATACATTCCTGCAAAGAAAGATTCTCTTCCCCGTACTTTTCAAATACTTTACTATATTTCCGTTCTCCCAAAACAGAATTATCGGACTTTATATCATTAATTTCATTTTCATTTGTTACCATTCCTATATCATGAAATAATGCACCATATATCAGCAATACAACTTCTAATTCACTTAATAAATCTATATCTGTAATTAAAGAAAACATATACTCCATTACATTAATAGAATGCCTTATTCCGTGTACAGTATAATCAGAAAAAACTTTACTGATTAATGGTAGCATGGTTTCTGCATACCGAATTGCTTCATTAACTTGTCCTAAGAATTCACTATTTTTTTCACATAGCCATTTATATAAATGTGTTTCTTGCACTTTCTCAATCATAGCTACTTCCTCCAAACAATACATCACTTATATAAGATACACTTTTTTATAACCATTGGAAACATTATACCATATATCAACCTGTCACGAGAATAATTTTCACTAAAATAGACATGACAAAACCTCCAAATCTCGTTTGATATGTACCCAGAATCCTGGACACATATTTACGAACTAGGCTGAACACATGGATGCTATCCTGTATTGCACAGGTGGCATCCATTTTGTTTTTGCCTGAATTCTTTTGTTATTATAATAATCTATATAGTCTTCAACCGCTTGTGAAAATTCTTCGAAAGAAGAATAATCTTTCTCATAACCATAATACATCTCGTTTTTTAATCTTCCAAAGAATGTTTCCATAATACAATTGTCATAGCAATTACCTTTTCGTGACATAGATTGTATAATTCCATGTTCCTGTAAGGCATTTCTAAAATAAGCATGTTGATACTGCCAGCCTTGATCAGAATGAAATATTAAACCTTCAACGGAAGGAAATTTTTCGAATGCTTTATTCAGCATTCGTTCTATCTGTCCAAGATTAGGACTCATGGATAAATCATATGAGATGATTTCATTTGTATTCATATCCAGTACTGGAGAGATATAACACTTTCCCCATGAAAAGTTAAACTGTGATACATCTGTGGCCCATTTTTGTAAAGGCGCAGTTGTACTGAAATCCCTGGCTATTATGTTGTCAGCAATCTTACCAATTTCACCCTTATAAGAATGATATTTCTCCTTTGGTCGTTTTCCAGCTAAGCCAGCTTTATGCATAAGACGCTGGACTCTTTTATGGTTCACCTGATACCCACGATTAATAAGTTCTCGGTGAACCCGTCTTACACCATACCTGCACTTGTTCGCAACAAAAACACGTTTTATTTCTTCTAGTATTTCTTGATTGCGTTCGGCAACAACATCGTTTCTGCTAATCTCAAAATAGTAAGTAGATCTAGCAATATGCATTGCTTTAAGGAGATACTTTAATTGGTATCCTTTTTCTCTGAGTTCTTTGATGATTGCTGCTTTTTCGCCTCGAGTTGCGCAGCCCATTTTTCTTGCCTCAAGGCGATCCGTTTTTTTATTACTTCATTCTCCGCTTTGATATATTCATTTTCAGTTCTCAGGCGTATCAGTTCTTCTCGTTCTGATTCTGTTAAAGGTAATGGATTTGTTGATTTCTTCATTCTCGGTTCCCTTGTTGGTCGTCCTTTTTTACTTTCTACTAACCCATTATATCCTTGTAATTTATATTTGTGTACCCATTGATAAAGCATTCCGGTGCTAATACCTGCTTCTATGGCAACTTTTTTCTTTGGTATTCCTGCAATGACCTTTGAAACCAGTTCAAACTTTTCTTCTGGTGTCCACACCTTATTAAACACTTTATGTTTTAAAGCTTCTGGACCATGTAAATCAACCAATCTGGACCATTCTCGTATATTACTTTTGAGAGTATCTGGATTCACCCCTTCTGGGATATCGGGATACGAACCTGAATGATACAATTCAACACACATCAGTTTAAACTCATAACTATAACGCATAAAAATGCCCTCCTTACTGGTTGCCCAGTAAAGAGGGTACATATCATTTCCTGTATAGCCTTTTTATTTAATCATCTGGAAGTATTTAAGTGCATCTATAATAGCTTCCCTTTTTTCAGCTGTTACTTGTGGCACTTTTGCCTTGCCTTCACCTGTGTTATAATTCTCTCTTTCTATAATTCCAAATTCACGTTTTACTTGCGCTATATATAAATTTGTTACATGCAGGTCATATTTATTTTTTTACATATTCCTGTATTTCTTTATATGTTGCTTTGCTTTCTGCACTTTCCGACATATCCAATCTTACCTTAATTTCGGAATCTGGAGCCTTTCGGGACAACAAAATTACTGTCTCCACATTCCCCTGAACATTTATTTTATACTGCATAGCGAAAGTATGCAATAGGTTTTCAAAGTGGGGTAATGGTTTTATCCCCATAAAAAGTGGTTGACTAAATGTATTTTAGAATTTTTCTATATAAATCCCACAGCCTCGGTCCACAAAAACCACCCAAAGCACTCAATCCACGATGCTCATGAACATCTCTATCTTCAACCTCAAAGAGCCTATGGAAATCATCTCCCTCACCTACATAAACTGATTTGTCATAATTAAGAAAAGTAGACTTGCCACTAAATTGGTCACCTGTGATATCTATAATAATATATTTGTCTACCATCAGCCATGCATGAGATTGTCCGTTTCCATCCGGTTTACCCCAATATGTTCCACAGACATAATCTGTTTTGATACCTTTATCCAATAAATACTGAGCTAACAAATCACTCGTATCTCCGCAGCAAGCACGTGGAAATCTGCGATATATGCTGTCGTTATCAAACTCCCCTGCTTCCAAAGCCAAGTCAATCGCTCTTCGAAATTGGGTTGCGAACTGTTCAATTTCCTTCATCATACGCTCCTTTAACAAAACCGCTTTTGCGAAAAAGTATTCTTTCGCCAAAATGTATATCTCCCGTTCTCCAAAGCCTATCCCCTGGGGTAAACCTCCTGATATATCATCACTCTGCGGAAACAGAAACACACATCTATTTTATTCCCAAAATGGCGAAATCCTTTGATTTATTGGGCTTTTCTTGACAGAAGGCAGACTGTTTCCACATGCGGTGAAAGTTACTTCTTATACTAAATAGCGAAACCGTCACCTTTTGCGAAAAGGTTCATACCCCACTTAGGGGGATAGTGTTTACCCCTCTATATCCTGATCCTTCTTCATACAAGAAGTATACATCCACAATTTATCATCGTGTATCATTATCTGCTTCGCAGTATCGATGTCCATTCCCATATGACTAAACAAAATCATTATAATCAAACATTTTAACACATCTATACTATTACACATTTGTCCAAATGTCAGCACTCCATCACGATCAGGCTTATAATGTGAATAGTAATTTCTTGTTTTTACGATTGCACTAAAATATTTGTCTGCATTCGATTCTTTATATACATACTCGGTGTTTCCAGCCACTATAGAACCGTGTTCTTCGTCTAATTTCTTCAATCGTGTTTCAAGGGTAATTCGGCTCAAAAATCCTCCTTGTATCCATTGAGCAACTGTCTTTGGCTTATAAGATGAACCAGCTTTTTTGAACGGCTCACTTAACACCTTCTTTACATTTTCATCTTTTAGCTGCTCTAAAATTTCTATACCCAATTGTTCCGCTTTTTTCTCATCACCTGATATTCTTAGATGATAACCTTCTAAAATTTTTACATACTGTACAAACAAATCCTCTGCAAATATTTCTCTTTTTCTATTACTATTAAAGAACATCTGTCTCGGCAAAAAGAAATAATCATCATTAGAAAATGTATACCAATTTTCAAAATAATTTGCTAATTCATCTTTCACCTGAGAATATTCCGTTCTGAATCTATCTATCCCGTTAAGGTGCCTTAGGTTATGCGAAAAATCTTCATTAAACCATATCCATGTTTTTAAGTCTTTACCCTCAATATTTAATCGAATATCTTTCGCATAAGAAACATACCCTATAAGCATACCAAAGAAACGCATTAAAATTTGTATATCTGCATACACTCTTTCATCAGTTACCATTTCCTCATATGACACATGAACTCTTGGATAGTTTTTTACCACATATTCTACCCTATCATTTATTTCCGGTGGCATAAACGGTGATGCAGGCCCAAATGATATTTCAATATGTGGATTTTCATTTTTTATAATAATAGGTTCTATTTTCTCTTCAATTGCAAATAACTCGTTCGCCTCTGTAAAACCTATTGACACACTATTTATTTTTAACCAATCAACAAGTTCTGGAATTTCAAATGAGAATGCACTAATATTGTTTATTTCAAACCCCTCTTGAAATCCTGCATTTGTCATAGCGACCTTCACTACTCTATATCCAATACTCATATTTAATGACCTATGTTTTGTTTCTCCAGGTCCTTTAGCATACACTTTTATTGGATGTTCTCCATTTGAACCTATAAAAGTACAAGCCCAAGGAATAGATTTACCTCTTACAAAAAATTCAATATAATCATTGTCTATAACTAATTCCCCAATATTATACTCTTCTTCTCCTTCAACCTTCCAACTACCTTGATGTCTCTCCAAATTATGCAATCCTCCCTTTCGTTCAAGCTATCTATTTTATTTTACCATATCACCTGTTTTTTTACCATCTGCAAAAGAGCAAGAAAAAAAGCCGATCAGGAATCGCAACTCCCAATCGGCATCTTTTCTTACTCCTCTTCATTTTTACATTCAATCTCCGTTCCGTCCAAGAACACCACCAACAATGTTCCATCTTCAAAGACCTTGATGTGGTCCAGTGTTTTCAGCATGAAGTCCGTGTCCATCTCCGTCAAAGGCTCTGCCTCATCAGTATATTCTATGAACTTCTCTGCCCGATAACCTTCCAAGAGGTTCTCGCTCTGCAGCTGTTCCGTCCACTGCCCCATGAAATCCTCTCGATTCTCCACCAACGCATTCCAAGCCATCAGATATGCCTTTATCAGCGTTTCTTCCTCCACGTGGCGGTTGGCACATCCCATGACTTCTTTTACCTTGTATCGTTCACTGCACGCGTTTGTCATTGCGATAATCCCTGCACAACCTCTTCCTGTGGCAGAATGATTTATGTTTATCCCGAAAAAACCTTAGAGCATACCCCCGGTTTGGAGCGTGGCTCACAAGAATGGGATGGCACTTACAAAATCCGGGTAAATGTTGAAAAATCAATCAACCACTTTAAAGACAGTTTTTGTGTCGCTAATCGAAAAACAACGAACGAAAAAAACTTCATGCAGATTTACTTCTTGCTGGTATATCACAGTTATTAACTGTAGTTGTTGCCGACAAAATCCATCAACGACAATACATCAGAAGTCTAAAGTCTTTCATAGCCTAGGACTTACCAACTTCATAAAACCAGAGGCTTATTAAAGTGCGCCTAAAATGTTCTGTTATCCACTTTTCATTCCAGGATTCGTGCAAGGCACGAATCCTTCCCTGTCCATCTATCTCAAGCAGCATTAGCTGAACAAATAGGTTGTGATGAACGTACAATACTGAATATTGAAAACGACCGTGGGAATCCCAAGTTCGAAGTATTGTGCCAGATCATCGCTTATTTACACATTCCTGCAGACCAGATTTTCCACCCTGCCACTGCCACGGACGGGTTGAAAAAACAAAAACTGTTATTGATGCTACAGGAATGTGATGAGCAAGAGGCAGCCGAGATTCTTCCAGCAATTGAATACCTCTTAGCACTCATACATAAAAGAGGTAATTCAAACGAGTAAAGGAACCAGCTAATCCATTGTGATTCTGGTTCTTTTCTTTTTGTTGCCTTTTCCAAATCTTACCCTTGTAATATTTCAATTATTACACAAGTAAGATTTCAAGTCAATATGTTTTTTCTGAAATTGACAACCACATAAATAACGTCTATAATATATTTATTACATCCGTAAGATTTAAGGAGGGATTTGAAATGAGCGATTTACCACAGATTTCTGAAGCTGAATTTGAAGTTATGAAAATCGTATGGAAACATGCGCCGATCAGTACCAATGAAATAACAGATAAACTATTACAGACCACAAGCTGGAGTCCGAAAACGATACAGACTTTAATCAAACGCCTTGTGACCAAAGGTGTTCTGACTTATGAAAAACAGAGCCGAGTGTTTGTTTATACCCCAGTCGTGAAAGAAAGCGAATACATCGGCCAGGAAAGCAATTCTTTTCTGGAACGTTATTATGACGGTGATATCACTGCGATGCTGTCTGCATATATAGAAAATGACAGACTGTCTGAAACAGAAATAGATACTCTCCGCTCCCTTCTTTCCAAGAGGCACCAAAAAGGAGGCAATTAACGTGGCTAATTTTATGATACGCTTTTTAATATGCAATGTGTTTATCAGCGGTATCATCGGAATTCTTTTGATAGCCAAGCAGATATTCAAAAACAACCTGTCCAGCCGGATGCAGTATAATCTGTGGTTTCTGCTTCTTGGGTTGCTGGCAGTTCCCTTTATACCGTTCCGTCTAATCGGATTTCCGCAAATCTTCTCGTGGCTCGGTAGCTTAAGATGCTCTCCTGCTTCCGGCACCGCAACCGCTATGGGAGAAGCTGTGGGAATTAATCCGACCGGAAATACAGACTGGATGAATGATTTCTCACTTTCTGTAAATAGTGAAACACCATCCATTGCCGGATACATATTATTAGGAATATGGATTGTAGGCATTTTTGCAATGATTATATTGGTAATCAAATCCTCTCTCCGTCTACGCACTTTGGAGAAATCTGCACTTCCCCTTCAGAACCCGGAAGTCCGCAGACTATATCATCGATGTATGGAGGAAATGGGAATTCACAGAAGTATTCCCGTTTACAGTACCGCATTTTTAAAATCCCCGATTATTGTGGGACTTTTGAAACCGTGTATTTATCTGCCGATTCATCTGATCTCTGATTACAACGAATCCGATATGCGGTACATGCTGTTGCACGAACTGCAGCACTATAATCACAAAGATGCTGTTGCCAGTTATCTGATGAACCTTGCCGGAGTAATATATTGGTTCAATCCTCTTGTCTGGTACGCACTGAAAGAAATGCGTAATGACAGAGAGGTTGCCTGTGACACCTCTGTTTTAAAGATGCTTGAAGAGGATGCTTACGAGGATTATGGCAATACACTGATCAACTTTGCTGAAAAGGTTTCTCTTACTCCTTTTCCGTTTGCTGCCGGCCTTGGTGGAAACATGAAGCAGATGAAGAGGAGAATTATCAACATTGCCTCTTATGAGAAGCCAACATTTATAAAAAGAGTAAAAGGCATGACTGCATTCATACTGACTGCTGTTCTTCTCATGGGATTCGCACCTTTTATTTCTACATACGCAGCAGATGGAAGCCACTATCAATGGGATTCTTCATCAGAAAATATATCCTATGTAGACCTTTCTACATACTTTGGCAAATATGAAGGCAGTTTTGTTTTATATGATTTGGAAAATGATGCATGGAGTATACACGACATGGAGCATGCTACCCTGCGAGTTGCACCAAACTCCACCTACAAAATATATGATGCCTTGTTCGGATTGGAAGAGGGCATCATTACACCAGATGACTCCTTGATAGCATGGAGTGGAGAAACCTATCCATTTGAAGCATGGAATGCAAATCAGACCTTACAGTCTGCAATGAACTCCTCTGTGAATTGGTATTTTCAAACAGTAGATGAACAGCTTGGAGCCTCTGACGTTTACAGCTATGTTCAAGAAATCGGATATGGTAACGAAAACATGAGTGGCGATTTCTCCTCTTATTGGATGGAATCCTCCTTGGAAATCTCTCCAATAGAACAGGTCGAACTTTTAACCAAGCTGCAGAATAACAGTTTCGGCTTCGCCCCTGAAAATATCAATGCAGTAAAAGATGCCATCTGCCTTTCAGCTTCCGATGCCGGAACATTCTACGGAAAGACCGGAACTGGCCGTGTGAATGGACAGGATGTAAACGGATGGTTCATC
>OHUE01001199.1_pt1 | contig 11623 bp, 7 predicted proteins | sample 1579111 | NCBI WGS metagenome assembly OHUE01 (sample SAMEA3879524, study PRJEB24766) | human gut metagenome | biome: human-associated habitat; feature: feces | place: USA | collected 1985/1987 | reverse complement strand
CCCGCCGCGCCGCGCTTTCGCAGAAAGCGGCGCGGCAGCTGCCGTTTTCCTCTACGCCCCCTCCCGTGAAAATGCAATGCTGGAGCGTCCGCAGACGCTCCGGCATTGCTCTATTAAAAATAATTTTTCCGCTATCTATGCGCAGAGCAAAGCGGAGCGCATTGAAATCGTTCACGCTCCGGCAGACGCACTGTCAGGAAAGCACGGCGCTTTCCTCCACCTTGTCCAGCACCGCCAGCTGCAAAGCGTTCAGCATACTGCGCTGTGCGCCGTAGGTGTCGGCGTAGGAGCTGTTGGCGCTGTCGATCTGCTCCTGTGTGGGGGTGATGTCCAGCTGCTCCGCAATGGCCTGAAAGACCAGATCCTGCTTAGCCAGATGCTCAAAGTAATCGTCGGAATCCGCCAGCATCGCGTCGGCATCGGCGTAGCCCTTGGCCTGTGCGTAGGCGTTCAGCTCCATGCCGTACTGGGTAGCCAGCTGAGAGTGGTAGTTCAGGAACATCCGGATGTAGTAGCTGGTGATCTGGGTGGGGACTTCTTTAAAGGTGGAGTTCGTGAGCAGATAGTCCATCACGGCGTTGTCCAGATTGTTGGCGTACAGGGCGCTGTCAAAGTACTGGCGCAGGGCGTCTGCGGTGTGCAGGTCGTCGCTGGCGGCAAAATTGGTCTCCACCCACTCGTCGGTCAGGGTGGGCACAACGCTCTGGGTGATGGCGTTCAGGGTCACGCTGAACACGGCCTCCTTGCCGCTGAGGGGGATGGTGTTGCCCTCGGCGTCGGTGGAGTCGCCATAGCCCTCCGGGAAGGTGACGGTCACATCAAAGGTGTCACCGATGTTGTGGCCGATGATCTGATCCTCGAAGCCGTCAATGAAGGTGTGGCTGCCCAGCGTCAGGTCGTAGCCGGTGGCGGTGCCGCCGGTAAAGGCTACGCCGTCCACCGCGCCGGAATAGTCGATGTTCACGGTGTCGCCGCTCTGGGCTGCCCGGTCGGTGATGTTCTGGGTGGTGGCGTACTGGTTCAGCAAAGTGTCGATCTGGGTCTGGATCTCGGCCTCGGTGGGCTCGATATCGGCCTTGGAAAGCGGCAGCGCGGATACATCCTCCGGCAGCGTCACATAGTCCAGTGCGCGGATGCCGGTCCAGTGGCCGTTATCGTCCAGCCCCTCAGAATAATCGAAGCTGGCGTAGTCGAAATCCGACACCTTGCCGTAGGTGGACACGCTTGCGCCGGATGCGGCAGAGTTTGCCGTGGTGCCGCTCTGCTTTTTGAGCAGCATAAAGCAGGCCGCAGCTACGCACAGCACAGCAGCCACCGCGCACAGCACACACAACAGGATCTTGGTAATGCGTTTCAAAAGAGATACCTCCTAAAAATAGCAGACCGTTTTCACGGAGAATGCAAATATCATACCTTACTATTATAACGAAAAAATGCGAAAAGAAAAGATTTTTGCGAAAATTCCACAAATGCCGCCCGGCACAGGTATCACTTTTGCCCGCTTTGAGGCGGGAAATGCCGCAAAACCGGTGGAAATACCCCGGCGGTTCTGTTACAATAAAATTGTATGAGCCTTTCCCTGCGGGGGAAAGCCTTTTGCTGAAATTGGAGGATAAAACCATGGATTACAATAAAGCAGCTCTAGAAATGCACGAGACCCACAAGGGAAAGGTGGGCATCGTGAGCAAGGTGGAAGTCGCCACCCGTGACGACCTGTCCACCGCCTACACCCCCGGTGTGGCCGAGCCCTGCCGCAAGATCAAGGAAAACCCCGATGATGTGTATAAGTACACCTTCAAGGGCAACATGGTAGCCGTTGTCTCCAACGGCACCGCCGTGCTGGGTCTGGGCGATATCGGCCCGGAGGCCGGTCTGCCGGTCATGGAGGGCAAGGCCGTGCTGTTCAAGGAATTCGGCGGCGTGGATGCCTTCCCCATCTGCATCGATGCTCACGACGCTGCCAGTGTCATTGCTGCCTGCAAGGCCATTGCGCCCACCTTTGGCGGCATCAATCTGGAGGACATCAAGAGCCCCGAGTGCTTCGAGATCGAGGAGACCTTGGAGCGGGAGCTGGACATCCCCGTGTTCCACGACGACCAGCACGGCACCGCCATCGTGGTCACTGCTGCCCTCATCAACGCCCTGCGTGTGGTGGGCAAGAAGATGGAGGATGTGCACATCGTGCTGAACGGACCCGGCGCTGCCGGTACCGCCATCATCAAGATGCTCATGACCGCCGGTGCCAAGGACATCGTGGCGGTGGATCAGTTTGGCACCCTGTACAAGGGCTGCAACAGCGCCGAAGCCCACAAGAACTGGCTGGGCGAGGTGACCAACCCCCGCCAGATCAAGGGCGGCCTGAAGGAGGCTCTTGCGGGCGCGGACGTCTTTATCGGCGTGTCCAAGCCCGGCATCCTGACCACCGAGCTGTGCAAGACCATGAACAAGGACGCCATCGTCTTTGCCATGGCCAATCCCACCCCGGAGATCATGCCGGACGAGGCCAAGGCGGGCGGCGTGCGCGTGATGGCCACCGGCCGCAGCGACTTCCCCAATCAGGTCAACAACGTGCTGTGCTTCCCCGGCCTGTTCAAGGGCGCGCTCAGCGTCCGCGCACGGGATATCAACAATGAGATGAAGCTGGCCGCTGCCTACGCCATTGCAGACCTTATCACCGATGCCGACCGCAGCGAGGAGAACATCATCCCCGGCGCGTTCGACCCCCGCGTGGCCGAAGCTGTGGCAAATGCCGTGGCAAAGGCTGCCCGCGAGACCGGCGTGGCACGGCTGTAAGCGGAGGATACAGGCATGAGAACGATCTCCGCACAGAGCATTACGGATACGGTGGCGCGGCTCTGCATTAAAGCCAACACCCAGCTGCCGCAGGACGTGCAGGCCGCGCTGGAAAAGGCACGGGAGGAAGAGCCGTGGCCGCTGGCAAAGAACACATTAGACCTGCTGTGGTCGAACCTTGGTGCCGCAAAGGAGAAAGACCTGCCCATCTGTCAGGATACCGGCATGGCCTGCGTGTTCGTGGAGCTGGGCACGGATGTGCACATTGACGGCAGCTTTGAAGCCGCCATCCACGAGGGCGTGCGCCGGGGCTACACCGATGGCTATCTGCGCAAGAGCATCGTGGCCGACCCGCTGCGCCGGGGCAACACCGGCGACAACACCCCCGCCGCCATCACGGTGCATCTGGTGGACGGCGAGGGCTGTCGCATCACGGTAGCACCCAAGGGCTTTGGCAGCGAGAACATGAGCCGCATCCAGATGCTCAAGCCCGCCGACGGCGTGGAGGGCTTTAAAAAGTTCGTGGTGGATACCGTAAAGCTGGCGGGCTCCAACCCCTGCCCGCCCATCGTGCTGGGCGTCGGCGTGGGCGGCAGCTTTGACAAGGTGGCGTATCTTGCCAAAAAGGCGCTGCTGCGCCCGCTGGATATCCCCAACCCCGACCCCTACTACGCCCAGTTGGAGCAGGAGCTGCTTGCCGCCATCAATGCACTGGGCATCGGCCCGCAGGGCTTTGGCGGAAAGACCACCTGTCTTGGCCTTGCCATTGAGCAGATGCCCACCCATGTGGCGGGTCTGCCGGTGGCTGTGAACGTTTCCTGCCATGTGACCCGCCGCGCCAGCGCGGAGCTGTAAGGAGGGGAGAACGATGGAATACAGACTGACTACCCCCTGCACCGCGCAGGAGCTTGCCCCGCTGAAAGCGGGGGATACCGTGCTGCTTTCCGGCGTGGTGTACACCGCCCGGGATCAGGCACACAAGCGGATGATGGAAGCACTGGACAAGGGCGAGACCCTGCCTTTTGATCTGGAAGGCAGCGCCATCTATTATGTAGGTCCCACCCCGGAGCGCCCGGGCGAGATCATTGGCTCGGCAGGGCCTACCACAAGCGGGCGCATGGACGCCATGAGCCCCCGGCTGCTGGACCTTGGCAACAAGATCATGATCGGCAAGGGCAAGCGGGATGCCGCCGTCAAGGCAGCTGTGGTGCGCAACGGCGCGGTGTATCTGGCCGCGCTGGGCGGCGCCGGTGCGCTGATGGCCAAAAGCGTGCAGACGCTGGAGGTGATCGCATGGCCGGACTTGGGTTGTGAGGCGGTGCGCCGCCTGACCGTGCAGGATATGCCCCTGACCGTTGTGCTGGACGCCCACGGCGGCGACCTGTACGAGGAAGGCCCTGCCGCCTATCTGGCCACACGGTAAGGCAAAAACGCCGAGAATTGCACCCTTTGCACAAAACAGGCGCGGTGCAAAACCGGCAAAACAGCAGTTCTGTGCAGAAAAATATGGTTAGTTTAACAAAACTTGCTGCGAATTACTTGCATCAACCGCAAAAGTGTGATATCCTTTAACATACGACAGAGGGTACACATCCCCTGTCGGAAATATCCCTCAGAGGGAATAAGGCAGGAGGCCGGACAAACCATGCAGATCCACCAGTCCGCGGAAGATTATCTTGAAACGATCCTGATGCTGAGCCAGCGTATGGGCAAAGTGCGCTCCATTGACGTAGTCAATGAGCTGGGCTTTACCAAAGCCAGCGTGAGCATCGCCATGAAAAAGCTGCGGGAGAACGGCTATATCGCGGTGGACGGCGAAGGCAACCTGACCCTGCTGGAGCCCGGGCTGGAGATCGCTCAGCGCATTTACAGCCGCCACCAGCTGCTGACCCACTTCTTTGTGCAGCTGGGCGTGGACGAGCAGACCGCAGCCGAGGACGCCTGCAAGGCAGAGCACATCCTCAGCGAGCAGACGCTGGAAAAGATCCGCGAAAGCGCCCTGCGCAATGATGCCGCCCATCCGCAGGCAAAGTGATATGATTCCAAGAGACACCGGAACGCCGAAAGACGTTCCGGTGTCTTTTTTTGTATGAAATTTTCGGTTTGTGTTGCATATTTGTTATGGATTTGGTACAATGGGCCTGTGCGAAAAAGGAACGTTGGAAGAGCGAAAAAGGGCCGGGACGGCGCAAAGCCGCCCTAGGGTAAAGGAGAGCGTTGCGGCATGGATGCGATTGCCCATACACAGGTCAGTGCGGTCTGTCTGGTCACGCTGGCGGTCTTGCTGCGGGCGCAGCAGAAAATGCGGGATAAAAGCCTGCCCGGGTGGCTGTTCACGGCGCTGCTGTGGTTTGCCGGGGCGCTGACGATCGTAGATCATGGCAGTGCGCTGGCGCAGCTGGGCGCGTGGCAGGAGCTGGGCATCCCCCTGACCTACCGGCTGAACGCCGGGGGCAGTATTTTGTTTTATCTGCTGGCGGCGTGCTGCTGCCAGCTGGTGTTTTTGTATGTGGAGGCAGAGCTGGGGCATACATGGATGGAGGACGGCCGCAGGCTGGCGCTCAGCGCCGCACCGGTGACACTGCTTTTGCTGGTACTGCTGACGGCGCGGGACGAAAACGGCTTCTGCTATCTGGATGCAGAGGGGCTGCGGGGCAGCACCCTGTTCTGGGGGGCGAAGCTGGTGGGGCTTGCCTATCTGGCGGCGGCCTTTCTCCGTTGCAGCTGGACGCTGAGCTACTGGAAGCAGGAAACACCCAAGGAGGAACTGAAGACCCTGCTGCTGCTCGCGCTTGCGCCGGCGGCAGGCTTTTTGCTGCAAGGCTGGCTGCCCGGGCGCGGGCTGCTGTGCTGCGGCATTACGCTTGGGCTGGTGTGCGTGTATGTGCTGGTGCTGCAGACCAAGTTCACGGTGGACACTCTGACCGGCGTCAGCAACCGCATCGTGGCGCTGCGGTATCTGGAAAGCGAGCTGCCCTACTACCGCCGGCACCCCAACCGCTCGCTGCACTTCCTCATGATGGACATGGATCACTTCAAGCACATCAACGATGAATACGGCCACCTGGAGGGCGATGCCGCGCTGGTGCTGCTGGCGGGCATTTTGAAAAAGGTGTGCGCCAACTACAACGGCGTGCTGGCGCGTTACGGCGGCGATGAATTTTGCATCGCCTGCGGCTGCAACAGTGTGGAGGTGCGCACCCTGATCGCCTCCATCCAGCGAGAGCTGGATGCCGCCAACGCCGCCTCCGGCAAGCCCTACCAGATCGAGATCAGCATCGGCTGCGCCCGCCTTGAGCCGGATATTGCCACCGTGCACGACCTGATCGATAAAGCCGATCAGGAAATGTACCACCTCAAGACCCGCAAGCGCGGAGTTTCCTAAAACAAAGAAGGCACCTGCAACCCTTCCTGTCTGTGCGTTGGCACCCGAAGGCGTTTGCGGGTGCTTTTTCTTTGACCTGTTGAGAGCCAAGAAGCAACCCCGCAGTGCGGATGTTTCCGCAGGAAACAGGCACTGCAAATGCCGTTTCCCTCTACGACCCCTCCTGTGAAAAAGCAATTTCGAAACGCCCGCAGGCGTTTCGAAATTGTAAATCAAAATAATTCTTCCGCTGAAAATGGCTAGAGCGTAGCGGAGGCCATTCAAAATCATCCCGCCCCGCGCTTTCTAAACGTTTTTTACCCTTCTGCCCTTGCATCCCGGGGTGGAACGCGGTATTCTTATAGAATAGACCGGAACCGCGACAGCACAGGGGAGGGAGACCACATGGACGCACAGGAGATCCGCACATTGCTGGGCAAAAGCATCTTTGAGCGGGCGCAGAAGTACCGCAAGCGTATCCTGCAAAGCAGCTGCACCACCAACGAGGACGGGGTGCGGCACCTGACGGCGCTGGTGCAGGGCAGCGGGCCGGACTGCTATTATACGCAGGTCTGGCTGCGGGAAAACGGCAGCTTTGTCAGCGCCTCCTGCGACTGCCCCTATAACCAGAATGGCGACGGCACCTACTGTAAGCACATTGGCGCGCTGCTGCTGCAGGACGCGGAAAAAAATCCGCCTGCCCCGGAAAAAAAGCCGGAGAGCATCCCCGGGGTGCAGCGGGGCGTTGCCGGGCTGAACCCGGAGCCCCGCAAGGACAGTTACAGCGCCGGGCTGGATATGCTGTTTGGCCGCAAGTGGCGGGGTGAGGAGCCGGAGACCGACTATGAGGCCCAGCTGCTGCTGAAGCGCTACCAGCGGGAGGATGCGCAGCCCCAGCCCCAGAACGCCGCCCAGCGCACCGGCTTTGCTCTGCTGGAACCGGAGCTTACGCCGCACAATGGCCGTATCTGGCTGCGGCTGCGGGTCTCGGATGGCATCGGCAGGCGGCAGTATCTGGTAAAAAGCATCCCGCAGTTTCTGGATGCGATCGAGCGGGGCGAAAGCGTCAGCTATGGGAAATCGCTGGCCTTTGTGCACCGGTGGGACGCCTTTGCTCCGGATGCACAGCAGCTGCTGCGGCTGCTGCGCCGTCAGGTGAGCGCCCGGCAGGCGTTTGAAGCCGAGGGTACCATGCGCTCCGGCTGGGAGAAAGGCCCGGCGGGCGGTCTGCCGCTGACCGGCGAGGGGCTGGATGCCCTTGTGGAACTTTACGCCGCCGAGGGCGTTGTGGGCGGCTATACCCTTAAAGAGGGGCTGCCGGTCATCAGCTTGAAGGTAGAGCGCCGCAAGGGCGGCGTGCAGCTGAGCTGTACCCCGGCGCTCCGCGGGGTGCAGGGGCTGGACTATGCCTATCTGCTGGGCGAAAGCACCCTCTGGCGGATGCAGCGGGAGGAATGCCGCCGGGTGCTGCCGGTGCTGGATACCTTTGGCGGGCGCAGTTTGTTCTTTACCAGCGCGGACGCCGCCGCCTTTTGCAGCTATGTGCTGCCGGAACTGGGCAACCGGGTCAACATCGTGGACCCCGACCGGCTGCTGCTGAACCAGATCCCGCTGGAACCGGTGGTGCAGTTTTATCTGGATGCTGACCGGGGGCTTACCGTCACGGCGTACCCGGTCTTTCTGTACGGAGAGGACAGGGTAGCACCCGGCGAGCCGGTGCCGCCCGACCTTTTGCGGGATGCCCGCACCGAGAACCGGGCAAAGCGGCTGCTGGAAACCTATCTGGAACCCGAGACCGGCAAGCCGGGGTATTACAGCCTTTCCGGGGAAGAAGCTCTTTTCCAGCTGCTGGAGGAGGGCATTCCCGCCCTGCTGGCCATGGGCGAGGTGTACCAGACCGATGCCTTCCGCAACCTGCAGGCCGCCCCGCCCAAAATCTCGGTAGGGGTTTCGGTGCACGGCAGTGTGCTGGATTTGGAGGTGGACACCGGCGCCTTCCCGGTGGAGGAGCTGCGGGAGCTTTTGCAGTCCCTGCACCAGAAAAAGCGCTACCACCGCCTGCGGGACGGCAGTCTGCTGCGGCTGGACGACAGTCTGGAAGGGCTGGACGAGCTGAACGACACGCTGGAGCTTTCCGGTGCAAAGCTGAAGGACGGCCACGCCGCCCTGCCGCTCTACCGCGCCCCCACGCTGGACTGGGCGCTTTCGGGGCAGAACGGCCTGCGGTTCGACCGGGACGATGCTTTCCGGCGCATCAGCCGCAGCTTCCACGCCGTGCGGGACAGCGAATATACCCCGCCGCTCTCGCTGCAAAAGACTCTGCGCAAATACCAGCGGGACGGCTACCGCTGGCTGCGCACGCTGGACGGCTACGGCATGGGCGGCATTCTGGCGGACGATATGGGTCTGGGCAAGACCGTGCAGGTGCTCAGCTACCTGCTGGCCATGAAGGAGGGCGGGCAGCAGCTGCCCAGCCTTATCGTCTGCCCGGCATCGCTGGTGCTGAACTGGCAGGAGGAATGCCAGAAGTTCACCCCGCAGCTGCAAAGTGTTGCCATGGACGGCGATGCCGCCCACCGCGCCGCGCTGGTCGATGGGTGGGCACAGGCGGATATCGTCATCACCAGCTACGATCTGCTGCGCCGGGACGAAAAACTGTATGCCGGGCAAAGCTTTTACGCCTGCATTCTGGACGAAGCGCAGGCCATCAAAAACCACACCACCCAGAAATACAAGGCGGTGTGCCGGGTGAACAGCCGGGTGCGCTTTGCCCTGACCGGCACCCCGGTGGAGAACCGCTTGGGCGAATTGTGGAGCATCTTCTCCTTTTTGATGCCCGGGTATCTGCCCCCCTACAAGACCTTCTGCGCCCGGTTCGAAAAGCCCATCGTGCAGGACGAGGATGCCAACGCCGTGCGGCGGCTGAACCAGTTCACCGGCCCCTTCATCCTGCGGCGCATGAAGTCCGAGGTGCTGCGGGAGCTGCCGCCCAAGACCGAGAACGTGCGCCGCGTTGAGCTGGAGACCGAGCAGCGCAAGCTGTATCTGGCAGCGGTGGTGGACGCCCGGGAAAAGCTGCGGGCGGCAAAGCCGGAGGACAAGATGACCGTGTTTGCCGTGCTGATGCGGCTGCGGGAGATTTGCTGCGACCCGCGTCTTGTGGCAGACAACTGGACCGGCAGCAGCGCCAAGCTGGAAGCCTGTCTGGAACTTGTCACCGAGGCAGTGGCGGGCGGGCACCGCATTCTGCTGTTCAGCCAGTTCACCTCCATGCTGGAACTGCTGGCAAAGCGGCTGGACGAGGCCGGGGTGAGCCACTTCACCCTGCAAGGCTCTACCCCGAAGCCGGTGCGTGCCGAGCAGGTGCGCCGGTTCAATCAGGGCGAGGCGGACGTCTTTCTGATTTCGCTGCGGGCGGGCGGTACGGGTCTGAACCTGACCGCCGCTGATATCGTCATCCACTACGACCCGTGGTGGAACCTTGCCGCGCAGAATCAGGCCACCGACCGCGCCTACCGCATCGGTCAGCGCAACCCGGTGCAGGTGTACCGGCTGATCGCGCAGGACACCATTGAGGAAAAGATCGTGGAGCTGCAGCAGGCCAAGCAGTCGCTGGCCGACACCGTTACCGGCGGGGCAGACGGCGCGATTTTGTCTATGAACCCCGAACAGCTGCTGCAGCTGCTGGGAGAAGAAGCATAAAGGAGTGTATCCATCATGAAGGTTTGGGATCTGCATTGCGATACCCTGTACGAACTGCGCCGCGCCGAAAAGGCGGGCGCACCCAAAAGCTTTTTGCACAACGATCTGCATATCGACCTTGAAAAATTGCAGCAGGGAGATTATCTGCTGCAATGCTTTGCGGCCTATGTGGATCTGGCCGACCCCGCTCCCGGGGCCGACCCGCTGGTAAGCGTGCTGGAGGAGATCGACATCTTCAAGCGGCTCATGGCAGCTTACCCGGAAAAGATCGCCCCGGTGTACACCGCCGCCGACCTTGAGCGCAACCGCGCCGAGGGCAAACTCAGCGCCATGCTGACGGTGGAAGAGGGCGGCTGCTGCAAGGGCAGTCTGGGCGTGCTGCGGCGGCTGCAGGAGCTGGGCGTGCGCATGATGACCCTGACATGGAACTACCCCAACGAGCTGGCAGCCCCCAACGCAAACCCCGGCGGGCCGCTGGTGGCCAACACCGAGACCGGTCTGACTGAGCAAGGCTTTGCCTTTTTGGAGGAGATGGAAAAGCTGCACATCACCGCAGACGTGAGCCACCTTTCCGATAAGGGCTTCTGGGACATCGCAAACCACAGCACCCGTCCCTTTGCGGCAAGCCACTCCAACTGCCGTGCCCTGTCGCCCCACAACCGCAACCTGACCGATGAGATGATCCGCGCATTGGCAGAAAAGGGCGGCATTGCAGGGCTGAATTACTGCGCTTCCTTTGTGGACGCAGACTCGGCACACCCCAAGCTTTGCCGCAGCACGGTGGAACGGCTGGCAAAGCACGCGGCACACTTCAAGCAGGTGGGCGGCATTGAGGTCATCAGCCTTGGCAGCGACTTTGACGGCATCGGCGGCCAGCACGAGCTGGAAACGGCGGCAGATATGCCGCTGCTGGCCGAGGCACTGCGCCGCGAGGGCTTTACCGAGGACGAGGTGGAAGCCATCTACTGGCGCAACGCCTACCGCTTCTTTAAAAACAATCTGTAATAAAACGTCTTAAAATTGCAAAATGTGCCCGGGATACCCCTGCGCTGCGCGGGTATCCCGGGCTGTGTATTGCCCTGCGAGGGGAGGTTTTATATGGTCTAAGGCGCGCGTCTCCTGAAAAAGAACAAACGACTTGGAAAGATAAGAGGAATTATAACAATGGGTATCACGATCTCGCCGTGGATGATGGCGTTTCTCATGCTGATGACCGGCTTTGCAGGCTTTGTGGATTCGGCAGCCGGCGGCGGCGGGCTGATCAGCCTGCCGGCCTATCTGTTTGCCGGGCTGCCGCCCCACTACACCTATGCCACCAACAAGTTCAGCGCCGCCTGCGGCACCACCTTCGCCACCGCCAGCTTCTTCCGGAATGGCGCGATGAATGTCAAGGTGGGCGTCCTCGCCGCCGTCGGCAGCTTTGTGGGAAGTGCACTGGGGGCGCACATCGTCCTGATGCTCAGCGATGAGGTGCTGCAGGCGATGATGTTCATCATCCTGCCCATCGCGGCGGTCGTTATCCTGTGGCGGCGCAACCTCCCGGATGAGAACCGGGACGACGGCACCATAGACCTGAAAAAGACCCTGCTGGCGCTGGGCATCGGCCTTGGCATCGGCCTGTACGACGGCATATTTGGCCCGGGCACGGGAACCTTTGCCATCATTGCCTTTACCAGCCTGATGCGCTTCGACCTGCGCACCGCCAACGGCAACGCCAAGGTGCTCAACCTTGCCAGCAACTACGCCAGCCTGTTCACCTATCTG
>OHUE01001197.1_pt1 | contig 11662 bp, 12 predicted proteins | sample 1579111 | NCBI WGS metagenome assembly OHUE01 (sample SAMEA3879524, study PRJEB24766) | human gut metagenome | biome: human-associated habitat; feature: feces | place: USA | collected 1985/1987 | reverse complement strand
CATAGTGCACATAAATACGATATCACACTTGAATTAAAAATGACAAAAAAAACAAAAAAAGAGTGCAATAAATGACTGCTTTGATAAAAAATACACAAAATATTGGGAAATGGCCTAAGCCATCCCCCAATACCTTGCGAAATTATTATCTCTTAAGATTGATAAGCTCCTCGAGAAGCGTATCAGATGTAGTGATGACACGTGAGTTTGCCTGAAAGCCACGCTGAGTGACTATCATATCCGTAAACTGTGAAGACAAATCTACATTTGACATCTCAAGCTCTCCTGATGAGATAGAACCTCCGTCAGCTGATATTTCAACTCCTATTCCATCAAATTCACCTGAGTTTAATGTGCTCTGATAGCAGTTGTCTCCGATTTTTTCAAGACCTGATGCATTGGCAAACTGTGCCACAGCTATCTGGCAGAGTAAAACTGTATTACCATTGTCATATGAACCGTATATCTTACCATCGTCACTGACAGTTATGCCTGTAAGTGCTCCGAGTGCTTTTCCCTTGCCATCGCCCTGCAAGTCACCGTTCATACCACCGATAGTAGAGGTTCCGTTATTATTATAGTTCATGGATTTGCTGAAATCCACTTCTATATTGCTGAAATTACTTCCGTTGATTGAGGCATCCTGTGTGTTTAAGACGGAAAGATTCAGGTTTATTGTCTTTGCAGCCGGTGAATTTGCACTTGAAATTGATGTAAAAGTACCCTCACTCTGGTCAAAAACGAGCGAAGCGTCCTCAAATATAGTCTGGGGATCTACAGCCCTTCCTTTATACGAGTACATTGTCTGTCCGTTTGGTCCCTGGCTTGTAATAAAATTACCATCCTTGTCCACATCAAATATTGAATTTCCCTTAGAATCAACGATATCCTTAAGCGTTACATCATATGTACCATCGGTATTTGTCTTTTTAATACCAAACTTTGCAGTATAGTTGTATCCCAGGTCATCAAAAAAGCCTATAGTGATGATTCTTCCGGTGTCGGCTGCCTGGGCATCATTTTTATCGAGCACACCTGATACATATGCCTTTGTTGTAGCCTCCGGAGCTGAGGTTTTAGTGGCAGACGACATTACCTGCAGTGATGATACCGTATCCTTTATCACGTTGCCCTTTGCATCTACCTGCCATCCCTGCAATGTATATCCTGTAGAGCTCATACATAAATAGCCGTTGCCATCTACATAGAAATCGCCGGCACGGGTGAAAAGACGGTTTGTTCCATCACTTACCACAAAAAAGTTAGTCGCGTTTTTGTCATTTAATCTAAGATCAAATGGATTACCGGTAGTCTCAGCGGAACCGGCTCCGGTAATATTTACAGCAGTAGCACCCGACTTTACACCAAGACCTATCTGCTTTGCATTTTTTCCACCGGTACCGGTGGCTCCGTTTCCGGCCGAAGCGCCCGATGTAGTCTGGTACATAATCTCACTGAAACGCACTGAAGATGCCTTAAAGGCCTCAGTATTTACGTTTGCGATGTTGTTACCAATAACATCCATTCTTGTCTGATGTGTCTTGAGTCCTGACACAGCAGAATAAAGTGATCTCATCATAGTTGTTTGTCCTCCTATAGTATAGATGGACGGTATAGGCTTTTTCTGTCATTCAAAAACCCTCTGCCTCCTTAAAAGGTCCGGCTACATAATTACCGCTCCATCAATATTTGTAAATACATTTGAATTAGCTTCCGCCTGGTCCATTGCAGTGACAACGGTCTTACTTGGCACATTTACTATAAACGCAATATCATCTACAAGCACCAGTGAATCGTTTACACCCTTGCTATCTGCAGCTGCTATCCCCTTTTGAAGACGCATGCTCTGGTCGTCGGAAAGATTAATATTTCTCTGTGTCAGCCGCATTGATGCATGCTTTGAGAATTTAACCGGCTGCGTCTGCTGATTTAATATTTCCTCAAAGGATATACCATTTATCTTTTTGTCTGTAGATTTTTGCTTATTTAGATATTGATTTGTCAGCTGCTCTATGGATGAGTAATTATTAATGATATTCTTCATAATCCACCTCACGCAGTCTGATTCGTATCGTTTTCTTTACTGTCAGCCTGATTATTTTTATCTGCCGCAATAAGCTCCTTAAGCTTATCCTCATAAGCCTGAAGCTTGCTGTAATCACTGGCATTTATAAACTGCTTGCCATAATCCGAAAGTCCGTCGTACAGCTTTCTTGCTTCCTCTATGCTGCCCTTTGAATCTATCGTCAGATCCTCTATCTTTGGAAGCTTTGCTATAAGACTTGAAAATGTACTTGAGTTTACAATTGCATCGTAGTACTCATCCGTTGATACAGAATAGAGACTAGAGTAGTCATACATTTTTTCATTGATAGACAGCTGAATCTTGCCATCCTTATATGTGACATAGTCTACCTTGCCACTGTAGTATCCGGAAGCACTGTCCTTATCAGTAACAATAACCTCCTTGCCTACAAGTGAAAGTGCTGCACTCTTTGTAGTCTGGTCATATGATGATGACATGGATTCTTTCATAGAAAGAGTTGCCTCCAGCTGTGAGAATGTAGCCATCTGTGCCACATAGTCGGTGTTGCTTGTTGGTTCAAGCGGATCCTGGTACTGCATCTCTGCACTTAAAAGCTTTAAGAAATCATCATAGCCAAGATTTGAGCCACTTGCTTTTGCACTGCTTGTTTTTCTGTTTTGTGTCGGAGTGGTATTTGTCTTGTCTAGCTTTCCGTTTGTAACATTTGCTGTAATTGCCATTTGTCCTCCTTTTTCATGACACCTTATGCTGTGAAATCTACTGAATTTCCGTTATCTCTCATAATCTGTGTCACAAGTCTTTCTTCAGCGCGATCCTGCATCATATCGCTGTCTATGCCGCTGTCAGAGCTGTTTGAACCATTATGGGAATTTGTGCTCTCCTGCTGTCTGCTATCGTTTGCAGCACCCTGTTCAAGATTCCTCTCAAACTCATGTGATGCAACGGTGATTTCCACCTCATTTACCCTGATGCCTGAATTGTTTAAGGCTTCCTTGAGATTGACCATCTGTGTCTGTAAGGCTTCTTTTACAGCCTCATTGGAAACTGCAATTCTTGCAGATATCTCGCTGTTCTTCTGAGATACGTTGATATACATTCTTCCAAGGCTTTCAGGTGTAAGCTGAAGGTTAATTGCCGATTCTTCAGTGGTGTTTGATATGCTCATACTGTCGACAATCTGTCTGATGATATCGGTCGTATCAACACGTGAACGGCTTTGTGACTGTGACATTTCAAATGAAGTATCGCTATTCAGCTGTTCGCTGACAGATGCATGAAGCACAGAATTGTCTGAGTGTGCGCCATCATCATGATGCAATACGCGCTCACCGGAATCATCGAAGCTGCTGTCTGACTGAGTATTTTCTGTATTTTCATCTGATGTAATACCATTGCCTGTTTCGCCTGAAGAAGTGCCTTCGTCCGGGTTTTGGTAAGAGCTGTCCTGTGTACTGCCATCATATACCTTAACAGCTTCATCAGCAGTGTCGTTTATATTCTGACCCGAAGCTGCTGTATCGTCATAGCTGCTGTCAACCGTTTTTTCCGGTGTATTTACACTACCGGTCGATTCGTTTGTATCCGTTGTATCAGCCGAAGAAACTATATCTGCATCTAGTATTTCACCATCATCTGAAGCAGTAAGCTGTGATAATAAATCAAGCTGTGCATCATTTTCAGATGCAACCTGAGACACATCATTAAACAGTGCAGTAAAGTCGGCATTTAAAACAAGTGCCTGTGGATCAGATGCATTTCCGGTGACCTCACAATATAAGGCCGACAGATTTGCAGGGTTGAGTAAATCCATAGCTGTCAGTCCAAGAAGCTGCATTGCATTATTAAGTTCATCCTCAGATATATCGAGGTCGTCAGTTACTTTTTCAACTATCTGCGAAGATATATCATCGGTGATTTTTTTTACTTCGCTTTCTGTAGGGCTGTTTTTTGATGCAGTTTTGATGCTTATTTCCTTAGTGTTGTTTTTATTTAAAGTATAAGAGTTTCTTCGCTTTAAAAATGTAATGCTGTTATCCTGCACAGCTGTCCGGCCGCCAAGATAGCTTTTAAAGTCAATACCGGATTGTGCAGTTGTTTGCGTTATAGCCTTCTGCCCTGTCGAAACAGTCCGTCCACCTGATACATTTGGTACAACAGGTGATATTGTATTGTCTGCCATATTCTCCTCCTTTCTTTTATTATTGTAACAAGATATGCTATCAGTTCTGTGAAGGATTCATAATCTTAGTAACCTTTGCCGCCGTAGCCGAATCCATTTTGCCAAGGATATTACCTCTCGACTGGGCATCCATGGCATTTAATATCTTGGCAACAAGTGACAGATTGTCGGTCATGCTGTCAAAAATAGCTGCGGCCTCCTTAGGCTTCATTTTGGAATATGTCTGGGCATAATCCTTAATTTCATCATCCTGTTCAAGCTGTTCACACACCTGTTTATATAAGATTTCTGCATTGGCAGGATCTACCTGCTCGTAGAATTTCTTATATTCTTTTATATCGGGTGCTTTATCTGAAAAAACAACCTCCTCATAGTATTTTTCTTTTTCCTCCTCAAAGGCTGCCTGATCCTCCTTATAGGTGCTCAAATCCTGTATCTGGGCATTTAAATCATTGATTGTCTGGGCATCAGCCTGATTCTTGCTATTGGCATCATCCAATTGTTTTTCAAGCTCCTTAATTCTCGAAACCGCATCGTCCAAATTTGTGTAGCCTGCGGTCTCTTTGGACTCAGATGCAGTGATATTGCCGGAATCAGGAAGTATCTTACTTAGTACAGGCACATCCTTTAGTGCCGGCGCAAGCACAGTCGAGCCAAAGCCACCCACATCTGCTTTTACAAAAACTGCAAATATTCCAAGCCATATTGCGATAATAAGTATAGTAACAAGCGCCATGACTATCTTGCTTGAGACAGAATCACTGTCATCATTTTCTGCATCGGGCTTATCGGCTTCATGATTCTTCTTTGCTTTCTTAGCCGCCTTTTTAGCGGCTTTTTCTTCCATTTTCTTTTCTTTTTTTGTTTTCTTAGCATCCTCGGTTGATTCTGCTTCGTTTAGTTCTGCCATATTTCCTCCGGACTACGAATTATAGGTAAAGCTCACAAGCTGGTCTATCTCTTTGGATTCGTTGTCTTTTTCCTCTTTTTGAAAATCCTCAAATTTCTTATCGCGCAGCTTCTCATGCGTCTTGCGCTCTTTCATAAGCTCATTCAATGCCACTCTTTTAACCTCCAGCATATCCTCCGCTTTCTTTACATTCATAAGCTGTGTGCGGATAGCCGATTTGAGTGAATTTATGTTTTTTTTGCAAATATTAATTTCAGATATATTTAAGCTGCCTGAAAGCTGTTCCTTAAGAGCAGCTTCATAGACTGCACGCTTTTTAAACAGCTCTTCGAGCTTTTCTTTTTCAGTCAGATAAGCACGGTTTGCTTCCGAAAACTCGTTCTTTGCCTGTGTTTCAAGCTTTATTTTTATATCAAGTATATTTTGCATGCTGTATTTGAATTTTCCCATACTACTCGAACACCTTCTCTAAAAGCTCAAGTTCCTCTTCAAAGCTGAATTTCTCATCTGTTCCCTGACAAAGGAATGAGTTAACAGCACCAATTTTTTGAATGGCATAGTCGATATCTGGGTTTGAGCCGTTTTTGTATGCACCGATATTGATAAGATCCTCAGCCTCCGTGTATGTGGCCAGCACGTTTTTTAACCTGCCGGCGAGATTTTTGTGCTCCTTAGTTGCTATAGCACTCATAACTCTCGAAATACTCTGCAGTACATCAATAGCCGGATAATGATTTTTATGTCCCAGCTTTCTATCGAGCATGATGTGGCCATCCAAAATAGAACGCGCCGTATCTGTAATAGGCTCATTGAAATCATCTCCATCGACAAGCACAGTGTACAGCCCTGTGATAGAGCCTTTATCAGCTCTTCCTGCTCTCTCTAAAAGCTTTGGCATCTCAGAATACACACTTGGTGGATATCCTCTCGTCACAGGGGGCTCTCCGGATGCCAGTCCTATCTCTCTTTGAGCCATGGAAAAACGTGTCAGTGAATCCATCATCAAAAGCACGTCTTCACCCTTGTCACGAAAATATTCGGCGATGCTTGTAGCTGTCTTTGCAGCCTTGTTTCTTATAAGAGCCGGCTTGTCAGAGGTTGCAACTACTACAACAGAGCGTGCCATACCCTCAGGGCCAAGATCCCTTTCTATGAACTCTCTAACCTCCCTGCCTCGCTCTCCAATCAGGGCAATTACATTGATATCTGCCTTTGTGTTGCGGGCAAACATACCAAGAAGAGTACTTTTACCGACTCCTGAGCCTGCAAAAATACCGATACGCTGTCCCTTGCCTACTGTGATGAGGCCATCTACTGCCTTCACTCCCAGAGGAAGCACATCACTGATAATTTCTCTGGACATCGGATCAGGTGGCGGTGCTTCTATCGGATATTCACTGTCAAGCTTAAGGTCTTTTTCATTACAGTCAGTTACACGGCCTATTCCGTCAACTGTATGGCCTAAAAGTTCATCACCGACGGCTACCGTGAGAGGATGTCCTGTATTTTCAACTATACAGCCGACACCGACTCCCTCCACATTGTCAAACGGCATCAAAATAATATGTGAATCTTTAAATCCTACCACCTCAGACATGACATATTCATTACGTTCCTTGTCAAGAAAAATCATGCAAAGATCATTGAGCTTAGCCTTGGGACCAATTGATTCTATCGTAAGACCTACAACCTTGGCCACCTTGCCAAAGCATTTATAGTACTCACCGTTTTTTAATTGTAAATACTTTTGTGCTACCTCTAACAATTAAAATCCCTTTCTCCCAACAATCATACAGCTATATCAGCTGCAAAGTGAACGTATATCCTTCACCAGATTGTTGAGCTCCATATCAATTCCACAGTCAAACACTCCAAAGCTGGTTTCAATGAGACAACCGCTTGTGTCAAGATTTGCGTCATTCACAACCTCGATATCAATATCATTGCCTATGCGTTCCTGAATCTCAGCCAAATGCGACATCATAAACTTATAGTTTGAATGAGCTACATGTATACGAAATTCTTTGCCCACCTCTATATTTGACATGGTATTTTCAACCAGATGAAACAAGATATCCTTTTTATCATCGAACTGTATTTTAAAGACCTTGTTAAAAACCTGAATTATTGCATCTATCAGATCTGATTCAAGCTCCTTTGAATAAGCATCATATTTTGATTTCAAAGCGCTTTCTTTATCTGAAAGTTCCTGTCTTAAAGATATTTCTTTTTCGTCAAAATCTCTCTGACACTCAGCCAGACCTTCCTCATAGCCCTTTGACTTGTTATCAGCATATAGAATCTGTGCACGTTGTTTAGCCTCATCTAAAAGTCTTGAGGCCTCTGCCTTTGCTTTGTCCAATATGCTACCAGCCTCAAGCTTTGCTTCCTCTAAGAGCCTTTCCTTCTCAGCTGAAACATCTATTTCTGTGACTACAGCAGCATTTATGCCATCATTGAAGCCGCTCTCCTGCGTGTCCGGATTTAGCGACTCTGTTTTTCCTAAGCTGCTCTGTGCATCAGATGATATGCCTGTATAACTATCAGCTGGGTGGCTTATGGAGTCGGCAAAAATCTGCTTTATCATGGAATTGCTATTTATCACTCGGACATTTTTATCTTCTCCGGCAACACGATACTGCTTTAATATATTAGACAACTATATCATCACCTCCGCCTCTTGAAATGACGATATCACCCGAATCCTCAAGCTTTCTGATAACAGCAACGATCTTTTGCTGTGCCTCCTCAACATCCTTCATACGTACAGGTCCCATGAAATCCATATCCTCTTTTATCATAGCGGCAAGTCGTTTTGAAAGATTCCTAAATATGACATTTTGTACTTCCTCTGTAGAACTCTTAAGTGCAAGCTCAAGATCCGCATTCTCCACATCGCGGAGCACTCTCTGGATAGACCTGTCATCCAGGAGCAGGATATCCTCGAATACAAACATCTTCTTTCTGATTTCTTCTGCAAGCTCAGGTTCATCAACCTCAAGTGATTCCATAATACGCTTTTCTGTAGCGCGGTCTACACTGTTTAATATATTGACGATAGAATCTATGCCACCGACAATTGTATAGTCCTGATTGACAAGAGATGAAAGCTTTCTCTCCAATACTCTCTCAACCTCCTTTATGACATCAGGTGATGTTCTGTCCATCTGGGCAATACGTCTGGCAACATCAGCCTGCTTTTCCGGAGGCAAAGCACCAAGTATCATGGCAGCCTGTGAAGACGACAGATAAGAAAGAATCATGGCTATTGTCTGAGGATGCTCGTCCTGTATGAAATTAAGCAGCTGTGCAGGCTCAGTCTTTCTGACAAACTCAAATGGTCTGACCTGTAATGATGCTGTAAGCTTGGAGATAACTCCCTGAGCCTTTTCGCTGCCGAGAGCTTTTTCAAGGAGCTCCTTGGCATAGCCGATGCCACCCTCAGCAATATACTGCTGCGCGAGACACACCTGATAATATTCATCCAAAACAGATTCTTTATCCTGCGGAGAGACGCTTCTGGTGTTTGCTATTTCGAGTGTCAGACTCTCTATCTCATCTTCCTTCAAATGCTGGAAGATGGCTGAAGCCTTTTCAGGTCCAAGTGTAATTAAAAGAATAGCAGCTTTTTGTAAACCACTGTAATCATCTATCATATGTAACTACTCCCAATCCTCATTAAGCCAGTTACGCAACAGCTGCGCGGCCGCTTCGGGATTTTCATCAACAAATTTTTCTATCAGAAGACGTGTCTCCGTCTTCTCGTTATATCCAATATCCTCAAGAGGCTCATTATTCTCAGCAGTCTGTTCTAAAAGAGAATCTACAGACAGCTCCTCCTCTTTTGGCTCATCCTCACTGCTTCTTGTGCTCTTAAATACCACAAAGCCAAGCAGTGCAAAAATAAGGACAGTGATTGCAATCTGTAAAATATCACTCAACGAACGCACGCCAGATGCCTTGTCAACAAACTCCGGCTGCTCATATACAAGGAATGAAATCTGTGTGATACCTGTTGCATTCTGCACAGAAGTTACAAGATCCTGGTCTACATCCGTCACCTTGACCGGATCTGCATGCTTTGCTTTGTACTCCTCCCAGCTTGTATCCTTGAGCTTTCCATTCTTTTCAAGAGTGCTTTCATCATATACCTTATACCTGGTGGCAACTACGGTAATTGAAGATGAATCATACTTGATTGAGCCTCCATCGTTTTTACTTGTAGTGATTTTTTCATCATTTAAATACTTTTTGTCGTTATCAGTAATTGACGACTCTGATGGAGTGCCATCCTGTGTAGTGTATGTAGTATCATCGCTGTTTGAATCAGTTCCGGGAACCGCAGCCTGACCATTGGTTGCATCCGACTGGTAATTCGACTCACTGTCCAAAAGACCTGTGTCGGTCTGTCCATCAGGCAGAGTATAATTTTTCTGGGCTGTTTCAGTCTTACTGAAATCTATGTCCAGATTCATGCCAACTTCAATATTCGAGAAAATATTTGAGCTCTCTAAGGTCTTTTTGACTTCATTTTTCACCTGTTCCTCAAGCTTTTGCTTATAAGAAAGCTGTGATGTCGCAAGACCTGCCGATGTATCGGAATCTCCGCCCGAGTAAAGTACATTGGCCTTTTTGTCGATGATAGTAATGCCCTTTGTGGTATCGTTTCCAAGAGCTGTTGCAACAAGACGTGCTATCGCATAGGCCTGATCATCTGTAATCGAATCCTTAAGTCCAAGAGTGACAGCCGCAGTTGCCTCCTCTTTCGACTTAAGAATGGTACCATCCTTGTCAGGCATAGTGATATCAACGCTTGCTTCATTTACGTATGACTGTTTTTCCAGATGGTCCTTAAGCTTATCCTCCAGATACACCTGATACTTTTTCTGCTTATCAGCCTCGGTTGTTGAGAAGCTGCCGTCTGTGACATTGTCTATCGAGTACGCCTGCGCAGGGATGCCGTTATCACCCAGTGCCATAATGGCATTTACCTCATCTGATTTATTGACAAAAAACACAAGCTTGCTGTCCACCTCATAGCTTATATTGTTATCTTCAAGTACTCCCTTTATTGTGGAAGCCTCTGATGCACTCTGTGCCTCGACCAGCTCAACCTGTGTAGGTCTTGATATGACTACGCCAAGTATTACAAGAGCCACTATAACCACAGCTGCTATACTTATGAGCACGGAGCGCTGCTTAGTATTGAATTTTTTCCACCATGCAGTTATTTTACCCAAAATAGCCTTTAAACGTTCTGGCATTTTCTATTACTCCTTATATTGACATCTGCATAAGTTCTTTGTATGCGTCAATTATTTTATCCCTGACAGCAACAGTGTACTGCAATGCCACAGCCGCCTTTGTTTCCGCAACAAGCAGATCATGTGTATTATCAGACTCGCCAAGTGCAAATCTCACTTCCTCCTGCTCAGCTGCATTCTGCAGATCATTCGTCTCACCGATGCTTCCCATGGCAGCAGAAAGTACATCAGAAAATGAATCAGTCTTGTCAGTTTTGGTAAGAGAGGTATTATTAAAAAAAGATTTAATATCTCCTGTTGAAATTCCATTAATGTTTGAAATATCCATCAAAAAAGCTCCTTTATGTATGTATCAGCCGGCTATTTGCCTATTTGTAAGCCATTTTGTGCCATTGACTTGCTTGCCTCAAAGGCAGTTGCATTGGCTTCATATGCACGTGTGGCATCTATCAGATTGGTCATCTCTGTGACTGTATTGACATTTGGATAAGAGACATAACCATCTGCATCAGCATCAGGATTTGATGGGTCATACTCCTTGATAAAATCAGTCGAATAATCTGATGTCACGCTGCTTACCTTTACACCGTTTCCAACAGCGGCCTTCTTTGATGAAGAGTATATCTGTGAAAAAGGTGTGACATTTTTCTCGGAAAAAGTCACAATCTTTCTACGGTACGGTGTGCCTTCCTTTGTGGACGTAGTGTTTACATTGGCAATATTCTGTGCAATGATATCTGTTCTGAAGCGTTCAGCCGTCATGCCGGACGCACTTATATTAAAAGCTTGAAATAATCCCATATCATTAAACCTCCATGATTACTACAGCACGCTCTTCATTCGTGAAAACTGCGAGCTTATGCTGCTTGTAAGTGCTTCATACTTAATCTGCTCAGACGCAAGCTCGACATTTTCAGTGTCTATATCCACGTTATTGCCATCCATCCTGTATGAATAATTGGAATGGTCTGTATATACATTGGCCGTCAGCTTTGAGGTATCAAGCTCACTTATTTTTTTATCAAGCGACTGATGCTTGCATCTGCCAAGCTCCTGTGACAGCACCCCCTCAAAATTTAAATCCTTGCGCTTGTAGCCCGGGGTATCCACATTAGATATATTGTTTGCAAGTATAGCTTCTCTTTGGTAGCTTGCATCAGCCGCTTTGGTCAATACATTGACATAATCAAAGGCTGTTGAGTTTATCATAAATATTCCTCCAATACACTTTTTGCATATTATAAAAAATACTATATAAGTAC
>OHUE01001176.1_pt1 | contig 11800 bp, 5 predicted proteins | sample 1579111 | NCBI WGS metagenome assembly OHUE01 (sample SAMEA3879524, study PRJEB24766) | human gut metagenome | biome: human-associated habitat; feature: feces | place: USA | collected 1985/1987 | reverse complement strand
GTTAAGATGTTTACATTGCAAATATAATAATAATGTACACACGCGCAAAGGAAATCGGGGGAAAAGTGATGGCTGGGGGCGAAAATAATATGCTGAAGCCTGCCGCGTCCCGATGTAGTCAAGCAAGAGCAAAAACCAAGCAAGCCCTAATGACCGATTTGGCTTTGACAGACGGAGTAACAAAAAAAGTGGCAGCCGGAATGGGCTGCCACTTGCGTTATATGTACTCAGTAGATGTCTGCTTACAGATTGGCCAACTCGATAACCTTGTCTACAGCGGCAGAGATACCGTCGAGGTTCTTGCCACCAGCCTGGGCGTAGTGGGGCTGACCACCGCCACCACCCTGGATGAGGCGGGCGGCTTCGCGTACCATCTTGCCGGCGTTGAGGTCATGGCTGCTCACCATGTCGTCGCTCAGCATCACAGAGAGCATAGGCTTCTCGTTGGCGGTAGAGCCGATGACGCAGAGCAGATTTTCGGGCAGAGCCTCGCGGATCTTGAACACCAGATCCTTGGCTGCCGATGGCTCGAAGGGGATGACCGCCTTGATGACGTTGACACCATTGACCACCTCGGCCTTCTCTACCAGAGTCTTCGCCATGCGCTCTACAGCCTGGGCACGGAATGCCTCGATGTCCTTCTTCATGGCGTCGTGCTCCTCGATATACTTGGCGATGACGCCTTGCAGGTCTTTGGCGTTGTTGAAGAGAGCCTTAATCTGGCGCATGCTGTCTTCGAGAGCGTAGTAAGCCTCTTCACAAGTCTTGCCAGTAAGTGCCTCGATACGGCGGATGCCGGCGGCTACCGAGCTTTCGCTGACAATCTTGAACATACCGATGCGGCCGGTGCTCTGGGCATGGATACCACCACAGAACTCGCATGAGGGGCCGAAGCGGACCACGCGTACGCGGTCGCCATACTTCTCGCCGAAGAGGGCGATGGCTCCCAGTTCCTTGGCTTCCTCCATGGGGGTGTCGCGATGCTCGTCGAGAGGGATGTCCTGGCGTATCATGTCGTTGACAAGACGCTCAACCTGACGCAGTTCTTCATCAGTAACCTTCTGGAAGTGCGAGAAGTCGAAACGCAGCGTATTGGCACTGACATACGAGCCCTTCTGCTCTACGTGGTCGCCCAATACCTGCTTGAGCGCATAGTCGAGCAGGTGGGTAGCGGTATGGTTGGCAGCACTGCCGGCACGTTTGTCGGTGTCGACACATGCCATAAACTGTGCGTTGATATTCTTGGGGAGAGCCTTGACGATGTGGATAGACTGGTTGTTCTCGCGCTTGGTGTCGATTACCTCTACAGTCTCGTCCTCGCTTACCAGCACGCCGGTGTCGCCCACCTGGCCACCCATCTCACCATAGAAGGGAGTATAGTCGAGCACCAGCTCGTAGAAGGTGTTCTTCTTCTGAGTCACCTTGCGGTAGCGCAGGATGTGACATTCGTATTCGGTGTAGTCGTAACCCACAAACTGCTGGTTGCCTTCGGCCACGTCGACCCAGTCGCCATTCTCTACGGCAGCGGCATTGCGGGCGCGCTCTTTCTGCTTCTGCATCTCGGCGTCAAACTGCTCTTCGTCGACGGTGAAACCGTGTTCACGACAGATGAGCTGGGTGAGGTCGAGGGGGAAACCATAGGTGTCGAAGAGTCGGAATGCCTGAACGCCGTCGAGCTGGTTCTTGCCCTCAGCCTTGAGCTGGTCCATAGCGGTCTGCAGCATGTTGATACCCTTCTCGAGTGTGCGGAGGAACGAGTCTTCCTCTTCCTTCATCACGCGGGCGATGAGCTCGCGCTGTGCGGGCAGCTCGGGGAAGGCGTCGCCCATCTCCTGGATGAGCACGGGCAGCAGACGGTAGATGAATGCCTCTTTCTGTCCGAGGAAGGTATAGGCATAGCGGATGGCACGGCGCAGGATGCGGCGGATGACGTAGCCAGCCTTGGCATTGGACGGCAGCTGACCGTCGGCGATAGAGAAGGCCACGGCACGCAGGTGGTCGGCCACTACGCGCATAGCCACGTCGGTCTCTTCGTTCTCACCGTATTTCTTGCCGGTGATACGCTCTTCCTCCTTGATGATGGGCTGGAAGATGTCGGTATCGTAGTTGGAGTGCTTGCCCTGCATCATGCGCACCAGCCGCTCGAAGCCCATACCGGTATCGATGACGTTCATAGCCAGCGGCTCGAGCGAACCGTCGGCCTTGCGGTTGAACTGCATGAACACGATGTTCCATATCTCGATGACCTGTGGGTCGTCCTTGTTGACAAGGTCTCGGCCGGGCACGTCGCCACGCTGGTCCAGGGGGCGAGAGTCTACGTGAATCTCGCTACAGGGGCCGCAGGGGCCGGTATCGCCCATCTCCCAGAAGTTGTCGTGCTTGTTGCCGTTGATGATGTGGTCGGCGGGCACGTGCTTGAGCCAGTAGCGGGCTGCCTCTTCGTCGCGGGGGATATTCTCTTCGGGCGAGCCCTCGAAGACGGTGACATAGAGGTCGTTGGGGTCGAGATGCAGCACGTCGACGAGATACTCCCACGCATAGTCGATGGCACCCTCCTTGAAGTAGTCGCCGAAGCTCCAGTTGCCCAGCATCTCAAACATGGTGTGGTGGTAGGTGTCGTGGCCAACCTCCTCGAGGTCGTTGTGCTTGCCGCTTACGCGCAGACACTTCTGCGTGTCGGCCCGACGGCGTGGCTCGGGGTCCTTGGTACCCAGTATGATATCTTTCCACTGGTTCATACCGGCATTGGTAAACATCAGCGTAGGGTCGTCCTTGATTACCATCGGGGCCGACGGAACGATAACGTGTCCTTTAGACTCGAAGAATTTTTTGTACGAGTCGCGGATTTCTTTAGCTGTCATCATCTTTATTTTGCTTTTTATTATGCTTAATATTCAACATTTTATGAAAACACTTGCAAAGTTACCAAGTTTTGAGTATTTTTGCAAGAAATTGGAATAAAAAGCTACAAGTAAGATGCTTAAAAAGGACAAGGAACTGAAATTGTACTACTCCATCAAGGAAGTGGCCCAGCAGTTGGGGGTCAACGAGAGCACGCTGAGATACTGGGAGAAGGAGTTCCCACAGCTCAAGCCGAAGACCCAGGCGCTCAACAAGGTGCGCCAGTATACCGCCGAGGATATGGAGTTGCTCAAGACGATATACAATCTGGTCAAGGTGCGTGGCTTCAAGCTCGCCGCCGCCCGCAAGATGCTCAACGAAAACCGCCGGGGCGCCGACCGCAGCAGCGAGGTGCTCGAGACGCTCATCTCCGTGCGCTCGCAGTTGCAGGAGCTGAAGCGCCAGCTCGGTGGAATGGTCTGAGCGGCGAGAGAGGGTACACCTTATTATATTATAATGACACAGCCGCCCATAACGGGTGCACAGATACAGCCAGGGCTGGACGCTACCACCGTGTAGGGTCCAGCCTTGGTCGTAGATGGGGGCAACTCTGAACCGAAGGTCACCGGCGCGGAGCGGAAAGGTAACGGAGTTGCGATTAGCCGTAGGCGTTACCTGCAGCAGGACATAATATATAGGATGATATAAATACAAAAAGCCATGGCGGCTGTTGTCGGCTTCGCCTTTTTGTTGACGGCGGTGACGCCAGTTGGAAAACAAGTTTTCCTCCTTGTCATCACCACCATCCCCAACGCCATGCGCTGCATGGCGACAACAGCCGGCATGGTAAAAAAAGCGGCCGTTGGCCGTTCAAAAAGTCCGCCGTTGGCGGTAAAAAAACAGTTGCTTGTGTTATTCCATCTGATTGACACATGCCGATAGGAAAATAAGCTAATCACTTTTTGTACCGGCGCAAGCCGGACTTTTTTTACCGCCAACGGCGGACTTTTTGTATTTGCGGCTTTTCAGCCTGCCAACAGGCAGGCGCGGATGGGGGTGGCGAGGAATATCCGAGAGCATGCTCTCGAGATATCTCCCGACACACACGGACGCATAGGGCGAAGCCCTGAAAAACCACAAATCTTTTTGTGTCTTCTTAGGATGGTATAGTCAATGAACATGGAAACACACACGAATAACAATGCCTACGCCAAGCGCATCCCCGACTGCCATCATCCTCACGGAGATGGCCTTAATATTGGTTTCGGGATTGGAAATGACGGTTTCGCGGTGTGAAATCATTATATCACGGTTTGCAATCACTATTTCGCACCTTGAAATCAACTTTACAACGCCTTCCGGCATCACTCCACTCGCTGCCACCATCAATCCGCGCAACTCCACCATCATTCCGCGCAACTCCACCACCAATCCGCGCGCCACCAGCAGGCTGGGTGTCATCACGCCTATGCCACTCCCCTGCTCCACGGTTATAGGGATGGCTGTCAGCTGGTTACCGCCACCACTCGCGCCAGCAGCGACACCCACCGTCCTCGCCAACCCCTGCGGGGAGAGCGTAAAAATGGGGGCGGCTGCAATAAAATCAGGCACAAATACAATAAATCGGGCACCGACTGCGTTAATAATGTATATTATATAATATAACACGTACAAAATGATAGAATATATCAAGGGCGAGTTGACCGAACTCACCCCCGCCACGGCTGTGGTAGAAGCAGCCGGAGTGGGATATGCCCTCAACATCTCGCTCAATACCTACAGCACCATCCAAGGCAAGAAGGAGGTGAAGCTCTACATACACGAAAACCTCGTGACCGGCGGCCGCGACGACGCCTATACACTCTACGGCTTTGCCTCACGCCAGGAGCGCGACCTCTACCGACTGCTCATCACCGTATCGGGAGTGGGCGCCAACACGGCGCGCATGATACTCTCGGCATCGTCGCCCTCGGAGCTCTGCAACGCCATCGCCTCTGCCGACGAGCGCATGCTCAAAGCCGTCAAGGGCATCGGACTGAAGACCGCACAGCGCATCATCGTTGACCTCAAGGACAAAATCGTGCAGATGGGCATCGCCACCGAGCTGCACGCCTCGACCTCTACCGCACCCTCTATTGACATGGGCGTGAGAGACGAGGCTGTGAGCGCCCTCACCATGCTGGGCTTCGCTCCGGCTCCCTCTGCCAAGATAGTGGCTGCCATCCTGCAAGACGAGCCCACGATGCCCGTGGAGCAGGTGGTCAAGCTGGCGCTCAAACAGATAAAGTAAACCCATGCAAAGGCAGAAGATAAGACACTGGATAAAGTTGGCATTAATCATGATACCTATGGTCTCGACCATAGGCTATGCCTCAGTGCCCTATCTTCAGAGCCGCAAGACCGTGCGCCCCGCCCGACAGCAGCAGGGCACGAAAGCCACGACACCCACCGACACCGTGCCACGCATCAAGGCTGCGGCGCAGCCCATAGCCATCGACGAAGACACCATACCCGACTCGCTGCTCCACCCGCGCTGGAAGATACAGCGCACCACGGCACTCACGATAGACGACTACCGTCTGCCCGCTGCCGACCTGAAACGCCCCGACAACCTGAACCAGCAGGTGGTCTACAACGACACGCTCGACTGCTACATGATAGGCACGCGCATCGGCAGCGTGTGGCTCGAGGCACCCATCATCATGACTCCCGAGGAGTATCGCCGATGGAGCGAGCGCCAGGCGCGCAACCGCTATTACCGCGACAAGAACGACGAGGTGTACCAGGCCAAGGGCAAGGAGAAGTTTGACTTCACCGACATGCACTTTGACCTGGGACCCGCCGAGAAGATATTCGGCCCCGGCGGCGTGCGCATCAAGACGCAGGGAAGCGCCGAACTCAAGTTGGGCGCCACGCTCAAGAACATAGACAACCCCAGTCTGCCCATCCGCAACCGCAAGACCACTACCATAGATTTCGACGAGAAGATCAACCTCAATGTCAACGGCAAGGTGGGCGACAAGGTCAACATGAACCTCAACTACAACACCGACGCCACCTTCGACTACGACGCCCAGAACCTGAAGCTCAAGTATGAAGGCAAGGAGGACGAAATCATCAAGCTGGTCGAGGCGGGTAACGTGACCTTCCCCTCCAACTCGTCGCTCATCAAGGGAGCCAGCTCGCTCTTCGGTCTGCGCACCGACCTGCAGTTTGGACGCCTCAAGCTGCAGCTCGTCGCCTCGCAGAAGAAGAGCAACACCAGCAGCGTCTCCGCCAAGGGCGGCATCCAGCTCACGCCGTTTGAAATCAACGTCGCCAACTATGAGGAGAACATGCACTTCTTTCTCTCCCAGTATTTCCGCAGCAAGTATGACGCTGCCATGCGCACATTGCCCAACATGACGACCGGCATCACCATCAACCGCGTCGAGATATGGGTGACCAACAAGAGCGGCGTGGCTACCAACACGCGCAATATCGTGGCGCTGACCGACCTGGGCGAAAACAAGAAGGTGAGCAACACGATGTGGACGCCCACCGGACAGCCCGTGCCTGCCAACAGTGCCAACAGCGAGTATCAGACCATGACCACCGCCTATGCCGCCGCCCGCGACATCGACGCCGTCAACTCTACCCTCGACGGGGCAGGACTCGTGGGTGGCGTGGACTATGAGAAACTGGAGAGCGCACGACTGCTGTCGCCGTCGGAGTACACGCTCAACCCGTCGCTCGGCTATATATCGCTGCGCTCCACACTCCAGACCGACCAGGTGCTGGCTGTGGCTTACGAGTACACCTACGGCGGCGTGACCTACCAGGTGGGCGAGTTTGCCTCTGACGTGCCCGATGTCAAGAAGGCACTCTTTGTCAAGTCGCTCAAGAACACCAGCAACAACCCGACGCAGGGCAACTGGGACCTGATGATGAAAAACGTGTACAGCCTGGCCTCCAGCGTGGAGAAAGAGAAATTCCGCCTCGATGTGAAGTTCCAGAGCGATACCGCCGGCGTCTATCTCAACTACATCCCTGAAACCCAGGTCAAGGAGACGCCCATTATCCGTGTGCTCGGCGCCGACCGTCTGGACAACAACAACAAGCCCAACCCCAACGGCTACTTCGACTTCGTGGAAGGCTACACCGTGAGCAACGGCCGCGTCTTCTTCCCCTGCACCGAGCCCTTCGGTTCTTACCTCTACAACTACCTCGTGGCCAAGGGTGTAGCCCCCGACCGCGCCAAGCGCTACGCCTTCACCGAGCTCTATGATACCACCAAGACGGTGGCACGGCAGATAGCCGAGAAGAACAAGTATATACTCACGGGACAGTTCAAAGGCAGCGCATCGGGCGTCATCTCGCTCGGCGCCTACAACGTACCGCAAGGCTCGGTGGTAGTAACCGCCGGCGGAGTGACCCTCACCGAGGGCAGCGACTACACCGTGGACTACAGCGCGGGCGAAGTGACCATCCTGAACCAAAGTCTGATAGATGCAGGGACGCAGATTAACGTCTCTCTCGAGAGTCAGTCGGACTACGGACAGCAACGCAAGACGATGTTCGGCCTCAACTGGGAGTACAACTTCAGCAAGAACCTGCAGCTCAGCGGTACCGTGCAGCACCTCACCGAACAGGCGCTCACCAGCAAGGTCAATATGGGCACCGAACCGCTCAACAACACGCTCTGGGGCGTGAACCTCAACTGGAAGAAGGAAAGCCAGTGGCTCACCAATATGCTCGACAAGATTCCATTCCTTCATGTGACGCAGCCATCTCAAATCTCCTTCAACGCCGAGTTTGCCCAACTCATCGCCGGACAGAGCCACGGCACCCAGGACAACGCGTCATATCTCGACGATTTTGAAAACTCCACGAGCAAGATAGACATCTCCACGCCCTCATCGTGGATTATCTCGAGCGTGCCGTCGTCCATTCCCAACTTCAACGACAAGACTTCGCTCCGCAGTGGCTACGACCGCTCGCTGCTGGCATGGTACAACATCGACCCGCTCTTCACCCGACGCAGCAGCTCGCTCACCCCAGCCCACATCAAGAGCGACCTCGAGCAGCTCTCCAACCACTATGTGCGCGAGGTGCTGGTCAACGAGCTCTACCCCAACCGCGACCAGAGCAGCTACAATGGCGTCATCTCTACCCTGCCTATCCTCAACCTCGCTTACTACCCCACTGAGCGCGGTCCTTACAACTTCAACCCCGACCTCACCGCCGACGGCCGGCTGCGCAACCCCAAAGACAAGTGGGGAGGCATGATGCGCAAGCTCAACACCAATGATTTCGAGGCAGCCAACATCGAGTATGTAGAGTTCTGGCTCATGGACCCGTTTATCTACACCAACCACCAGACCGACGCCAATGAGTATGGCGGCGACTTCTATATCAATCTGGGTGAGGTAAGTGAGGATGTGCTGCGCGACGGCAAGAAATTCTATGAGAGCGGCATGCCGGTAGACGGTTCACAGTCATTTGTCAACACGCAGTGGGGCAAGGTGCCCACCCAGGCCAACGTGACCTACGCCTTTGCCACCTCGCCGGGTAGCCGTGCGCTCCAGGATGTGGGCTTCAACGGTCTGCGCGACGAGGAAGAGCGCCAGTTTGAGACCTATCAGCAGTTTCTGCAGGAGGCAAGGGCAAAGGTGAGCCCCGAGGTGTTTGACTCTATCCAGGCCGACCCTGCCAATGACAACTACCACTACTTCCGCGGCACCGATTTCGACAAAGCCAAGACATCGATACTCGAACGCTACAAGCGCATCAACAACCCCCAGGGCAACTCGCCCGACTCCGAGAGCCGCACCGAGGGCTACGACACCTCTTACAAGACCACACCCGATGTCGAGGACATCAACCAGGACTACACCCTCAATGAGTATGAGAAATACTACCAGTACCACGTCTCGCTGCGCCCGCAGGACATGGCTGTAGGCCGCAACCACATCGTAGACTGTCGTGAAGCGGCTGTCCCACTGCGCAACGGCACCACCGAGAAGGTCATGTGGTACCAGTTTCGTATCCCCCTCAGCGACTACGAAGACCGCGTGGGTTCCATCTCCGACTTCACCAGCATGCGCTTCATGCGTATGTATCTCCGCGGGTTCAGCCGACCCATCGTGCTGCGCTTCGGCAGTCTCGACCTGGTCAAGGGCGAGTGGCGTACGTACGACCAGCCGCTCGACGGAGTCGCTTCGTCGTCGGGAAAGATGGCAGTAAGCTCTATCAACATCGAGGAAAACAACGACAAGTCGCCCGTCAACTACGTGCTGCCACCGGGCATCAACCGCGCTCAGGACCCCACGCAGCCACAGCTGGTAGAGGCCAACGAGCAGGCGCTCAACATGGTCGTAACCAATCTGGGCAACAACGAGTCAAAGGCGGTCTACAAGAATACCAACCTCGACCTGCGTCAGTATCGTCGCCTGCAGATGTTTGTCCATGCCAACGCCATGGAGCAGAACGCCACCAGCCTCGCCGACGACCAGATAGCCGTCTTCATCCGGGTGGGCAGCGACTACAAGACCAACTACTACGAGTACGAAATCCCCCTGAAGCTCACCGAACCGGGTCACTACGACCGCTACTCACGCTCTGACTGCGAGCGGGTATGGCCCCAGGCTAATATGTTTGACTTCCCGCTGAGCATCTTCACCCGTGTCAAGAAGGAGCGCAACATCGCCAAGGCACAGGGCACAGCTTCATACTCGCGCGTGTTCTCAGTCTACGACGCCGACCACCCTGCCAACCGCGTAAGCATCGTGGGCAACCCCACCCTGGGCGAGGTGAAGACGATGATGATAGGCGTGCGCAACAAGTCGGGCAACCACAAGTCGGCAGAGGTGTGGGTCAACGAGCTGCGACTCAAGGAGTACAACAACGGAGGCGGATGGGCGGCTCAGGGCAACCTCAATGTGCAGCTCTCTGACCTGGGTACGGTCAATATGCAGGGCCGCTACATGTCGGAAGGCTTCGGCGGACTGGAAGAGGGCGTCAGCCAGCGCTCTACCGATGACTACAAGACCTACAGCATCACCACCAACCTGGAGCTGGGCAAGTTCTTCCCCGACAAGGCCAAGGTGAGCATACCGCTCTACTACTCGGTGACCAAGGAGGAGACCTCGCCCAAGTACAACCCGCTCGATACCGACATGCTGCTCAAGGATGCGCTCGACGCAGCCGGCTCAAAGCAGGAGCGAGACTCTATCAAGAGCATCGCGGTGACCAAGACGACAAGCACCAACTTCTCGCTGTCGAACGTAAGGGTAGACATACAGAACAAGAGACACCCGCTGCCGATAGACCCAGCCAACTTCTCGCTGTCCTACAGCCACTCCCACCGCGAGACCAACGGCGAGACGACGGTCTATGAGAAGGAAGACAACTGGCGAGGGGCGCTCAACTACAACTGGACGCCGATATTCAAGGCGTGGGAGCCGTTCCGCTCAATCAAGAACAGGTCGAAGTGGCTCGATATCATCAAGAAGTTCGGACTCAACTGGCTCCCGCAGAACGTGGGATTCAACACCGAGATAACGCGCAGCTACTACGAGCTGCAGGAGCGCGACATGGAAGACCTCGGAGGCGGACAGCTGCCGCTGACCTTCAGCTCACAGTTCCTCTGGAACCGTGATTTCACCCTGAGATGGGACCTTACACGCAATCTGCACATGAACTTCCAAAGTGCCACGCACGCTGAAATCGAAGAGCCCTACGCTCCCGTCAACAAGGAACGCTATCCCGACGAGTACGCCCAGTGGAAAGACTCTGTCAGAACGAGTCTGCGCCACATGGGAACGCCGCTCGACTACAGCCAGAACTTCACCCTGTCGTACCAGGTGCCGCTCAACCTCATCCCGATACTTGACTGGACCAATGTCAACGCCACCTACAACGCCACCTACAACTGGGTGCGCGGCACGGCGCTCGACGACGGCACCTCGCTGGGCAACAACATCGTGAGCAACCGTGACCTCAATGTCAACGGAACCTTCAACATGGAGCGGCTGTACAACCACATCCCCTTCCTGAAGAAGGTCAACGACAAGTTCAGACGCGAGAAGAGCCGCTCGCAGATAGAGCGCGAGAAAAAGGAAAAGCAGCGACAGCGCGAGACGCTCAAGAAGCAGGCTGCCAACGGCAAGGACGGCGACGCAGAGAAGCAGAAGAAAGAACTGCCCAAGAACCGACGCAGCTATGAGCGCGAACTCACGCTCATGCCCGACACCACGCTGCTCATAAGCCACGGCAAACGCACACGCCGCATAGACGTCAGCGCCAAGACCAAAGACGGCAAGAACATCGCCATAAAATATAAAAAGGTGGGTGATAACCAAATCAAGATATTCAGCAAGGTCGACACGCTCACCAAAATCAAGCTCACGGTTACCCCACGCGAACCGCTCGAGGACAAGGGCTGGTACAAGACGGCTCAGTCGGTAGCCCGCGTGATGATGATGGTGCGCAACGTGAGCCTCAGCTACCGCAACAACTACTCGCTCTCGCTGCCGGGATTTATGCCTACCGTGGGCAATGCGCTCGGACAGACGCGCGGGTACGGACTCCTGTCGCCAGGACTCGACTTCGCCTTCGGCATGATAGACGACAGCTACATCGACAAGGCCAAGCGCAACGACTGGCTGCTCATGAGCGACTCGGTGGCTACGCCCGCCACCACCAACCTGACCGAGGATGTGCAGCTGAGACTCACCCTCGAGCCAGTGCGCAACCTGAAGATAGACCTCGTGGCAAACCGCACCGAGAGCCGTGCCAAGAGCATACAGTACATGTATCGGGGCAACCCCACCACACAGAGCGGCACATTCACGATGACTACCATCTCGCTCAAGGGCGCCCTGAGCGGCATAGGCGAAGCCACCAACGGCTTCCACTCGCCCACCTTCGAGAAGTTCTGCAACTCGCTCGACGCCTTCCGTGACCGCGTCGAAGCCCA
>OHUE01001165.1_pt1 | contig 11846 bp, 10 predicted proteins | sample 1579111 | NCBI WGS metagenome assembly OHUE01 (sample SAMEA3879524, study PRJEB24766) | human gut metagenome | biome: human-associated habitat; feature: feces | place: USA | collected 1985/1987 | reverse complement strand
GACGTCGTGGGTTCCCTCAAAGAATGCAGAGGGGGAACGACGGTGGGGGAAACACGTGAGGAAGGGGGAAGTTTAATTAAATATTGTTGAAAAGGGGTACATCTATTTTATAGTACACGATGTTCAACACTTGTGATTTTGCCCACCCGCAATTATTCATTATTAATTATTAATTCTACACTGTTCATATATTATACACTATAGATTGAATTTTGCAAGTACATAAGATACAATATATTGTATCTTGCCTCTCTAAAACTATAAACGAGTATAAAAACAAGTATAATTTTGTGCAATTTTTTACATCTAATTAATTTCTATACCTTGCGATAGTTTGCATATGTCGCAATATTTTTCATACTTACTTCGAGTTTTACATTGCCTTTCGGCATGGCGGTTTAGCACCGATAAAAGCCTATATCAACGGCATAAAAATCTTGTTTTTTTACTCACAAAATTGCCTCAATTTCAATACACATTTTAACCGATTTTTTAAGCGTTGGCGATTAGACGTGCCGTAGTCTTTTATACAAGTGTGACGATTAGGCGTGCCGTAGTCTTGATACAAGTATATGGATTTTTACACAATATTTTTATCCTGTTCGTTGACATAGGCATCTTGTGATTTAAAGCGATGTGTTTTTGAGTTTTCTCGGTGCTGCGCCGTCTTGTTGCCGAAAGGCAAATAAAACTCGGAGCGTATCAATATGAAATCTCAAATCAATCTTAAAAATCAAAATGCAATCAACCTTTATGATGACACTCAAGCACAAGCACAAGTCAAAATTATTGCGAAAAGGCAGTACATATTAGGCGATGACGTTGTTATAACCGCCGACAACATCAAGAAAATCGGCGAATTGATAGCGTTGCTTACTATAAGAACCGTTATGTGCCGTTCGGGCAAAGATTTATATCGTCTATATGACGAACTTATCAAAGAATGTAATAAATCAAACGATTCCCTCGACGAATACTCGGACGGATATGATATAGCGCAAACCGCAATGCTTTTCCTTTGCGAACATATCGGTAAAAGGCTTGGCGGCAATTATACGACCACTCGCGGAAACGTTATATCGATTAAGCAAGCGTGCTTCCGCTTTACGGATAGATATTTGGACAAACAATTCACTCGCCATTTGGCGCACACAACCGCCATAAGCGACAGCGTTGCATCGTCGCACATAACTTTTATCGACGATGAATCCGACAACGATTATACCGCCGTTGACGCGCTCATCGAAAGAATGAATTTGACGCAAGGCGAATATGACGTTCTTTGCGCCTTCTTCAACGGACAAGCCGTCGATATTCACGCCCATAGCGCAGCCGATATTACAGTGCTTCTCTTGTGCGGCAGGCATATCGTTAAGTATATGTTTACTAACGATAATTTGATTTAAAAATGTATGAATCTTAAAATGACACATACACTTTATATGATAATATAGTACGCGAAAAAGGTGTATTTGACCTATGCATGCCAAAGACCGACTCCTTTTTACCGCAAAAAGTCTTACAAATTCATTTAAATATTATTGTAACAGTAGTGCCGACGCCGAGTTTTGAGGTGAGAGACAAATCGGCGTTGTAGAGCGTGCAGACGTGCTTCACTATCGCAAGTCCCAAACCCGTGCCGCCCGTTTCTCGAGAGCGGGATTTGTTGACGCGATAAAATCTTTCGAATATGCGTTGCTGGTGTTTTTCTTCTATACCTATGCCGTCGTCGGCAACAGTGAGCATCGTATGAGATGCGTCCGATGAAATTTTCACTTTTACAAAACCGCCGTTGCGATTGTATTTCACGCCGTTTTCGACAAGGTTTTTGACGAGTTCTATTGCGTGTTCCTTTTCCATTTTGACGATCGCGTCGCCGTCGATGGATATTTGCACGTTCTTTTCTTTTGCAATAGGGGCAAGGCTTTCTTTCACGCTTTCGGCGATTCGGGCAAGGCTTACGTCTTCGGGATTGACGTCTTTCTGCGATTCGAGTTCGCTCAAATCGAGCATATCTTTGAGCAACGCGATTATTCTCGATACTTCTTTGTCGATTTTTTCGGATAGTGCCTTAGTCTCTTGCTCGCTTGTTTGCAAGCCGATTATATCGTTGAATCCCTTGATTGCGGTGAGCGGTGTTTTGAGTTCGTGCGAAGCATTGGCGAAAAACTCGCTTCTGGTCTTTTCGCTCGTCTTGATTGCGGTTATATCGCTCAAAACCAAAACTTCCATCTCGTTTTCGAGCGCGCGTGCTGAAACCATATAGAATTTGCCGTCGCTTGCGTACTCGAAATCGCAACTTGTACCGTTTACGAGGCAATCCGAAACGTGTGCGGAAAATCCTTTGTCTGCGGTGAGTACGGTGTGGTTTTTGCCGACAACTTCTTTAAGGTCGAACAACGCGCAGGCATTTTTGTTTATGGAAAGGATATCTCCGTCTTTATTCAACACGACGATTCCGTCGGATATGTTGTCGAGAATATAGTCGAGTTTTTGTTTGCCGTCGGACTCTCTGAGTATGGAATCGCGCAGTTTTTCGCTTATGTCGTTTATCTCGACGAGAATAGAGTTGATTTCCTTGTCGCTCGATGAGGGAATAGAAGGGACATATGAGCCGTTTTTGACCGCTTCGAGATTGGTTTTTACGTCTTTGAGCGGTTTGAGTATACTCATCGACACTGCAACGCTTGTAAAATACGACAATAAAAGCACCCCAATAAGCACACACACCATAACGACTATGCTCTTTTGGACATAACCTTGAACGCTTTCAACGGCGATTGCCGCTCGCACGAAAACGTAGCTGTCGCCGACGTTCACTTTTACGGCGTAATACGCCATATCTTTTTTGAGAGTATCGCTGTATCTCGTCACGACCGCAGGCGTGCCTTTGAGAGCGTTTTGAATTTCCTCTCTGTCGAGATGCTGAACGCCGATTGCGTCCGCGCTTTGACTATCTTTGATTGCAATGCCCGATGCGTCAACTATTGTCAGACGAATATGCGAAGGCACGTTTTCGGTTATACCGTCGTTGTAGTTTGCGGCATAAATATTTGCGACGTCGACGATTTCTTTTTTCGCTTCGTCAAAGCGTTCGTCACGCGCAACCGACAATCCCGAAAAGAATATTGCCAAAATGGCAACGGTCAAAATTATAACATTGAATAAAACAAGTTTGTTTTTCATTTCAGTACATACCCCACGCCGCGTACGGTTTCGATTTTTGCCGTCGATTCGACAAGCATTTTTCTCAAATCCGCAATGTGAATGTCCAAAGTCCTTGTTTCGCCGTAGTTGTCGCCCCATACGCTGTCGAGCAGGGTGTTGCGTGAAAGCACGGTTTGCGAGTTTTGAACAAGCAATTTCAGAAGTTCGTATTGCTTCAAAGTGGTTTTCTTTTCTTTGCCCGCAACAGTTACGGAGTGAGTGGAATCGTCAATAAAAATATCCTTATACGCAATTGCGCTTTTTGGTGACTTACGAAGTTTTGCGTTGATTCTCGCAACCAGTTCCAGAACGCCGAAAGGCTTTGCAAGATAGTCGTCTGCACCCAAATCGAGTCCGCGCACCTTGTCGATTTCGTCGGATTTTGCCGAAACCATAATTACGGGAATATCGTTTGTGGGGGTGTTGCTTTTCATTGCTTTGAGAATTGTGTAACCGTCAAGACCGTCGAGCATAATATCCAAAATCGCAAGGTCGCACTTTTTGGCCGAAAGCGCAACCAGAAAGTCCTCTCCGTTTTGAAAACACTCTATATCGAAACCTGCGTTTTTCAGGGCGTAAGAGTAAACTTCGCGAATAGATTGTTCGTCGTCAACTGCATAAATAAGGCGTTTATTGTCCATTTTTCACTCCATAAAGTGATTGTTGCGTTCAAATTTCAACTTTGACTGTGGTATCCGGTCACAGCATATTCCGCCCACTCGCCTATGTTTACGGCATGGTCGCCTATGCGTTCGAGATACTTGGCTATCATCATAAAAAGGATTGCCTGTTCGGCGTTTTCGGGATCTTTTTTGATGAGTGTTACAAGGTCGGATTTGACGATTTCAAACAACTCGTCAACCCGATCATCGCGCTTGTCGAGTCCTCTTGCCGTGTCTAAATCCCTGTTGATGTAACTCGACACGCCGTCCTTGACCATACCGATTGCGAGTTTGGACATAAGTTCGATATGCTCGGGTTCTTTGATAAATTTGTCGTCCTTGAATTGCAAACTTATCTCGGATATGTCGGCTGCTTGGTCGGCAATGCGTTCGAGGTCGGTTATCATTTTCAGAGCTGCCGAAACGTCTCGGAAGTCGCTTGCCACGGGGTGTTCCATAAGCAAAATTTTGAGGCAGTCCTGTTCTATTTCTCTTTGCTCGTCGTCGATGTTTTTGTCTTCGTCGATGACTTCTCTTGCAAGGTCTTTGTCAAGATGTTTGAGTGCTTTTATCGACTTTTCGATTGCGATTTGAGTGTCGTGGCACATTGCGACGAGTTTGTTGAACACAAGGTTGAGTTCTTGTTCGTACTTGTTTCTTATACTCATAGTTTATCTTCAATTCCTCCTTATATCAAGCGATTTGTCAAATATATTTCGGCGTAATCGCCATTGTGTTTTCCGCTATCAAACGATAATGTTTGATTTTGTATCAACCGAATCTACCCGTAATATAGTTTTCTGTGCGTTTATCGCAAGGCGAGGAAAAAATTTGTTCGGTATCGCCGTATTCCACCAGTTCGCCGAGCAGAAAGAATGCGGTTTTATCGGCGATTCTGGTTGCCTGTTGCATATTGTGGGTGACAATAACGATTGTAGTGGATTTTGCAAGCTCGTCGCAAAGTTCCTCGATTTTGCCCGTCGATATTGGGTCGAGCGCGCTTGTGGGTTCGTCCATAAGCAAAATTTTCGGCTTGACCGCAAGAGCGCGGGCGATGCAAAGGCGTTGCTGTTGTCCGCCCGAAAGTCCGAGTGCGGATTTGTCGAGTCGGTCTTTTAACTCGTCCCACATAGACGCGTCTTTGAGGGATTGTTCCACAATCTCGTCAAGTTGTGCCTTTTTGTGAACGCCTATCGTTCTCGGTCCGTACGCCACATTGTCATACACGCTCATAGGAAACGGATTTGGTTTTTGAAACACCATACCCACGTTGCGCCGCAGTTCGTTGACGTCGATTTTGCCGTAAATATCAACGTCGCCCACGAGGAATTTACCCTCGATTTTGCATCCGTCCACAAGGTCGTTCATGCGATTGAAGCATTTTAGAAAAGTGGATTTTCCGCACCCCGACGGGCCTATAAACGCCGTGACTTGCCTTTGGGGGATTTCTATATTAACGTTCTTCAACGCTTGAAAATCGCCGTACCACAGGTTTGCGGCATCGACTGAAATATTCTGTCCGAATTCAAGCGTTTTTTGCTGTTTTTTTGCCATTTATTTTACCTCTTATTTTTGAAAACAAGCCTTGATTTGCGCTCGTCGTACCGCCGAGTTTTCTCGACAGTTTACCGCCTATAAGTTCGGCAAGCAAGTTAAGCGCAAGCACTATGACGATAAGAACGACAGCGGTTGCGTATGCCTCGTTCATATACCATCCTTCGCCCGAGAGTTGATAAAGCGCAACCGCAAGAGTTGCTCCGCTGTCCGTCACGCCTTTGGGAACGCCGCCGATGACGGAACCCATAGTGTAAAGGAAGGGGGCGGATTCGCTTATAACTCTGCCTATGGTCAGAATAACCGCGGATATGATGCCCGGCATTGCAGAGGGAAGCACCACTTTGAATATCGTGCGCAGTTTTCCAGCACCCATTGCGAAACTGCCTTCTCTAAGCATATCCGGCACCGACTTCAAACTCTCTTCCGTTGAGCATACGATTGTGGGCAAGAGCATTATGCTCACCGTACATACGCCTGCAATGATGCTGCTTGTCCCCGTGAACCATTGCTTGAAAGTTATCATCCCGAAAAGACCATAAACAATGGACGGAACGCCCGAAAGAACGTTTATCGCAGTGCGGATTGTCTTGATGAAGAAGTTGCGCTTTTTGGTGTACTCGTTGAGAAAAATCGCCGTCATTATGCCTATGGGGACGGAAATCAAAAGACTCAAAACCACCGTGTAAAGCGTCGTGACGATTGCGGGAAGTATGGTGACTTTGCCGCCGAATTCATACTTGCCGTAAATCAGTTCGGGATTTTTGACAAGTTCGGGGAAGCCTTTGACAAAGATAAATCCGATAACGAGAACAAGCACCGCAGTTGCGATGACGCCGGCTCCTATTGCAAAAACTTTTCCTGCGTCTGCCGAATGAATTTTGTGCATAAATGCGCCGTATCCATACTTTATCTGTTTGAAAAATGCAGATAAACAATTGTTTGTGCGGTTTTCACGCTGTTTAATCTTTTTTGAAGTAACGCTTTTTACGACTCGTTTTGAAACGAGATTGAATACGACGTTTACAATGAGAATAAACACCAAAAGTACTGCGCCGGTTGCAATCAACGCACCTTCTTGCAATTCGCCCGCATAGCCCATTTCGAGAACGATGTTGGCGGTAAGCACTCTGAATGACGAAAACAACCCGTCGGGATATGTCACCGAGTTTCCTGCAACCATTACGACAGCCATGGTTTCGCCAAGCGCACGTCCTATACCCAAAACCAGAGAGGCGGTTATTCCCGAACGAGCCGCAGGCGACATAATGTGAAACACCGTTTCGCTGTGCGTCGCACCCATTGCCAGCGAGCCTTCGTAATAACTTTTAGGTACGGCTTCGAGGCTTGTTCGCGACAGGGATACGACGGTTGGCAAAATCATTATACCAAGTATCAGCGACGTTGCCAGAAGTCCGCTGCCGTTGTTGGGCGCAATGTTTGAAAGAAGCGGAAGCAAAAATACGATTCCGAAAAAACCGTATACGACCGACGGTATTCCCGCCAAAAGATTGATGACCGACGAAAGCGGTTTTTTGAGAAATTTCGGACAATAGAACGCAAGGAAAATCGCAGTGAAATATCCAAGCGTTCCGCCGATTAAAAGTGCGCCGACCGTTGCCGAAAGCGTGCCGACTATCATTGTAAATATGCCGTAACTCCCGGCTGCCGCATTGCCGTAAACGTCGTCTTTGTCGGGCATCCACTTGTCGCCGAAAAGGAAGTCGAAAAAGCCTATCTCTTTGAGCGCGGGAACGCTTTTTGCAATCAGAAATGCGAAAATCGCAACGACGGAGATTGTGCAGACAACCGCCGCCGATGCGAATACGCCTTTTCCTATTTTGTCTTTAAGTTTGTTTGCAGTCATAATTAGCCGAGTTGACTGAATTTGGTGATTTCACCGGTGTAGATTTTGTAGAGTTCGGCGAGAGTCAGATCTTCGACGCTCGTGTTGTCCTTGTTGACGATGACCGCAACTGCGTCGAGGCAGATATTGAAGCTGTCGATGCCGTCTTTGTCAACAGCAGCAGACGAAAGTCCGATTACGTTGCCGGTGTTGTCGCTCTCAACCGCTTTGCGTCCTACCGATGAGCCTTCGAGCTGGATATCGAACACATCGCTTGCGTTTACGCCGTAAAGACTCGCATACGCCTTTGCCGCCGCATTGATAAGTTTTTCCATAGACGTCGAGCCGCGCACGACGATTTTGTCACCGTCAGGAAGGGCGGATTGTTTTTCATAAGTTCCGACTTCGATTGCGTCCTTGCCCGCATTTGCTCTCTTTGCACCTTCCGAAAGGAAGATTGTTCCCACGTCTTCGCTGTCGCAAATGGCTTCAAGGGCGTCGCTCTTGACATATTTCATAAAGTCGGCGACTCTTGCGGAAAGTTCGGTTTTGCTGTTTGTCATAAACACGAACGGACGTTGAATTTTGTATGTTCCGTCAAGTACGGTTTGTTTGCTTGGCGCAACGCCCGCAACCTTGACGACCTTAACGGAATCGTTGACCGAACCGAGTGAAATATAACCAATTGATTGCTTGTCCGATTGCACTGCCGACAGCACTGTGCCGGTTTTGCTTTGCACGTTTGCTTTTGCTGTCGTGCGATACACTGTTTTGCCGTTTTCGTCTTTTTCGTTGAGATAATGCGTGCCGTCCGTGACCACTTTGTCAAATGCTTCTCTGGTGCCGCTGCTTTGCTCTCTTGCAATAACGGTTATGGCTTTGTCCGTGTTAAAACCTGCGTTGCACGCAACGAGCGATACCGCCGTGACCAGAACGAGTGCGATTGCTATTGTGATGAAGATTGATTTTTTCATAAATTGCTCCTTTTTTTAAGTTTGCGAGCAAAGTATATCTTTTTTGAAATCGCGTTGCAGTCCATTTTCGGTAAAGCGAGTGTAAAATGTTTGTAAAGTCGCAAAAAAACGATGACATTTGATTTGACAATCCGATTGGCGTAAACGATATTATATTTGTTCGATATAAAGAACAAAATAAACGTTATTTTGGTGAATTATGCAAACAAAACGAATTTTGACAATTCAAGACATATCTTGCGTCGGGCAATGTTCTCTGACCGTTGCTCTTCCGATAATTTCCGCTTGCGGAATCGAAACGGCAATCCTTCCTGCGGCGATACTTTCAACGCACACTTGCGGATTTTCGGGCTATACCTGCCGTGATTTGACAGAAGACATACCTCCGATACGCAAGCATTGGCAGGAAGAGCAAATACTTTTTGACGGCATATATACGGGCTATTTGGCAAGCGCAAAACAAATCGGGTATGTGCAAGACGTTATCAAAACCTGCATTAAACGCAATGCGCCCGTAATCGTCGATCCGGCAATGGCGGACAACGGCAAACTGTATCCGGCTTTCGATAGCGATTTTGTATCGGCAATGAAGAACTTATGCTCGCAAGCCGACGTCATTTTGCCAAACATAACCGAAGCGTGTTTCCTTACGGGCGAAGAATACAAATCCGTTTATGACGAGGCATACACCGATACGCTTTTGTCCAAACTCGCCGCGCTCGGCGCAAAAACAATCGTCCTGACCGGCGTCGGTTACGACGATTCCACAACGGGCGTAGTCGTCTTTGAAAACGGCAATAAACAATACTACAAACACAAAAAATTGAGCAGAAGTTGTCACGGCACGGGAGATGTTTTTGCATCCGCATTCACAGGTTCATATATAAACGGCAAATCGCTCTACGATTGTGCAAAAATCGCCGCCGGATTTACTGTCGAATGTATAGAAAAAACACCGTCTGAGCATTGGTATGGCGTTTGTTTCGAACAATGTTTATCGACTATAGTGGCACAAAATAATCGAATCAAAAAAGTATAAAATCGGCTTACCATCTCAAAAAGCGCAATCCAAAAACACTTCCTAAATTTTTTCTATTTGCCTGTTAGACGTGCCGTAGTCTTTGATACAAGTGCGCACGCGTACGCGCGCGCAAGACTACGGCACGTCTTTGCATAAAACAAACCCAATTCCGCAAAAGGCGGCACGGAGCGGAGCGAGGTTTCGCGCTAACCCGCTTGGCGAAATCCTCGCTTATCCGCCTAGCCGTTGCCGTCGCTTTTTCTTGCGGTATCCTTTGGTGTTTTTGTATTGCAAAATCCCGTTTGCCGTTCAATCTTTTTTCGCGATCCCTTAAAATGTCGCCCACTTGAGTTTACCTTAAAATGCGTTTTTCCATTCAAATTCCCACTGAGCCTTCGCTTTTTCACAAAAATTTCCCCTAAAGTTGTATTTGATGTGCTCACGCTCCAAAAGTGTTTCGTGGTAGCGTAAATGTATCACAACAATGTTTGAACGGCGTTCAGTCATTATTTTAAACTTGTCCAATTCGCGCACAACGGTGTCCTTGTTTTCTCACTCGCTTGCATTTACGCTATTTATAGTGCAATGTACGGGAAAAGGGCGGGAAAAGTACGGGTAAGTCTATGTAAATATCCAAAAATACTTGGTTTTGTACCCTGTGAGTATGTTACGCACACAAAAAATATTTGATATAACAAAACTGTCTTTCTCATAGGAAGCGTGAACGCAAACTCGGCATTGTCAAGGGTAAATGCATTGCCCCGGCACCCCTTGACAATCCCCATAAAAACTCGAATATGAAATAATCCATATCGTTTTCGTTCCTTTCGCTCCCTGCCGAAAGACAAATCTATGTCCAAGGAGGTAACAAAAATATGTTGAGAAGTATTAAAGCGTCGTACGACATCATTAAGTCACAAGACGAAAATACTGCTATCACCATGCACACCATTCGCACATGGTGCAAGGAAGGCAAAATCAAATGCCTAACCGCCGGTAGCAAGATTCTCGTCGATATAGACTTTCTCAAAGAGTACGTCGGCATAACAAACAAGGAGCAATAATATGGCACATTATGACATCAGAAGAAACAGAAAAGGCGAACTTCAAGCCAGAATTCAAGTCAGCGGCAAAGACGTAAAAACGGGCAAATCCAAGATTTTCCCAAAAACCGTGTACAACGAACAAAATCTCACGGAGTCCAAGTTCCGCAAGTACGTGGAACGCGCCGCTATTGAATTCGAAGACGAAGTTAAAACGGCGTATCTCGAACAAACAACCGCTTTGAGCAACAAGGTGCTTACCTTTGCAGAACTAATGAAAGAATGGAAGGCAAACGTACTTGCAAACCAATCTATCAGTTACTACCTTGCTGCTCAAACGGTTGAAAAGAGATTCAACGCGTACCTAAGAGAACGACATTTAGACAAAAAGCCTATATCAGCAATAACCGTGCGCGATGTACAAATGTTTTTGAACTCATTTAACACGGCAGAACATAAGTACTCTCAAGAGAGCGTAAAAGGTTACAGGCGTATTTTGAGAGTGCTATTCAACGAGGCAATGCGTTATGAATGGATAACCAAAAATCCCGTATGCAGAACGAAAGTCGGCGCAACAAAAGGCGACGTTTGCTTGAAAGAAGTAAACGAAAAGCAAGTATTCTCCATAAAGGAATCTCAAGAATTTATGTGCGCACTCGACACAGAGCAAGAAAAACACATACAATTCGTAATCCCGATAAAACTTATGCTTTTTACAGGAATGCGCATAGCGGAAATACACGGCTTGAGGTGGAGCGACGTCGATTTAGACAATAGAATAATTCACGTGTGTAGAAACAGATTGTATGCGCAAGGGTTTGGTTGGTACGAGAAATTGCCAAAGACAAAAACGTCTTTCAGAGATATTCCTATACCGCAAACTCTTATTGCCGATTTGGAGACTTACAAAGACTGGTTCCGCCTTGCAGACTCGAGTTTTGATGACAAATTAGATGAATACTATATAGCATCCAACATAAACCGTGAATCTACAAGAACAAACTCCATAGGTCCCTGGTTGAAAGATTTTGAAAATAGACACGGTTTCAAAAACGTAACGCCACACGGTTTGCGACATACATATTGCAGCATTTTGCTTTCTCAAAATGTTCCGATACAAACCGTGAGCAAATATATGGGACACAGCGATTCAACCGTAACGCTAAAAGTGTATAGCCACTTCATCCCCGACACGCAAGACAAAGCAATACAAGCCCTTGACACAATCATTAAAAAGCAAGAGTAAAAACGGATAGCAAACACAAAATGCCATCCGTTTTTTACTGTATGATTTACATAAATATTTGTGGTTTTACATTTTCAATCGTCTTACACCTTCCACCCATTGACAAAATATAAACTGTATCGGCAAGTACAAAACGAGTATAAAACGCCAAATAAAACTTATACCAATTCATCACCACAACTGCATTTTACAAAAAATATCCCTGATTTTGATATTTTTGCCACGCATTATATATTCAAAATCGCAAAATATCGTGTGTTTTCAAAGCAAATTTCGTTTTTAGCAATATGATA
>OHUE01001154.1_pt1 | contig 11946 bp, 8 predicted proteins | sample 1579111 | NCBI WGS metagenome assembly OHUE01 (sample SAMEA3879524, study PRJEB24766) | human gut metagenome | biome: human-associated habitat; feature: feces | place: USA | collected 1985/1987 | reverse complement strand
CTGACAAGAATACAGGAATTGGACATATAGATATACTGCTTACAGATGTTAAGATGCCGTTTATGGACGGGATAGAGCTTATTAAGAATGTGATGCACAACGACATCAGTTTAAAGACAATTATATTCTCAGGCTATAACGAGTTTGAGTATGCCAAGCTGGCAGTTAAATTAGGAGTTAAAGATTATATATTAAAGCCGGTTGATCCGTCAGAATTCAGTTCGACAATTACAGGGGTTATAACAGAGCTTGACGAGGAACACAAGAAGGACGAGGACTATAACCGGCAGGCTAACTTTATAAAACAGTACTACATGTATACGCTGCTCAACTCCGGTGATGCATCAGGAATACTTGATAATGGGGATTTTCTGGCAGGGTATAACAGACTTGCACTTATAGAATTCAATACTGATTTCTTTGGGAAATATGATACAGGTGAAGACATATTTAAAGAGATAACCGGGGAACTGGATTATCAGTACCTTAATCTTAACCCGTTACAGTCAGTTATCATATTTTCTGATAAATCACTCACAGCAGATGGTAATCTTGATAAGAACATTGAAGAAATGTTTACAAATATTCATGACTATATATATAGAAAGACGAGACAGTTTATGTATATTGCTGTGTCCGGTTTATTCAACGATTATCATGAGCTTCCACAGGTAATGGATGCAGTTGATACACTGATGAATAATAAGTTTTATGAGACAGGAAGATATATTTTTTCTGATAATATCAGTGAAGATACACCTGTGCTTGTACAGATTGATGATGATGCACTTATGAAGCAGATGAAGCAGGATATCAAGATGAAGGATATCACATTTTTACGGATACATTTTGATGCATTGTGTAAGAAATACAGGGGGCAGTCGAACTTCTCACATATATACATCAAGTTCGTATTTTCCAATCTGTTAAAAGATTTCTATGACAATATTCCGGGTGCTGATGAGGCGGAATTTGGCAGGGAGATTGACAGACTGTATAAGTCAGAGGATTTCTCATGCATTATGGATATAGTGAATAACTATATTGATTTGTTGGAAAAGAGTTTCGGAAAAGAGCCGGCCACATCACACCGGGAGATTGAGACCGTAAAGAATTATATACATAATCATTATGGTGAGGAGATTGGCGCACAGCAGCTTGCGGATATGGTTTATCTTGCACCAAGCTATTTAAGTTCACTTTTTAAGAAGGAAACAGGACAGAATCTGAGCAAATATATTAAACAGTACAGAATGGAGAAGGCTAAGGAACTGCTTACCGGTACGAACATGAAGATTGTGAATATAAGTGAGCAGGTGGGTTATCCAAATGTTTCATATTTTGTACAGAGCTTCAGGGAGTACTTTGGTATAAGTCCTCAGAAATTCAGGGATCAGGGAGAATTGAGTTGAAAAAGATTAAGCAGAAAATCAATGATATAAGATTGCAGAACAAGCTTGTCATCATATATGTAGTGACCGGACTTATTCCCCTGATTGTACTTTTTGTTTTTGCATACTGTCAGATGAGAAACATTCTTATGGACAGGGACTTAAAGAGCATCAAGGGGGCAATTGGGCAGTCTGTTACAACGGTGGATGGGCAGATAGAGGTGTATGACAACCTGTCTAATTATATAACATTTAATGATACGCTGTCGGGAGTGCTTTCATACGATTACAAAAGCACATATGAGATGTATAACCAGATTGTCACTACATTTGACCCTATGCTTTCATCATTAAAGTATTTTCATAATGATATTAACAGGGTAACAATATATGTGGATAAAGCTATTAAACATGACACAACTATAGCTCCAATAGAAGAGATAAAAGACAGACCTTTTTATAATGTTGCTGCTGAAAGCACTAAGATACAGTGGTTTGTTGATGAAGACAGCAGGACACTTGTTTCAGCACGAAAAATGTCAACGCTTGACCAGCTAGGGATTCTTGGAATTATGTACATAGATGTTGATTATGACAGCATGATGAGTTCATATACAGGTGGTCTTGAGCAGAACTGCGGAATGGTGGTGTTTGACGCTGATGGAAAAGTTATATGCAGCAGTGACACATTTGAAAACAATAACACCAGATACAGATTAAACAGTAAGAAGCTGCTTTCACTAATCGACGGGGCAGAATGGGATAATGATACATGTGGAAATACAGAGGGTTACTCTGTAGTAAAGAAGGAAAGCTCTGTTACCGGATGGACAGTATATGTCTATGAACCAAGAAAACTTGTGCTCAGGTCAGCTAATTCAATGATTACAATGATTGTAGTTGCATTTGTGGTAGCAGTTGCAGGTGCCGCTGCGGCGAGTATATTTACAACAGGCTTCATTACAAGAAGAATTAATAAATTAAAAAACAGTATGGCAAAGGTTGAAAATGGAGACTTTGATGCGGTAATTAATACACAGGACAAAGATGAAATAGGTGACCTTATTCATAGCTTTAACAGCATGACAACCCAGATTAAGAATCTTATCACGCAGGTATATGAAGGACGTATAAGCCAGAAAGAATCAGAGATGCGGGCATTAAGGGCACAGATTAATCCGCATTTCCTCTACAATTCATTATCGCTTATCAACTGGAAAGCAATAGAATATGAGCAGGAGGATATAAGTGAGATAACACTTGCATTGTCTAACTACTACCGTACATCGCTTAATAAGGGAAAGAATATATTAAGCTTTGAGCAGGAATTAAGCAACATGCAGTCGTATCTTAAGATTCAGCAGATAATGCATGACAACTCATTTGATGTGGTGATAAATGTATCAGAGGAAGTTATGCCATGCGAATCTTTAAACCTTATACTCCAGCCATTGGTAGAAAATGCAATAGACCACGGTATAGATCTGCTGACAGACAGGAAAGGTGTAATAACAGTAGAGGCCAAGATGCAGACGGATGAAGAAGGTAAAAAGCTTGTATGTGTAACAGTGTCTGATAACGGTGTAGGAATGGACAAAGAAACTGCACAAAACTTCTTAACAGTCCAGTCAAAAGGGTATGGTGCAAGAAATGTTAATGACAGAATAAGACTTTATTACGGCGAAAGCTATCATCTGGAAGTGCAGAGCATACCTGATGAGGGAACAACAATAACAATAAAATTCCCGGCAAAACCATACAACACAAAAAACTGATATGTTTCTAAAATATCTTATATTTTAATATTAACCCCTCCTTAATATAATTAGATTATCAAAAGAGGACAGTAATCAAAGCTGTCTCGGATAATTATTAAGGAGGGTTTTTTTATGAAGTTTAAGAGATTAGCAGCTGCAGTGATGGCAGCAACAATGTGTGGGTCACTTTTTGTAGGTTGTGGCAATGCTAAAAAGGATGACACAGCAACAGGCGAGGAAAAAATTACAGCTACAATCAAGGTATGGGGCTGTGCAGAAGATCAGGCAGATGAGAACGGCAAATGGCTTCAGACAATGTGTGACCAGTTTAATTCAGAGCATCCTGACTGGGATTTAACATTTGAATACGGTGTATGCTCAGAGCAGGACGCAGGAAAGATAGTTCCACAGGATCCAGAGAATTCAGGAGATGTATACTTCTTTGCTAACGACCAGCTTCAGACACTTGTTGATGCTAACGCTATTGCAAAGCTTGGTGGAGAGACAGCAGATTATGTTAAGAAGACTAACTCAGATGCAATTGTGGATTCAGTATCAGTAGATGGGGCTGTATACGGAGTACCATTCACAACTAATACATGGTTTATGTACTATGACAAGAGCAAATTCACAGACAGTGATGTAAAGAGCCTTGATAAGATGCTTGAAAAGAATAAGGTAGCTTTCAATATTACAGAGGGCTGGTATATGTCATCATTCTATCTTGCTAATGGCTGTACATATTTCGGAAAAGACGGCAAGGATAATTCAGCAGGCGTAGATATTAAGGGTGATAAAGGAACACAAGCAACCAAGGCTTTAGTTGCACTTGTTAATAATCCTAACTTTGTCAATGATTTACAGGGTGTAGGTATTGCTGGTTTAAGAGATGGAAGCGTTGGTGCTTACTTCTCAGGTTCATGGGATTATAAGAGTGTTAAAGAGATTCTTGGAGACAATTTTGGAGCAGTTTCACTTCCTACAGTAAAGATTGGTGGAAAAGACAAGCAGATGTTAGCATTTGCAGGTTCTAAGGCAATCGCAGTTAATCCTAACTGCAAGTATCAGCAGGTAGCAGTTGCACTTGCAAAGTATCTTGGAAGCAAGGATGCACAGAAGAAGCACTATGAATTAAGAGGTGTTATTCCTTGTAATACAGAGCTTCTTGCAACTGATGAAGTAAAGAAGGATGCACTTGTAACAGCACAGAATGATACATTTAACAAGACATCAGTAATCCAGCCAACAGTAACAGGCATGAATGATTACTGGGCACCTGCACAGAACTTTGCTAAGGCAATCGTAAATGGTGAAATAACAGCAGATAATGCAGCAGCTAAGACACAGGATTTCTATAAGCAGATTAATACATCAATCGCAAAATAATTGATAGGGATTAAATGCTGAAAGGAGTGGCGCATAATGGCAGTTAAGTTCACTGAATCATTTAGAAAAGGGAATATATTTACGAAGTTAAGCATTCTGATTCCGGGACTTGGTAATCTTGTAGGAAAGCAGATTATAAAGGGAATTATGTATATAGCTATAGAAGCAGCCTTTGTATGCTTTATGATTATGAAGGGAATTAACTGCCTTGCGATGCTTCCAGGTCTTGGAAGCAGACCGCAGCAGGAGGTATGGAATGAGAAGCTTGGAATATATGAGTATGTTGCAGGTGATAATTCACTTCTTATACTTCTTTATGGAATAGCAACAATATTCATGATTATAGCTTACATAATAGTTGCAGCGGGTGCTGTGAAAAGCTCATATAAGCTGGAACTGTTAAAGGAAAAAGGAAAGCATATAAACACATTTGCAGAAGACGTAAAGTCGCTGTTTAATGAGAATCTTCATAAGCTGCTGCTTACACTTCCAGTATCAGGTGTGCTTATATTCACAATACTTCCGCTTATTTTCATGATAAGCATGGCATTTACTAATTATAGTAAGGTTGACAGTCATCTGGTGCTTTTTGACTGGGTAGGACTTGAGAATTTCAAGCAGATATTCGATGCAGGAAGCATGATAGGACAGTCTTTCTGGTCAGTATTTGGCTGGACTATAGTGTGGGCAGTATTTGCAACATTTCTTAATTACATATTCGGAATACTTGTTGCACTGCTTATCAACAGAAAAGGTACGAAATTCAAGGCTTTCTGGAGATTTATATTTATACTTTCAATCGCAATTCCGCAGTTTGTTTCACTTCTTATTGTCAGAAGCATGCTGGCACAGGATGGAATTGTAAATGTTGTTTTAAAGAATGCAGGATGGATAACAAAATCACTGCCATTCTTTACAAATGCGACTTGGGCAAGAATCACAGTAATCGTGGTTAATCTGTGGATAGGTATTCCATATACTATTCTGCAGGTTACAGGTATATTACAGAATATACCTATGGAGCTGTATGAGGCAGCAGATGTAGATGGAGCTAATGGATTTGTCAAGTTTTTTAAGATAACAATGCCATATATGTTATTTGTAACGGCACCATATCTTATCACTACATTTACTGCTAATATTAACAACTTTAACATTGTTTATCTGCTGACTAAGGGAGATCCTGTTATGGCAGGTGCAACAGCAGGAAAGACAGACCTTCTGGTAACATGGCTGTACAAGATGACAATAGATTATCAGTATTATAATCTTGGTGCTGTTATCGGTATTATGACATTCATATTCTTAGCGATTGGTTCACTGCTTGTATACAGAAGAACGAAAGCGTATAAAGATGAGGAGGGATTCCAGTGAAAAAGAAAAAGACTATTAAAAATATACTGGCACATACAGTGCTTACAATATTAGCGATAGTGTGGGTAAGTCCTCTTTTCTGGATACTCCTCACAAGCTTCAGGGCTCAGAAGGGTGCTTATACAAGCTCCTTCTTCCCAAAGCAGTATTCACTTGATAATTATGTAAAGCTTTTTACAGATACAGGAATACTTAATTTTCCACGAATGTTTACCAATACTCTGATAGTAGCAGTATTCTCATGTATTATATCAACTTTTTTTGTACTGTCAGTGGCTTACTGTATGTCACGGCTTAAGTTTAAGATGAGAAAAGCAATGATGAATATCGCAATGATACTTGGACTTTTCCCTGCATTTATGGCGATGGTTGCCGTATATTATATACTTAAAGCAGTAGGACTTTCAGAAGGAGCAATGATAAGAGTTGCGCTTGTGCTTGTATATTCAGCATCATCAGGAATACAGTTTTACATTGCAAAGGGATTCTTTGATACTATCCCTAAGACAATAGATGAGGCTGCTATGATAGATGGAGCAACGAAGTGGCAGGTATTTACTAAGATAACAATACCTCTCAGTAAACCAATTATAGTGTATACAATACTTACATCATTCATAGCACCTTGGGTAGATTTCATATTTGCAAGAGTAATCTGCAGGGCAAATGCGAAGTATTATACTGTAGCAATCGGCTTGTGGCAGATGCTTGAAAAGGAGTATGTTGATGTATGGTACACAAGATTTGCAGCAGGAGCAGTTCTTATATCAATTCCAATTGCAGCCTTGTTTATGATAATGCAAAGATGTTATAATGAAAGCATGACAGGTGCAGTGAAGGGTTAGATATATGAATAGATTAAAGCAAACATTAAAAAAATGTGTGGCATTTGGTGTCACAGGAATAATGCTTATATTAGCCGGGTGTAAAAGCCCGGCTGGTTTTGCGTCTAATGATAATGAAGAATACAATGCGAGAATGGAAGAAGCGAGAACAACTCCATTCGGAGCTTACCCGGAGACTATAGAATATACACTTGGAAAGATGACAAGTGTTAATAATTCCAATATGCCGGAGAATGACACTTATACGGATAATGCGTACACACGCTATATTAAGTCTGTGATAAATGTGCAGAATGTTGATGTATTTGAAGCAAACGACAGCCAGTATGACACTAATGTTTCAATGGCAATCTCAATGGGAAGCCTTCCGGATATTATGGTTGTATCAAGTCAGGATGAGGTTGAACAGTTAGTGGAAGCAGGACTTATAGAGGACCTTACAGAAAGCTACAATAACTGTATAAGTGACAGAATCAGGAAAATGTATGAAAGCTATGGCCATTCACTTAAGGATATGGTTACATATGATGGAAAGATAATGGCACTGCCGGAGACTAATATAACAGATGGACCTAATCTTGTGTGGTTAAGAAAAGACTGGATGGATAAGCTTGGATTGTCAGAGCCACACACTATTGATGATGTTGTTAATATAGTGAAGCATTTTATATCAGAAGACCCTGGAAATAATGGCGTGGATGCGTCCGGAAAACCTAATACAGTGGGGCTTGCAGTGGATACAGATGTGACAGGTGAATGTGGTTACAGCAGTGAATTTTTGCTGGATATAATATTTGCCTGCTTTGGAGCGTATCCAAAGCAGTGGATAATGAACGATGATGGTGAGATTGTATATGGTTCGGTTACAGATGAGGCAAAAGAAGCACTTTCGTATATAAACAGTCTGTATAATCAGGGGGTTATAGATAATGATTTTCTTCTGAGAACATCAACCAATATATGTGAGCTTATAGAGAATGGTCTGTGTGGCTCGTTTTTTGGACCATGGTGGGCACCGAATAATCCGCTTGCTAATGCAGTAAGCAGGAATCCGGATGCAGACTGGCAGCCATATTTAATAGCAACGGATTCTGATGGAACAACGAGTTATCACAGCCAGAACCCGTGTTACAAATATGTTGTCGTAAGAAAGGGCTATGAACATCCTGAGATTGCAGCCAAGATGATAAGTGTCATGTTTGATAAGGTAAGATTTGACTGTACAGACTCAGAAGAATTCAAAAATTACTATCAGCTTAATGTTGAACCTACGGCAAGACCTTTATCAATAAATGTTGATTACAATAATGCACTTTCAATATGTTACAGGAATATAGATGCTGCAATTTCAGGAAGAAAGAATCCTGACAGTCTGGAACTTCTTGAACGTTCATTTTATGATGCGTGTAGTGAGTATATCAAGAATGCTAACAAAACAAGTACGCAATGGGCAGCGTATATGTCAAGAATTAAGGCATGCAGTCTGATTGCACAGGATAATATAAAGGTAGTTGACTCGCTTTATTTTAAGACCACAGACACAATGAAGAGCCATTGGTGGAGACTTAAGGCTAAAGAAAAAGAGGCATATTTAAAGATTATAAGTGGAGAAGAAGATATATCTTACTTTGATACATTTGTAAAAGAATGGAATGAACAGGGCGGTCAGACTATTACATCAGAAGTCAGTGAGAGTATGAAATAATTGGCTGTGAAAATATAGTAATATATGATACAATCTTAATTAATGTAAATATATTAACGATGGAGGTTTTATTTTGAAAGAGAGAGAAAAATTCGGCTCGCGACTCGGCTTTATCTTAGTGTCTGCTGGCTGTGCGGTGGGACTTGGTAATGTGTGGAAATTTCCATACATATGCGGGGAAAATGGTGGTGCGGCATTCGTGCTTATCTATCTTGTATTTCTTGCAATTCTTGGATTTCCTATTATGTGTGCGGAGTTCACAGTAGGACGAGGAAGCGGTAAAGGTGCTGCAAGGGCATTTGAAGAACTGGAGACTAAGGGAAGTAAATGGCATCATTTCAAATGGGTATCGATAGTAGGAAGCTACATATTAATGGCTTTCTATACTATGGTTGCAGGATGGATGCTTTATTATGCATGGCGTGAGGCAAGTGGTTCGTTAGCAGGTTTAGAGCCAGATGAGGTTTCAGGAGCATTTGGAACTATGCTTTCACAGCCTGGTACAATGACAATCTGGATGATTGTTGCAGTTTTACTTTCGTTTGGTGTATGTGTATTAGGATTACAGAAGGGCGTTGAGAAGATTACTAAGGTTATGATGGCACTTCTTCTTATCCTTATTGTGGTACTGGCAGTTCATTCACTTGTACTTCCTAATGCATCAGAAGGTGTTAAATTCTATATGGTGCCTAATCTTGATGCTATTAAATCAAGAGGTTTAGGACCGGTTATATTTGATGCCATGACACATGCATTCTTTACACTTAGTGTAGGTATTGGTGCAATGGAGATATTCGGAAGCTACTTAAAGAAAGACAGAACAATAGGTGGAGAGGCTGTTAATATCATTCTGCTTGATACATTTGTTGCTCTTATGGCAGGATTCATAATTATTCCTGCATGCTTTGCATATGGTGTTGCTCCTGGTGCCGGTCCATCACTTTTATTTATAACACTACCTAACATATTTAATCATATGGCGGGAGGAAGAATATGGGGAACAGCATTCTTTGTATTCATGTCATTTGCAGCATTATCAACTGTAATTGCTGTGTTTGAGAACATTATTGCTTTTTATATAGACCTTAAGGGATTTTCAAGGAAAAAGGTTGTTGCAGGTAATGTTATATTCATGATACTGCTTTCACTTCCTGCTGTATTAGGCTTTAACAAGCTTGCAGCTTTCCAGCCTATTGGTCCGGGAAGTTCAATTATGGATCTGGAGGATTTCCTTGTTTCATATAATCTACTTCCTCTTGGAAGTATGATATTTGTATTATTCTGTACTAAGAAGAACGGCTGGGGCTGGGAAGGCTTCAGAAAAGAAGCTAATGAAGGAAAAGGTCCTAAGCTTCCTGAATGGTTAAGATTCTATATGAGTTATATACTTCCGGCTATTATAGTAGTTGTATACCTTAAGGGTTATTATGATACATTTAAACCAAAGGGAACAGGTTATCTTGTTGGCTGGATGATATTTGCGTGTGTATTGCTTCTTGCAATATTCGGAATTGCTAATTATAAGAAGAAAGATGCGTAATCTATGACTAAGAAAGAACTTGCTTTAGAGGTTATAAGAAGATTAAAGGCAGAATATCCGGATTCGGAGTGCAGTCTTGATTACGATGATGCCTGGAAACTGCTTGTAAGCGTAAGACTTGCGGCACAATGCACTGATGCAAGAGTGAATGTTGTGGTTAAGGGGCTGTATGAGAAATATCCTGATATAGCATCACTTGCTGCAGCATCTCCAGAAGAGATTGAAAAGATTATAAGACCATGCGGACTTGGAAAAAGCAAGGCAAGGGATATATGTGCATGTATGTGTATGCTTCATGAACAGTATAACGATAAAGTTCCTGACAGCATGGAAGAATTATTAAAGCTTCCTGGAGTTGGAAGGAAGAGTGCCAATCTTATTATGGGCGATGTTTTCGGAAAGCCGGCAATTGTTACAGATACACATTGCATAAGGCTTTGTAACAGAATCGGTCTTGTAAAAGACGAGAAAGAGCCTAAGAAGGTTGAGATGGCATTGTGGAAGATAGTCCCGCCAGAAGAAGGCAGCGGATTATGCCACAGGTTTGTAGACCACGGAAGAGAGGTATGTACGGCACGTACTACGCCACACTGTGAAAGATGCTGCCTTAATGATATATGTAAGAAAAATGGGATAAAAGTGTGATTGAATATGCATTTTTATTATGGTAGTATTTTATTGTGGTTCATACTAATGAACAAAATGTATGGGAGGGGAACATGGAATTAAAAGAATTAATTAAATACGCAAGAGATAACAGGTGTTCAGATCTGCATATTACTGCAGGAGAAGCGGTTGCAGTAAGAAAATATGGTGAACTTGAGCTTCTTGATATAACACCTTCGATAGAAGAAACAGAAGATATGATATTCTCAATTCTTGGTGATGAAGATATACAGAATGTTCAGGCAGGAAAAGATATTGATGTGGCATCTACTGATGAGTCTGGTGGACGATTAAGAATTAATATATATCATCAGAGAAGAAATCTTGCAGCAAGTATCCGTCTTCTTGATTCTGTTATACCGTCGTTTGAAGAATTGGGACATTCAGGAAAACTTTTTTCTAAGCTTGTTGAGAAAAGGTCTGGTCTTATTCTTGTAACAGGTCCTACAGGAAGTGGTAAGTCTACAACACTTGCAGCTATGATTGATTATATTAACAACAATATGTCAAGACATATTATAACAGTAGAAGATCCTATAGAGTATGTATATGGATTTAAGAAATCTATGATACATCAGAGACAGGTAGGAAGAGATGTACCTGATTTTGCGACAGCACTTCGTTCAGCACTTCGTGAAGACCCGGATGTTATTCTTGTAGGAGAGATGAGAGATTATGAGACTATCAATGCAGCAATTACAGCTGCTGAAACAGGACATCTTGTATTATCAACTCTTCATACAAGAAGCGCAGCACAGACAGTTGAACGTATAATAAGTGCATGTCCGGTAGAGGCACAGTCAGCACTTACATTACAGCTTGCATCTGTATTAGCAGCTGTTGTAACCCAGACACTCGTACCTTGTGCAGAGCATGAGGGAAGAACTGCAGCTACAGAGATAATGATTAACAATACAGCAGTAGCTAATCTTATCAAAGAAAAGAAAACTAATCAGATTCAGACAGTTCTTCAGTCGAATATGCAGTCAGGTATGCATACAATGAATTATTCACTTGCTAATCTTGTTAAGACAAGGGTTATTTCAAGGGATGTTGCTCTGAAATTTTCAGAGAATCCTACAGAGCTTGCAAAAAGTATATAATAGTAACTTGTAGTGCTATGCAGTTTTAAAACTTTGCGAATAGTGTACAAAATACAGAACAACAAAAAATAATTTGAAATGAAAGCCATTCTACTGTATTATAGGGTTAGATTCATTACGGACAACACTATAGTACGGCTGAAAGGCTTTTTTTATGCTCACTTTTGTGCGGCAAAGCC
>OHUE01001140.1_pt1 | contig 12055 bp, 13 predicted proteins | sample 1579111 | NCBI WGS metagenome assembly OHUE01 (sample SAMEA3879524, study PRJEB24766) | human gut metagenome | biome: human-associated habitat; feature: feces | place: USA | collected 1985/1987 | reverse complement strand
AATTGCCTCAAACAAGCTAACATCAAACATATCGGCATATTCATTTGCAGTTTTTATCAGCTCCAAAAGATCGGTTTCCTTTGAAGCTAAGATGCCGATATCGACAGTTATAAAGCTGATAAAATAAGAAAACAGCATAAATATCGGTGCTATTGATGCTGCAAGTCCCAGTTTTCTCGCTCTAGTCCATTTCATTTCTTTTCCCCCATATTACTCAAGCCTGAACGCATTTTCCCCATCGGCAAGACGGAATTCCGTACCGCGCGGATAGCTTACGGTCTGAGCAAAAGGAAGCCTTGTTCCGTCCGCAAGGAATGTGCCGTTTTTACTGTTATCCGTCACATTAAAGCTGTCGGTTGCCGCAATATAGCATACCGTAACGTGAACACCGCTGATTTTAACAAGAGAATCAGCAAGCACAAAATTGCAGCGTTTCGGATCACGCCCTATTGTAAGCGGAAGACCGTCCTTCAAATCCGCCTCTGCCCCTCTGTAAGTACCGTTTGTCCAAACTATTTTTCCCACTGACGGAAGATATGACACAGTGCTGATGTCATCGCTTAAAGCAGGAGCATAACCGGTAAAATTATTGTTATGTACCGGAGCTATAGTACCTTGTTTCATTATTTCTAAACGCTCAACCGGATTTGAAGAGTATTCAAGAGGAGTAACCAACCCGTATACGTCCGCATAAGCATTTATGCTCTGAAGAAAATAAACTGTAGCGACAATATACCCCGCGCCGGCAAGGAATGACCCGAACAAAGCCCAAAGCACATATTCGGTTCCCGAATGCTTAACATTAACACCCGGATACCTATAAGCATTGTCCTCTAATCTGTCCATGCATGTTTTTATCCAAATAAGCGGAAATATACCGAGTGTAACAAGGCCGAGCAACCATGCAAAAATATAAAGCATCTGATTCTTGCCGTCAGCCTCGCATATTTTATTTACCTCCTTGCCGATGAAACAATAAATTACTATCCCGTATATTCCGAGCGTAAGTATATTAAAGAGTATGAAAAGAAATATGTCTCTCTTTTTAATCATTTTTGTCACCCCTCATAATTCAGTCTTCCGACTTTTCTTTATCTGCTTTATTCTTTTCTTCCCATTTAAAAGAATCCGAACAAAACGGAACAAACACAAGTTCGCTCTCTCCCAGTGATATCACATCATACGCTTTAATTACTTTGGATTCGAGAATCACGTTGTCGTTCAGATAAGAAAGTTCTTTTGACTCACCGGGCTGAACCATAAAAATATTTGCCTTCGGCTCATAAAGAACTACCATATGCTTTTCCCTTGAAACCGTGCCGTCCTTTTTGAGACAAACATCCATATCGGATGCTCTGCCGATAAAATTTCGGCCTGCCGTAAGTCTGAAATCCTGACCATAATGCGCGCCCTTAGTGCAGACAAGCCAGCCGACAACCGGCTCTCCGTTTTCGGAACCTATTGCCTTTTTAAATACTCCGATTGTCTTTGCATCATCGTCAAAATGAGTAACAGTTTTAAGCTTTTGCTGAATACCGTTGCCGCTTATGCTTTGAGTCGGAGTATAGCCTGCATTGTTTTCTTTTTGCGTCGGGATGTCATCATCCGGCTTCTTTTGCGAGATTGGTTGTGTAACGTTATCGGCTCCCACAGAATCCATCCCGCTGCAATACGGACATACCGTGTACTGCTCCGAATCATAAAAGTGACCGTTTTCGCATCTTACTAATTTCATACTGAACACTCCTGTTTATTGTTTGTATTTGACAACGATTGCCGTTGTGTTGTCCTGATTGTTTTGTCGATTTTCCGTCGCTGTGTTTACAAGCATATGCGCCGCAAGCGGTATATTCTCAGAGCAAGAGCGAACTATCAGCTTTATCGCTTCGTCATTTAATATTCTGTACAGTCCGTCGCTGCACAAAACTATCAAATCTCCGTTCTCTAAGCTAAACGGCTCTTGATTTATATCCGCAAGTTCTACTCCGCCTATGCCTATATAGCTTATCAAGGCCTCCTTACTCGGATCGTTTCTAGCCTCTTCTTCGGTTATTTCACCGGCTTCCACTCGATTCTTCAACATCATATAATAATTGTGCTCTGCATTGACCTGTGCTATTTCATCGCCTCGGATAATATATATCCTGCTATCGCCCACCGATGCCCAATACAAATTATTTCCGTCAATAACAATCGATACAAGTGTAGCTCCGGATTCAATTGTCTTTCCGGTTTCATCTTTGATTCCGGCTACAAGCGCATCGACCTTTTTGATTTCTTCGCTGAAAAATGCAGGACAGTTTTCGACTTTTTGATTATAAAAATCATCAAACAAGGTATTCACAGTCAAATTGCTCGCAATTTCTCCTCCCTGCATACCGCCCATACCGTCTGATAAAACACAAATATTCTTACTTTCTTTCTGTTTATTCTTATCCGGTATTTTTACAGCGTCCTGCTGATATTTTCGTGTTCCTATGTGCGTAGAATATGCAACCCAGTATTCGGCAATATTTTCGGTAACCGCAGAATACACTTTATCTTCCGCAGCCGAGCTTAACGAAAACTCCGCATAATCATCCATCTGCTCTTCTCCTTACTTATCGATACTTAATCTAAACATATTTTTCGGATGAGACAAATAAAACGGTCCTTTTAATTCATATATCATATCCGGTTGCAGTCTTTTACCCGAGCTAAAAAATGTTCCGTTACTTGAATGGTCCTGTATAAACACCGTCTTTTTGTCAGAATTATATATGAGGCTGCAATGGAGTCTGCTTATATTCAAATCACCGTCTATGCGAATGTCTGCCGCCATTCCCCTACCGATTTTTATCTGACAATCGGGTTCTATTCTGTATTTTATTTCCCTCTGTGTTCCCTCAAAGCCTATTAAGCATATCGTTCCTTTACCGACAGCATTCTTTTTGAATTTGCCGGCTGACATCATATTGGTTATATTTCTTTTTCCGTCGAGCTTTTCGTCAGGCGGTCTGTCGATAACAGATGATTTTGAGGCGTCGGTCTTAACACCGCCGAGCACAGATAAATCCACGTCATTTAAAAAACTTACCATGTCCTTATATCTGGCGTGATAATCAAGTGCCAAGGCTCGGTTAACGGCGTCGGATGTTTTCTTTGGTACACCTTGGCACAGGTCGCAAAGTGCCGCCATAGGTTTACCGCTGAGTCTGTCCATTGCATCCAGCGGCTTTACCCCACTCACAAGATAATAATAAGTTGCCGCGAGCCCGTAAACATCTGTCCAAGGGCCCTGATTTCCCTTTGAAGAATACTGCTCGGGCGGAGCAAACCCCGGTTTTAACAGCACCGACAGACTTTTATTTGCTCGGCTTGTAAAAAATCTCGCCGCACCGAAATCTATCAGCTTGTACGAACCGTTAGACGTTAAAAATATATTTTCCGGACTGATATCTCGATGCAATATATTAAACTTGTGCACGTCCATCAAAGCACTTCCCACGGTGACCAACATAATTGTCGCCATTTCCACCGGGATGCGGCCGCCGCTCTTTTGCATTTGAGCGCGCATATTACATCCATCAAGATATTCCATGGCAAAATATGCCGAATGATTTTCTTCAAAATAATCATTGACATTTACAATAGTCGGATCTCCGCGAAAAGTGTAAAGAGTTTTCGCTTCGTTTAAAAATCCTGATTTACAATGCTCAAAAAGCTCGGCGTTGTCCTCACTGCTCGGATACACGTTTCCCATTCCGTCCCTGACAGCAAGCTCTGACGGCATAAACTCTTTAACGGCACATTTTTCACCGGTTTCATTGTTTAACGCAAGATAAGTTACTCCAAAGCCTCCGACGCCCAAAACTCTTCCGATGATATAGCGATGATTTAGCACTGTCATCTGCCGCAGAGAAGCGTTATCGTCCGGCAAATCATTATATCGGTAATGACAAAACGGACAACAATCGGTATTTTGCCTTTTCGCAAAACAATTGGGACAAAGATTAACCATATTACTCACCGACTCTATTCCTTAAACTCAATTGTAATTGTGCTGAGTCCGGCAAAAATTTTATCTCCGTTTTTCAGAAGCTGTGGAGCTTTTACCATTACGCCGTTCAAATATGTACCGTTTGTCGTCTCTAAATCATTCAGCACAAATTGACCGTTTTCTTCGCCGATACAGAAGTGCTGTCTTGACATTTTCATATCATCGAATACGACATCACAGATATTAGCTCTTCCGAATACTGCACTGCCCTTGATACTCATATCAATGGTTTTTGCAACATTGTTTGCCGATATCACCGTAAGTCTTAACGGCCTGCCCTCCGTCTTGTCATTGACGAAGTGTTTAATTTCTATATCGTTTTTATCAGAATTGATAAACAATTCCTTTATAGACTTAACATTTCTGCGCTTCATCATAACGAGCATAATTACAATCAGTAAAATGACCGTAAGCGCAATTATAAACGTATACCAATAATTTCTTATAAATGCCGAGAAGGCGGAAATACCCACATTACTTTTAAACACATATGTTTGCGGCAACGGATTTTTCTCTATCGAATTATCCGTTATGTCTTTACATATAAGTCTGTACTCGCATTTAACAATCTTCTTTTTCGGACAAACGGTAAGTAAATAACCATTGTCTGTTTTTTCATATATCACATCTGAAATCTCAACATTTTTCCCTTTTTTGGTATACAAGGAAAAATCGTCCTTTGTAGGCGATACATTTGCGGAATTTATAATATCCTCAGAAATCTCAAAAGTAATAGTATTATCTTTTTTCGAAATCACCGGCTCAGATATTATTTCCGGAGCTGTTATATCTGTCTTGCTCTTTGCAGCAAATGATATTTGCTCGCTCTGAATACCATTTACTTTTAAATACAGCAGCTGTGACAATCCATTGAAAACATTGCTGCCCGTATCAGCGTGTATTATATATTGCGACGCTGTCTCAGAATTCAAATCATTAAAAACTTCAACGGCGTTTTCCGTTGAATAAGAATACATTTTCCCGTGCGATTCAGCTACAAGAGAACGAAATATTCCTATATCTGAGGCAGACACCCTCCCGGTCTCGGCGCGCATAGCATATATCGGCATTGCAGACTTTCCGATTTTATCTTCAACTTCTTTTTGAGTGGTATCTCCGGTTTGGAAATCCTCACCGTCCGAAAAAACCACGGCATATTCCATATCTGCCATGGGACAAGTATCCGATATATCCATTGCCTGTTTTATAGCTGCAAAAAACTTGGTGCCGCCCTGATTGTTTGACAGCGTCGACAGCACCGATTTTATCTCGCCGGCATCGTTTGAGCCGTCTAAAACGCAAGAGACATCTTTGCCGAACGTAATAAGATAAACCGTCGTATTTTCTCCCATGTTGTCGGCAAAATCAGCTATACACTCTTTGGCACTTGTAAAGTATTGGGCTTTCATTGAAGTTGACAAATCCAATAAAAAGAATACTCGTCTTGAATGTTTCGATTTGTCATACTTTTCCGCAGAGGATGCATTGACGGTCTTACCGTCAAAATTCAGAGTCACATCCTGACAATCAATATCCATATTATCCGTCTGCGCATTGACAACTATTTCGGGAAGATTTGCTCCGGCATAAGTTATCCGTATGCTTTCACCTTCAGCCGCAACACTTACGGCAAAGCCGAACAGCAATATCAAAGTCAAAATAAAACAGTTAACCCTCTTCATCCCATGTTCTCCCCTCTTTACAGTATGGGACAAATAAATACTTTGTTTGTCCTGCTTCTAAGACATCATCTTCACACAACTGTTGTACGCTGTTTACAACCATATTGTTAATGTGCGTTTCTCCGCCGCCCGGTACAAACGAGAATTTATTTGTCTTAGGGTCATAAACGATTGAAAAATGATTATCGCGGGAAATATAAGCATCATCAGTAAGTCTTATATCCATATTTTTGGCTCTACCGGCGAAATTTCTTCCGGAAAAAACCGATAAAGCTCTGCCCTTTTGTGAACCGCTTATGCACATAAGCCATCCCACGACCGGTCTGTTATTGCCGGAAACGATTGATAATGAAACGGTTTTTTCGTCATCTCTTACGTTTTCCAAATATCGTTCGGTCAATTGATTTTCAAAAAGCATATCGCATACCGAATTTCCGGAAATAGTCATTCGGTCGTCCATATCTCTGCGTTCTTTAAAAACATGCTCTCCCTTTTCAGCACAATAGGGGCACTCATCGTATTTATCGCTGTCAAAAAAATGCCCGTTTGTACACTTAACTATGTTCATCCGAAGCACCTCATTCAAACCTTATAAGAATAGCTGAATAATTATCCATATTCTTGTTCTTACCGGATTTTTTAACACGCTCAACCATCATGTCGAGTGCCTCACGTGACGAATCACCTTTGCAGAGGCACTTTTCCATTTCTTTTTCGGTTATCCATTCCCAAAAGCCATCGCTGCAAAGCAAAAATGACATTCCTTTTTCTATATCTAAGGTATCGTCTATTTCATATTTGGGTGAACTATCATCCCATTCGTTTCCCATAGCTCTCAGGAGCCTATTCCTATCCTCGTGATGACGTATATCCTTTTCTCTTATTTCACCCGCCAAGGCAAGCATTTGCGGGACGCTGTGATCGATCGTTCTTTTTTGTATTTTGCCGTTCTTTACCACATAAAGTCTTGAATCGCCTATATGTCCGTATTTCGCCGTAGTACCGTCGATATACAGAATAACCAAGGTTGTCTTCATTTTCCCGTTGCTGTTGCTTTTTTTCTGCTCATCCAAAAGACGCTTCTGAGACATAACAAAACAATTGTCAAGGAACTTTTCATCCTTTACGTTATTGTCATTCAGCATGGATTTTACATTTTCGACTACAAGACAAGAGGCTACCTCGCCTTTACCGTGACCTCCCAAGCCATCAGCCAAGACAAATATTTTTTTATCTCCCGCCTCGGAAAAGCCTATGTAATCCTCGTTATGCTCTCTGTCTCCCTTATCGGTAAAATATGCGTAATCCATCCTGCACATATACAATCTTCTCCTCGTACACGGAAAAATTTTTAGCACAAATCAATAATCCGTATAAAACTTATTTCATAAAATTATAGCACTTGTAAAACTGCCTATCTATTCTCTGTTTGAGTACAAAACAGACTTTAAATCAACACAAAATCCGCTGTATATACAAAAAAAGACACCTAAAGGGTGTCTTTAACAGAAAGCTTTTTATTGCACATCTAACAGAGCAAAAGAAGTCGAGACTAACAGAGTGTTCATAAGGTGGTTTTGTATCAACACAGCTTTTTAAACAATACATTGAACCCCTCAGATATGCGTCTGCATTATCTGAGGGGTTCATCTTAAAATGTATAATTTGAAGTGCTCTGTAAAGCTTATTATGCCTAAGCAGAGGAAATGTACAAGACTGTCACCTTGTGAGGTTTATTGACAAAACATATTGGTTTTGTAAAAACAAAGACTTGCTTCTAAACACTCAGACTTTTTTAGGGCCGTACTGATTATCGGGGGCACTGCCGGTAAGCATGTACACGAGAATAAATATGTAGCCGACAACCGGGATGAGCCCCATCAATATATACGTGCCGCTCTTGCCTATGTCGTGAAGTCGGCGCACCATAAGAGACAGCGACGGCAGTAACACTGCAAGGCTATACAGCATCATCAAAATATAAAATATCGCGCCGGCACCCATATACGCTATACTCATATCGCCGTAAGCATCATACGCTGCCAGGGAAGAGCCTCCGGAAATCGCAAACAATATGCCCAAAACCATATAAACAATATTATTGAACAGGTAAACCCACCAATATTCGCTTCTTGTAGCTCTGCCGCTGAAATTCACATAGTTTTTAAAGAACAACTTTACCGCCTCGCCGAATCCGATTTTGCGTGTCGGCATATATACGGGCGCGCCGTAAGTATTCTGTCCGTTTCCAAAATTTTGCGGTGCTCCGTAAGGCGGTGCACTCTGTCCGTTCCCGAAATTCTGCGGTGCTCCGTAAGGCGGTGCACTCTGCTGAGGAGCCGAAGCAGGCTCAGCCTTGGCTCCGCAATTAGGGCAATACTGCCCGTTAAAATCCGTTCCACAATTTTTACATATCATAAAAATGCCCCCTGTTATATTATTTGGCATTTCCATTTTATAATATTTTTCACAAAATATCAACTGTTTTTGCAATGTTTTTAGACATTATTGCCGTCCATGGCCGTTTAATTCTTTTTCAATGCAAATTTCGGCTTAGTCTCGTTTAGAACAATGCCGACAAATATAATCACGAAACCGACGGCTGTTTGCAGCGTCGGCCTCTCATGATAAAAAATCATTGAAAAAAGTATTCCGAATACCGACTCCAAGCAAAGTATAAGCGAAGAGCTTGACGCGGTTGTATGCTTTATACCCATATTCATAAATACAAAGCAAAGCGCGGTTACAAATACGGTAACATATACAAGCGATAACACCGAGCCCGTAGATATATGCTTTGTGAAGCTTTCGCTCAAGATAAAGAAAATAAAACAGATAAAAAATGCGGTAAAGAACTGTATAATCGTATGAAGAATAACGTCGAGATCACTGCACCATTTTTCAACCGCCACAATCTGAAGCGCATAAAATATACCGCATATCAGCGTAAATCCCTCACCGAGAAAAGAAAATGACATTTTCCCGTCAAGGCAGACAAGGCCTATCCCCGTTATACAAATCGCCGCGGCAATGAAATTATATAAACCGTGGTCAAAAACGCATTGGTTCCGGGCGTTGTGTGCTTAAGACCTATTGTTTGGAATATGTACGCAAAGCCCAAAAACGCTCCGGTAATCGCACCTGTCCAAAGGTATTTCAAATTAAACAATTTCCATTTTTTAAAAAATACAATGCTCAAAAGTATTGCCGAGAAAAGGAATCTTACACACAGCAAAAAATACACCGGCAATTCATCCAGAGTGTTTTTTAATATGAAGAAAGAGCTGCCCCATATAACGGCGCTCGAAAAAAGCATAAGCTTCGCGGCAACAGTGCGTTTTGTTTCAGTTTTCATCTAAAAGCTCCGTAAACGTATTTATGTAAAAATCGGCTCGATTTTTAATTTCCGCCATTTGTTTTTCGGCTGAAGCGTCGTATACTCCGACCGTTTTAAATCCGCCGCAGGAAGCGGATTTTATACCTGTCAGACTGTCCTCAAACACTACCGTATTTTTCGGTACAGCACCTATTTTTTCGCACTCTCTCAAATATATGTCGGGGAATTCCTTGCCTCGCGACACTTCGTCTATTGATGTGGTAGCCTTAAAAAGCCGTAGAATGCCGAGCCTTTCAAGACATGGCATATAAAGCTCCTTTGAGAGAGCCGTTGCCACGCCGAGCGTTTTACCCATACCGCTCAAGCTGTGCAAAAAATCAGCCGCACCGTTTTTTAGCGGCACGGTAGATTCATATTGATTCTTCGACAAGCGAGTCCACATATCTGCAATCTCTTCTTTTTTCACGACGCCTTCAAGCCGAAATCTCTCAACCGTGTATGCGGCTCCGTCGCAAAGGCTCATATGATTCACGTTAAAGAGATAATCCGAGGGTGCTTTGATATTAAAGTCGCCGAGAACCTTAACGTAAATATCGTTCCAAAGCCCCATGGAATCAAGAAGCGTTCCGTCAAGGTCAAAGATATAACCTTCAAAAGAAAATATATCCATCAGTATTTAATCTCCGGTGCCAATTTCCTGCGATAAGTCTTTCTTCGGCGCACCTCAGAGCGGTCTATTGACGTATAGCTGTCGCTGATGCTCCCGTAAGAATCAATCGCATATATTTCTATATTATACACTCCCGGAGCCTTAGAGTAAACAGGAAGTTTGACTTTATCAGCCATAGAGGAGATACCCTTATAAAAATCCGAGAAATAATCGTACCGCGTTCCGTCGCTGTAAAAGACCGCATAGCTGTGAACAAAATCATCGCTTTCGCCCCTGTCAAAGCATAGATATGTATTCCCGTTTTCATCATATTCCGTATGGCCGTAGGCGTTCGGCATAACGGGTAAGCTGTTATGCTTTCTTTCGGAAATAAAATCGGCTTTCGTGACAGCGTACGGTATTTTGACGCTCATATTCGGTTTTTCCTCCTTGCCGAGGCGGAAATTCATACGCCTTACGGTTATGCTCTCTTCTTCGAAATCAAGCAAATAGCCCATTGGGAACATATATGCGTCCGGCGGCACGGAGCCGTTAACCTTTCCCTTTTCGAGTTCAACATATGACGTAGACTGAGTTCCGAAGGCGGTAAACGCGCCCTGCCAGACACTTCTCTCATCAAGAAGCGAATAGTGGAGATGGCCTGCGAAATTTATCAAATTATGATATTGAGAAAACAAGTCGAAAAGACCCTTGTCTCCCCAATCGTCGCTGCCGTACACCGTATTTTCGGCACAATTATGCGTCGTGACAAAAATCGGCCTGTCGCCGCATTCTTTTTTTGCAAGTTCAATTTCGGCTTTGAGATACGGTAAAATTTTTCTGTAACCGTCGGACATTTTTTCGCAATCGGGCGATACGCCGATAAAGTGAAAGCCGTTTACCGTATAGTGAGTAAACGGCGAAGAACCGATCTTTTTTGTGAAAAGCCGCCTGCAATTTTCCGATGTCCTTAAGCCGTAATAATCGTGATTGCCCATTATGCTTTGAACAATCGGCATTTTTCCGCCGAAAACGCTCTTGAACGCGGCTTTATATGTATCGTATGCAAAGCCGCTCGCCATATTGCCTATATCGCCTGCAAATATAATCATATTACAGCCCTGTTTTTTGAGTACGGAAAGCGATAAGACAAGATTATTTCGGAACGTCGTCTCGTTTTTTCTGCGAACAGGGCTGAGCTGGGAATCGGAAATTATGCCGACCCTCAACCTTTCGTTAATATTAAAGGTTCTTCGTTCAAATTTAAACTCCATTTTTGATTGCCTTTCTTTTTACGGCAAGCTCAGATAATATTTTTTCTTTCTTAACGCCGCTGAAATTATAAAAACAAATCGGTATAAGCGAGAGCAAAAAGCCGATCCCGGGAATTACGGTAACAAGAGAGAAAAGACCCGTAACGGTGGAGGCACTCTGTACAGCCGGCACACCCGCCGCGGACGGCTCGATAAAATGAAACAAAGTAAGTGCAGCAGAAAGTCCTATAAAGCCTACTGCATTGTTGAATTTAGTGACGAAGGAGTTGAACCCCGGAATATTTATTACATAAGTCGCTATATACATTGCCGCCGGCATAATAACGTAACGCGGCGACGCCGTCATCGACATAAGAAGTGCCATCATGGGCTTATTTCTGCCCGCAGCCTTTATCATGTCTCGAACGGCAATTTTTTCGGTATGAGTGGAAAAACGCTCTTTTGAGTTTTTGAACAGCGTTAAGTAAGCCGCCGATGTTATTATACCCACAAATATCGACATTGCAAAGTAAACATATTTTTCCGGAATAAAAGACCGGAATATCGTAAGCAATCCCACCGGGAGCAAGCTACCTACCGAGCCTACCGTAACGTAGAACGACAGAAGCGAGGCTCTCTCGTCGCTGTTCGGCGTAGCAACACTCATAAGCCCCATGGCAGGCACATCGGTAAGCGTATATGCCATACCGAAAATTATGTAAGAAACGGCGGCAAATATCATTTTAAACATTGTAGGCGCTCCGGTCAAGGGCATAAACAGTACTATGGTGGTGACAAGCATCAAAAACGAACCTATCAAAACATAAGGCCTCATTTTACCGTATTTCGTGCTTGTTCTGTCTACTGTTACACCCATCATAGGGTCGTTTAAGGCATCCCAGACCCTTGCGACTATCATAAGCATCATAACGAAAGCCGACGGAATTATAAGTATGTCGGTAAAAAAATACATAAGGTACGATTGGGTTATGCCGGCTACCATATAGCTGCCGACTGCCGCAAATCCGTAGGAGGCTTTTTCCTTTTTAGAGATGTATTTTTCCATATTTTCTCCTTTTTTTTGCAAGTTCATCT
>OHUE01001138.1_pt1 | contig 12082 bp, 10 predicted proteins | sample 1579111 | NCBI WGS metagenome assembly OHUE01 (sample SAMEA3879524, study PRJEB24766) | human gut metagenome | biome: human-associated habitat; feature: feces | place: USA | collected 1985/1987 | reverse complement strand
CCATAGTACAAGTACCCTCCGTTTTGTGAAGTGATACTTGTATTGTATGTGCAATTTGAACCGTTTGTAATGTCCTGAAAGTGCAGTAGACCATATGGAGCTATTCATTGCAAAGTTTTTAGCTCCTGCTGCAGATTTTCAAGGTTCAATACAAGCAACCGATCATACTGTTTTTCCATGAACTGCTTTCCGGCATCTGTCAGCATTCTGTCATAAAATGCCCAGCTTTCATCCGGTCCCAAGCCATAGAGTTCTTTTCCTTCTTCGTTCAGCATTTTGTGTTCCGCCAAAAAATCAAAAATCAGTTCAAACCGTTTCAGTACTTCTTTTTCTTCTTCGCCATTGTCAATGTGCCAGACGGCCTTGTCATAAACCTGCATTTTATTCTCTCCTTTCGATACGCGTATGTACAGAGTCCGGGATCCGAATCAATTCGCCTGTATCGGGATCTTTGATGTAATTTCCGCCATTTTCTCGGATGCGTTCTTCTTTTGCAGATTGTGCTTCCTTCGGTGCGGTCTTTGAGGTAACTTCAATCGAATCGACCACTTTGCCATCCTTTACCACAACAAAATCGATTCGACGCGCCTTATAAGGAGGCTCTGGATCTCGAACGATGTTACCGTCCTTGTCCCTCAAGTAGGCTTCCTTAATGACCTTATATCCTTCCGATTCCGGATAGCGGTCTTCCAGTTCTTTTCCCACTTCATCTTCTCTGCGGCATCCCTCTTTTTTATTTTGGATGCCTATATCAGATTTGGTTTCCCTGCCGTCGCTCTGTTTATCCGTGCCTTCCGCTTGCGTATCGCTCTTTTTTCCGGTCTCAGCGTATACGATTCCAGAAACCGGTTTGGAGACATCTGCCTCCGGACCCGTTCTATCTCCCGGAATTTCTTCCGGCTTTTTCCCAAAATATTCCAGCGCTTTTTTAATGCTGTCCTCATTCGGCTTCCATTCAGTCAAACCGCCCGCGCTGTTCTCAATTTTCTCAGGCTTTTCCATTTTGGGCAGCTCGATTTCCGGTCTCCCTGATTCTATTTTCTGTGGAAACTTGTTCTGAAACATTTTGCCACCTTCCTTGCAAGGGTATTCGCTTATACTGTTACTACCTGCGGTGCTGTGCTCTCTGTCAGGTTGTTCAGCATCTCCTTGGCACCCTTGACAAAGCTCTCTGCCGCTCCGGAGCCGACCAGATAGCCAATGCTGCCACCCACGACTTCACCGACAACACCACCGGCCACCTCAAGGACCGGAAGTCCACACATCATACCAACCAGAAGGCCCGCCGAGGAGCCAATGTCTCCTCCAATTGCCGCACCTTTACTGGCAACAATGATTCCAGCTCCCGTCGATGCCGTTGTTTCTACAGCCTGTCCTGCACCCTCAGCAGCAGTCAATTCGCCCTTGCCAACTTTGACTGCAATTTTGGCATCCTCAATAACAACATAGCTTACATTTGTAAGCATTTCCATAGATGTTTCCTTGGGAATGGCTTTGAGGATGTCTTTTTCACTGCCGACCTTCAGCAATGCGGCAAGGGCCTGCTTTGCTGCGAAATCCCCACCATCTTTCAGTGCGTTTTCTGTCACCTGTTTTCCTTCGATCTTTTCACCTCTGATAAGCTTGGAAACCACTTCTTTTCCGGCTCCATAAACCGCTCCTGTCAGGAAGGATATCACACTATCCTTTGCCAGTTCCGGCGCAAGATCTTTCATGGCAACATTTTCTTTGAAGGATAGGTTATTTTTGTCAAGTTCGCCATTCTGAGCATTTCTCTGCATTTCTTTTGCTCTTTCTTTGCTCAGCGGCGTACTATGCACTTTTCCGTCCGGGGACTCCAGAAACTCCGTTGCCTTTCCCCTGATGTCTTTGCTCTGTCCTTCTGGTGTCAGCAGACGCTGTTTGTAGTTTCCTTCGTTCTTCATCCGTTCGGTAGCCTTCGCGTCAGAACCATATTTGAACTGATAACGTCGGACATCATTCAGACCATTGCCATCATAGACCGATGCGTCCACCGAATTTTTTCCGTATGCACCCTCCGGCACCTTTACTTCTGCGCGCCACTTGCTTTTTTTCACTACAGCATCCACATTAAAGGTTTCAGTGTGATAGCGCTCTGCGATAAAGCCATCCAGATTGGGGTTCTGATTGATCATGCCATCTTTCCGGAGAACAGTACTGCGCATATTCTTGTTAGCCTGATTAATGGCATCCTGAATGTTCTGTAGATATTCTCCCGCATGGATTGCATTGACAGCCGAACCCATCTTTTCCAGCTTATCGCTGCCTTTGCGTGCTACATCATTTTTGTGGATTGTCTCTGTAATCTCCTCGGTCATTCGCCGGATATCCTTTTTCGGGGTACCAGGCAGATACTTTTCCAGAAGCTTCTCCACCCAGCCGCTGTCAGGCTTGTCCATATTTTCCCTAAAGGCTTTCACAAAGTCGCGGTAAATGGGCCGAAGCTCTTTCGCTTCCTGTTCCGTCAGCTCTCCAGACATTTTTTCTTTCAGCTGCTTACCGAAAAAGACACCGCTTGCCTTGGCAGCAGAAACTTCCGGCGTTTTGTAGTCCACCAGAAGACTCCTGTTTTTTTCAAGCTTTTCTGCAGTAAACTGTGCCAGCCCTTCCATTTTGGCCGGTCTCCCTTCGGGTTTATAGTCCACAAGCTTGTTTTTGTTAGTTTCCAACTTTTGCTGCAGCAAATTTTGCCGTTCCGGAGTTGCCGCTGCTTTTTCCAGCATTCCTCCGGGCTTATTCCCATGAAACATCACACGATCCTCCCATTATCCAAAAAGTCATTCCAGACTGGATTGGTCTTAAGGTGAAGCTCTCGATATTCCCACAGAAGCAGATATACAAGGTCGTTGATCTGCTGCACATCACATTCTTCTGCCGGGATCTCCAGCGCCTCAAGGATTGCTTCTCGCACTTCGGGCATCGTTGGCTTGTCTGCCGCATATATCACTGCTTTTTCTGCATCACGGAACGCATTATACACCGCCGTTGCAAGGCTCCGGAATTTCTGTTCATCCCCCTCAGCATTCAGATACTCAATCAGATCGATCTTGACGCTGGTAGGCACACCCGACCGTAGCACGGCATGGCGGAATCCATCCCGAAATTCTGTTTCGTCCAGTTTTTCACGGAAATCACGGTCCAGCAGGTCGAACAGAACACTCTTTTCCTGCTGCTTCTGGAACGGTTCCGGCTCGTCATAAGTTTCCTGTTTCAAATCAGGCTTTTCCACTTTACATAGTACCGGGCCGATCCATTCGCTCTGATAAACAGCAGCCACACCGCGAGGCAGCTTTGCCAGCTCTGCGATCTGGTCATCATTGAGGTTTGCTGCCTTGCCTACCAGCTTGCGGTCTTCCTCGTCCGGCAGACGCATAATAATTTTGGTATTGGTATTGCGAATAACCGAAGCGTCCAGCAGACCGGGTGCCTGATCTGCAATGATGAAGCCCTCGCCATAGGTGCGCATCTCCGCAATAGCGTTGGCAAGCATCTCTACCGATTTGCCTACCAGATTTGCGCTTTCCGAGCTTTGCTCTGTACTGGTGCGCTTAAGCAGATTATGGGCTTCCTCCAGCACCGTCACATGGCGCAACACTGCATCGCTGCCCTTTGCCTGCGCCATACGATATTCCTGCAGCTTCAAAATCAGGATGCCCATAATCAGCGCCTTGGTATCCGGGTTTCCGGCGCGGCTGAGGTCCACAATGGTGTTCTGCTCAAACAATTCCTCATCACTCAGGTCATCCGCAGCAAAAATCAGACCATTGATGCCATTGGTCAGTGAAGTCAGGCGGGTGACCAGCGAGCCTTTGTAGTCACCCTTCGTATCGTCCGAATACTCACTGCTGTTGATGTATGCATTCACCTCATTGGCCACATCCGCAAAGCAGGGGTAAACCTCGCCATACGGGTTCTCCGAGGTCATCAGATCCCAACCTGCCTTGCGGTAAGCGTTTTCAATGGCCGCCTTCAAAACAGCAGGCATAGCAGCATACATTGGCCAGCAGACATTGAATATCTCGGTCAGCCGATCCATATGTTCATAGATGTGGATCTCGTGCGGGAAGCGGAAGGGATTGATGCGCAGCAACCGGGTCTGTTTGGGGTTGGTGCCGTAGACATGCACATCCAGCCGAGTATTAGCTGCAAGTGCATTTTTGTACTCACCCTTTGCCGGCTCCACCACCATAAATTTCACGGCTTCTCCCGTATCAGACGCTTTGCTGCGGATCAGTTCATCCAGCATCTTGTAGACTGTGGTTGATTTGCCCGCACCAGTAGAGCCTGTAATGAAGGTGTGCGCCGTCAGATTTCGGACATTCAGACGCACCGGTGTCTGTTCTTTCTTATACATATGGTAGATGCTGCCGAGTTCAATCTCGCTGCCACTGCTTTCGTTCAGCTGAACGATCTCGCGGCCAAACTCTGCACAGCCTACCACTGGGATACCCGCCACGGACTTTTTGGGCAGAGCCATTTGATAGGCCATCTCCTTGCCGCTAATGAGCATAGTAGCCGTAGTGGAATACTGGTGCTTTTCATCCAGAACCGTAAGAAATTCAGGGTGGTAGAACCGCATCAGATAATCCTTGATGTAATCCACTTCCACCTTATCCCGCCAAATGTTGACTGCCGAGGACTCCACCGAGGAGTTTTCGCCACGGGTCAGAGATTTGAATGCACTGGCTGCCGTAGCCGCAACGCTGTACTCCTTGGCTGCAAAGTAGGCACAGGTATCAAACATGCCAAAGTCCTCACAGCCGCGCATCCGTTTGATCTGCTCATCAATGCGATCCATCAGCGTCTTGACCGCACGGTTTTCGTGATTGATCTGTATGGATTCGCCGTTGCTCTCCGAGAGTGCCTTAGCCACAGAGTTCTGCTTCGTCAGCGACTTTGCAGTTCCTTCCGATTTTGTCTCAGACGTAGATTCGTTTTCTCCTGTGGTTCGGCCATAGGAGTGGCTGTAATTTAACGAGACCGACCCGCTCAAAGGACCATCATGGCTCCCAATGTTTAAACTTGAACTTCCTCCCAGTGTATCCGTATGCGTTTTTGAAGTAGAGGTTCCGTGGCTCTGTGCCTTTGAAAGCGTGTGGTTCGTGGTATCGGTGACACCTTCCACGATACTTTTTGTTTCAGACTCCGATCGCTGGGCACTGAGCGTCTGCGAGGACGACTTGAAGGGCGAGAGCTGCGCATACAAGTCCTCATATTCAGCGCACATTTCTTCAATCTTCTCGTTGTCCATCGCATCCGCAAGGATAAGGGCCGTATACTCCTTGCCGCGCATGGTATCGATAAGTTTTTCCAGTCCCTGCACAAACTCGTGGTTTTTGTACTCCTTGCCATTGCGCACCGCAGGGATACTGCTGACTGCGGCCACGCACTCAGCTTTGCCCAGAAACTCCTCAATGATATCCGCCTTGCTCCGGACGATGCCTTTTTCCGTTTTGCCGCCGATGTTCATCACCAGTTGCAGCTCGCTGCCCGGGAAGTTGCCCTCAAAGGTGTTCTGCAGCACGCGGCCGTAATTGTCCCGCTTTTTCCCGATGACGGAAAGCTTTGTCTCTCCGCTGCTACCCTCCTGCTCATAGAAATCGCGGACGGTAACGCCAAGATACAGCTCTGCGCCTTTTTCCGTGCCATGGATCAGCATGACAAGGCCGCAGTTTTCCAGCGAAAAAATCGCGGAATACACGGTGGTCAACTTGTCCTGAATATTCTCGTTTTTGTCGTAGACGATTCGCTCCACACGATACAGAGTAACATTGCTTCCCAGCTCGATCTGTTTGAGCGCATCGCTCATTTCAATGCAGGGTGCATTGCTGAGGGATGTGACATACTTTTTCAGGATGATGTTATCCGCCGCATGAAAGGCGGCATACAGATCGTTCATAACCCGCGGATCCACTGCACGTACTTCATTTGCCATAGCTTTCACCTGTCTTTTTTCTAAATCATTCCGGTTTTTTCCGCAAAACGAATTGCAATCAGTCTTTTTCCAAGCTTATCCTTTCCGCGCGCTTCACTTTGCGCTTTATTCCAGCAGTCTATAATTTTAGCTTCAGGCTTTCGCTTTTCAAGGTCAGCCTTAGTTTTCAGGCCTCGGTTTTCTGCCTCCAGCTGGCGAATCTTATCCTTTGCCTGCTTCAGCTCATTCCGCAGCTGCTCCACTTCCGGCAGCGGTTTTTCTTCCGGGGCAGCTTGTGCGGCTCGTACTTCAGCCTCTTTCACTTTGTCCGGCTCAGGGATGAGTATCATTCTGTCAGTTACGTCAACTGCTGCGGTAACAGCGGGAGCATTTCGGGCATGTTCAGTATAGCTGCTGCCGCATGGGCATTGGTTTCCTTGCCCAGCAGGCATACCACTAAAACCATCAGCACCAGAACCGCCACGATCAGAAGGCCCGCTGCCAGCGGTAGCTTTTGGGGTTCCGGTGCTCGGGTAGGGTTTGGCGTCGTGGATTTCTGCGTTGTCGCAGCCTTCGGCTGTGCAGTTCTCTGGGGCGTCTTTTGGGAGACAGCTGCCGCACTCTGCAATGGCGTACGATTTACAGCGGGTGCTGCCGGTCTCCCGTAAACCTTTTTGCCAATCTCCCGGAGCTGTTTGATTCGTTCCGGGCAGAAGTTATCTTCCACATAAGTGGCATACTTCAAAAAATAGTCTTTATCCCATGCAGCCGGATCCGGACGCTGTTCTTCGTATTCCAAATCACGCTTTTTCTCAAAAACCTCAGGGTATCCTTTCCACAGCATCTGCAACGCCAGGTCTGCTTCATTTCTGGAAGAGGTCGGGTCATTCCGGATTGCATTGACTACGCTTACCCTGAGGCGGGTAAAATTCGTTTTGTTCTGGATGGATTCTTCAAATTTTGTCCAATCGAACGAATGGAACTGTTCCATAGTATCACACTCCCTGCAGTTGTTGTTTCAATGCATCCAGCCAGGCACAGGTGTCCTGATAATCGGCGATTTCTTGTTTCAGCTCTGCCAGATTGAAGCTCAGTTCCGTGATCTTCCGGTCGCGCTCTTGGATCTCGGAAATAAAGTTTTTCAATGCATCCAGCAGTTGCGATGTCAGTGCTTCTACTCGGGCTTTGCTTTCACACATAAATTGCGTGGCCGTTGCCGTCATCCGTTCCGTCTGTTCTGCCAGATCGATGTAATATTCACCGATCCTCTCGGAAATATCGTCTACTTTATAGTACCCGTCCACCGGTTCGATCTTCGGTATCGTATCCGACATAAACAGCGACACTATTTTTTTGATCGGGTTCCAGCTTTCCCGATAATCGTCCTTTTTCCAGTTATTCTTATACACAGTTCTGGTGGTCCTGTCCCGAATGGATTCCTGCACCTGCTGCGCAAATTCACCCACATTCAGGTTTGCAAAGTTCTCCTGCCATTCCACCGTCCGGGTAAAGTCGTAGCCTTTTGCGTCAAATACGCCTGCTGTCTGCAATTCCCGGATGGTCGTTGTCAGGTACCGAAAGATTTCTTCCAGCTGATTTTCATAGTCATCTTGTAAGGTTCCCAACGTATCGTTGACCTTGTTCAGCGCAGTATTGAACGCTTCGCTGAGATTTCTCATCAGCTGATTGATTTGTTGCTGTACTTCGGCGTGGGTCTTCTGGCCGGTACTGATGGGTCTGCCCTCATTTTCTTGGAAGAATCTTACGGTCGGGTTCTGCCCCACTTCAAAGCGGAATGCCGACACCGATGCAGACAATTTTCCGCCGTCAAACCGCACCTCTGCCAGTTTGCGCTTGCGATCCTCAACGTCTTTTTCGGCCTTTTCGAGCAGTTTTCTTTTTTCTCCGAGATTTCGTTTTTCGTCCAGCACCCCCTCCCGCTCGGTATACTTTTCCCCCTGCGTTTCCTCTGCCTTCCGCAGGTCTTTCAGGAACTGCTGATTGACGTTGTCCACTTCAATCAGGATGCTCTGGAAAGACTCCAGTAGAGCACGTACCTTGATGGGGTATGCATAGCGGGCAATGTAATCCCGGATGGCTATCTCCACGCAGTTCATGCCGCTCTGCAGATGGACGGCCCGGTCTTCGTCTTCATCTTCGACCGCCTGTTTAAATTCCGCTTCTACTTCCTGCTTACGGTATTCCGGGATATCGCAATAGCGGGCAAAGCAGAAGTTATCATCATCATAGAACGTAACATTTTTTCTAAAGGCTTCATAAGTCGATTGAATTACGCGTTTAAAGTTATCCTTTTTCAGTGCCTCCTTGCTGTACTTCCCGGCTCCGTCCTTCACGGCCCACTCGACCAGTGCCGACACCGGGAAAATACGGGGCACAAAATGCGATGCTGCTTCAATATCTTTTTTATCGCTCGTACCCCAGCGGGATGCATCGGTCAGATACTCTGCAAAAGCATTCTTCCGTTCTTCCAGACACTCGCTATTCTGGAATTTCAAATCATCGCTCTTGTTCATCAGGAACAGGAATCGGTCATTGAAACCGCCCTTGTCTTTTTCCGACTGGTGTGTGATTTCCCGCATGAACGTACCGATGCTCACATCATCGGTTTTTCCGCCTTCCGCGCACAGAACCACCATAGGCTTTGTCGGTCGTCCAATAGCTTCCAGCGCCACCTTTTCGTGCAGGTTTACGCCATCTCTGCTGGATTGCGAGCTGTTCATACCCGGGGTGTCGATGAGAACGATCTTGAACTTGTCTGCGCTCACACTTTCCGGATACAGATGCGACAGATCCGCCCCCAGCTCAATCGTATCCACAGCCGCATACTTCGGGTTCTGTTCTTTTTTGTTCATCGGGCAGATCGTCAAAAAAAAGGCCGCGCATTCAGCATCGGAGGAAAATGTCTTTTTGGGCACCACGGCCTTGCCATCTGCGCTGTAGGCCGTCAGCGATATCCCTGAGCCAACCGAAGGATCGTGGCAGATGCGGCAGTTTTTGCTGGTGCAGGTGGCATCGCTGGTAGGCAGAACACCGTGGCGCATCAGCACATTCAAAATGGTGGACTTGCCCGAGCTGTAGATACCGGCAAACACGATCTCGAATTCCGTATTGATGGCTTGCTTGTAGTTTTCATCCATCTGCCCGTACTTCTTTTGCAGAGCTTCGCTGTTTTCGCGTTCTTTTACCAGCTTCTGGAACCGCTCAGAGCGCAGCTCCTTTACAACGCTTCCAATGTTTCGGGCCAGGATCTTGTCATCCAGAACTTTTTCCTGCTTAAAGGTAAACTGTGCCGGCACCGGGACATCCCGCTTATTGTTCTGAGCGTTAATGGCGCGCTGCAGATCCTGAAAATCGATATTCCGTCCGGAAAATGTCACGTTGACTGCTTCATTGTTGTCCTCTCCGAGCAACGCATTTACAATGCCCTTCCAACCCTGATATTTGATTGGTTCGATCCATGTCTGCAGAGGTGTACCCTGTTGGATCAGTTCCCGGAGATCCTTATATTCTGCGCCTTTGCTCTCATCCATCACATCGATTCCATCGACCCACATGGATGTCTGCATTTTGTACGGGTTGTAATCGATTTTCACTTGCATGTTTCAGTCCTCATTTCCTTATATTTTTTGAATGCTTTGTACCTTTACATAGTCTCCCTGACTGCGTATCCACATCTCAATGCCCGTGCCAAACACTTCCGCTTCCACGAGCCAGCCTTTTTCCGTCACCTGTAAAACCTTTGCTGTTGGCAGTCGGTCGAGAACGGATTCCAGACTTGGCCCGGTATACTCGAACCGGATGGTCTGCAACTCGCCGCCGTACATGAACTGGATGCGCTTGCGCATCTCGCCCTCCTGAAAGCGGTCGGTATACCGCTGGGCAAAATGCCGTTCAAGTGTCTTATAGTTCTGGATGCGGTCGATGCGGTAAATGGTGGGGGAATTATCCTGCGGGTTCTGGAAGTGCTTATCCTTGTCGATACCCTCGATGAACGCAGCCAGATAGAAGTAATACTCACTGAACAGGATGCCCACCGGCTCAATGGTACGCACACGAGTCTCGCCATCGTGGGTGCGGCAGTAGGTAATTTCCATAACATTGTGATTTTCTACTGCCGTACCGATCTCCCACAGGCTTTCAATAAATTTCCGGCCATGCTGCGGCTCAACGTAATGGAAGCGCTCATTGCTGATGAGGTCTTTGACCTGATTCAACCGATCCAGCGGTGTGCAAGCCCAAATCAGCTTGTCCAGAATCGGGAACATCTCCTCCTTGACCATGGAGCGGCTCTCCAGCAGGATCTTGCACACTGCCAGAATTTCGCTGCTGGTGAGGAAGCGTGAAAGCGTGTCATCCAGCAGATAGCCGCCTTTTGCGGAGTTATACAGGATCTCCCGGCGCGGCTCGCTGTCTGCAAAATGATTGCGCAGGGTGTCAAGGTCGCGTTGGATGGTTTTCTCACTGACACCGAAGCGGTCAGCCGTCTGCTGTTTGTTCAGCACACCACCCTGTACCAGCACCTGCTGGATATAGAGTATACGGTCCAATATACTATTACGCACAGTTCATTCTCCTTCTCTGCTCATTGTAACACAACACAACTATCGCTGCAATTCTTTGTGTGAAGTTTTGTCGTTTCACAGAATTACAAAAAAATTTTTGTCTCTTTTGCACAACCCCAGTATACAAAAAAAGATGGACAGACTGCCTGTCCATCTTCTAAAAAGTCAAGGTAGACTATTCTTAAATTGCCAACCTCTTTTGAAGCGATAGGCACTGTTCATCAGTTCATCTGTGATGGTGTAAAGCGCCTGGCGTGGCGAACCATATCCACCTATCAACCCAATCACAATTGCAAGATTCAGCACAAATGCAATGCTCAACAGTACCATCAAAAATTTTTTCATACGCTCTTCTCCTTCTGTCTTATGATTCCGTCACTTTTCTGCCCTCATTATACGGATTTGGCTGGACGGTATGGTTGTCCATCCTACACAAGCCACAAAAAAGGAACACGGCATTCTCGTTTTGAATGTCCCGTGTTCCTTCTGTCCGCTTTTGCAGCACTTCTTCTACATAGAAGTCAATCCTTCATTTCAGCGTCCTCCCGAATTTGACGCTTATATTTATAATAGGTATTCCGGGCAAGACCCGTGAGTTTCATGCACTCGGCATCGTCAAGTGTGCCGCCAAAGGTCTTGCAATGGGTGCGGATAATCTTTTTGGCTTCTCTGGCTTTCTTCGTTTCAAAGCTAACACCCTTTTTGCGGCCAACCTGCTTGCCGTTCAGCCGAGCGGTCAAAAGGCCCTCACGGGTGCGCTGGTGCAAGTCAGCTACTTCTTTTTCGGACTGCTCAAAGGCCAGTTTGATTTGCTCTTTTGCCAAGGCCATCAGATATTCATTGATGCCCTTCAAGATGAAGTCCACATTTGTCCCTGTCATGGCAATGCTGCCGGACAGGGCTTTTTTGTAGGTCTCGGTGTCGATGTGGTGCTCTTTCAAGAACACCAGCCGGATGCCCTTGTGGTAGAGGTCTTCGTACAGAGCAAAACCCTCTTCTGCATTTCTGGACATCCGGGACACCGAATCGAACACTACCACATCTCCGGCTCTCAGAATCCGATAGAGCTTCAGCCATTCCGGGCGAAAAATGGATGTGCCAGTATAGGCTTCCTGCACGATATGGGCAGTCGGGTATTCTGCCTTGATGTTGCGGATCTGACGGTCAATGCTCTGTTTTGCAGTAGAAATTCTGCAATAGCCATAAATGCTCATAACTCTTTTCTTTCTGTATCAAAAATGCCGTTCGTCATTTTAGCGTTGCCGATTTGCTGACGCAACTCTCTCAAATGATAGAGAATTTGATACTCTTTTACCTCTACGGCATTTTTAATACTTTCCCGGCACAAGTTGTCATTTCTGCTTCACATAGGTCTTTATAAATTCTTTCACTGTGACACATGGCTTTTGATTTTTCTCTGTTCCTCCAAACGGAGCGTAGTTCCAGTCGGTGTCCTCGTCAATATATCGCCGTCCATCGTCCGGCAGTTCCAGCGGTTCCGCAAGGATGATGGTGCCCCAGTGGTTGACCATCACAAAGGGCGCAATCTCACAAGGGATGCCCC
>OHUE01001135.1_pt1 | contig 12106 bp, 10 predicted proteins | sample 1579111 | NCBI WGS metagenome assembly OHUE01 (sample SAMEA3879524, study PRJEB24766) | human gut metagenome | biome: human-associated habitat; feature: feces | place: USA | collected 1985/1987 | reverse complement strand
TGGCCGGTATTTTTAAGGCTCCTATTGCAGGCTTGGTTTTTACTTTGGAAGTCTTGATGATTGATCTGACGATGGCATCATTGTTGCCTCTTCTTGTTTCCTGTGTCACGGCAGCTACTGTTTCTTATATTCTTACCGGTCCCGATGCCATGTTCAAGTTCCATATGGATGAACCGTTTCTGATGGAGCGCATTCCTTCGGCAATTCTGTTAGGCATTGCGTGCGGGTTGGTTTCTTTGTATTTTACGCGGGCTATGAATTCTGTGGAGAATATATTTCGTCGATATAGTAATCCGTATATCAAGCTGGCTATAGGCGGTGCAATGCTGAGCATATTGATTTTCTTGTTTCCTCCATTGTATGGTGAAGGATATGATACTATTAATTTATTGCTGAATGGCGTAACCAATCATGACTGGAATACAGTAATGAATAACTCTATCTTTTATGGGTTCGATAATTTGTTACTCGTTTATTTGGCCATGATTGTACTTTTCAAAGTCTTTGCTTCCAGTGCAACGAATGGCGGTGGTGGTTGCGGGGGAATTTTTGCTCCCAGTTTGTTCTTGGGGTGTATCACCGGGTTTATCTTCGCTCATTTCTGTAATGAACTGCATGTAGGTCCTTATATCCCGGAGAAAAATTTTGCCTTGTTGGGAATGGCGGGATTGATGTCGGGAGTAATGCATGCTCCGCTGACTGGTATTTTTCTGATTGCAGAACTGACTGGCGGGTATGATTTGTTCCTTCCGCTGATGATGGTATCTGTCAGCTCTTATCTTACCATTATGATATTCGAGCCGCATAGTATTTATTCTATGCGTTTGGCTAAGAAAGGTGAATTGATAACGCATCATAAAGACAAGGCCGTATTGACTCTGATGAATATTGACAGTGTGGTTGAAACTGATTTTGAGAAAGTGCGTCCTGATATGGATTTAGGTGAAATGGTTAAAGTCATTTCGCAGGCTAAACGCAATTTGTTTCCGGTAGTGGATGTCAATGGAGAACTTTTGGGCATTGTGGTATTGGATGATATCCGTAATATTATGTTCCGTCAGGAATTATACCATCGTTTCAAGGTGGAAAAATTTATGATTTCTCCTCCGGCACGGATCAATGTTACTGATTCAATGGAAGAAGTGATGAAGAAGTTTGATGATACAAAGGCCTGGAACCTGCCTGTGATTAATGAAGAGGGAAAATACAAAGGGTTTGTTTCCAAGTCCAAAATATTTAATTCGTACCGGCAGGTGTTGGTTGATTTCTCTGAAGATTAAATAATGTAAGTATATGGAAAAGAAAGATTTGCGGATCGTATATATGGGTACTCCCGATTTTGCGGTGGAGAGCCTGAAAAGATTGGTTGAAGGAGGCTATAATGTAGTAGGTGTGATAACTATGCCCGACAAACCGATGGGACGACATGGCAGTGTGCTGCAACCTAGTCCGGTGAAAGAATATGCTGTTTCTCAAGGTCTGAGGATACTTCAGCCGGAGAAATTGAAGGATGAGGCTTTTATAGAGGAACTCCGGTCTTTACAAGCCGATTTACAAATTGTAGTTGCTTTCCGTATGCTTCCCGAAATAGTATGGAATATGCCGCGTTTGGGCACATTTAACTTGCATGCATCTTTATTACCTCAATATAGAGGAGCTGCTCCTATAAATTGGGCGGTGATAAACGGAGATACGGAAACTGGTATTACGACTTTTTTCTTGAAACATGAGATAGATACCGGTGAGATTATCCAACAGGTGCGCGTTCCTATTGCTGATACGGATAATGTGGAAATAGTACATGATAAGCTGATGTATTTGGGGGGAGATTTGGTTTTGGAAACCGTGGATGCTATTTTGAATGGAAGTGTGAAACCTGTTCCTCAGGAAAGTTTGATCCGGCAGGAAACGGAGTTGCGTCCGGCACCGAAAATATTTAAAGAAACTTGCCGTATAGACTGGAATAAAGGTGTGAAGCAGATTTATGACTTTATTCGCGGGCTGTCTCCTTATCCGGCTGCATGGACCGAACTGTGTGTGGCTGATGGAACACGTCAGGTTTTAAAAATATATGAAACGGAGAAAGTTTTTGCTTCCCATGAGATGAATATAGGCGATATCCGTACGGATATGAAGACCTATTTTCAGGTGGCTGTAAAAGATGGTTTTATTAATGTGCTTACTTTGCAGCTGGCAGGAAAGAAACGTATGAATGTGGCTGATTTTTTGAGAGGCTACAGAACTTCGGATAATAATAAGGTAGAATAAATGATAAAGGCTGTATCGAAAGATTTTCGGATACAGCCTTTTCGTTACAATAAGACAAGGAGTTGTTAAGAATCATTTAATTTTTGTGTTGGATATACCTTTCTGTATGAACGGAAAGTTTGTAGATTTACTTTTATTATAACTTACTGTAACGGTTTCTTCGCCATTGTTAATGGTATTCATTTTTATTTTAAATCCTTGTAGCTTACCCTCTTTATATCCGGGAACATCCAATAAAGGGAAGGATACATAACCGGAACTCGGATATTCCTGTCTGTCACCTTCGGCATTGTGGCGTAATTCTACGGCCATATATCCGTTTGCGTCAGGAACAGTTCCTTCTGTGGCTACAAGGCTGATCCGATGTTTGATATTAGAGTTGAAACCTAATATTTGGAACATAAGGGTCAGGTGTGTCTTACCCATAATGGGAGTGATGAGGTTGATTCCATCATGTCCGTAAATATCTTCATCGTTTTCTTTTAGTGTATCCATTGGTTTGGTTAAGATCTTCTGCAAGTAATCTATAGAAATAAAAGGTCCTTTCTTACTTGCATCTCCGGTCGGATTGGCTGCATTTATATAGGTATAAAAAATACGTTGTCCCGGATTATTTGTTTCAAAACGTGTTAATTTATCGGGATTCACTACGTATGCGATTCCATCATTATCGCTTTCTATCACTGCTTCACCGGGTACTTCACTGGGAGTTACTACGGTTGCTAAAGCGGCGTTAAAAGGCATTTCTGCTTGTATGTCGTAGATGTCATCATCATAGTCATTCAGGCAAGACTGAGTAAATGGAATCAGCATTACCATAATTATTACAAGAACTGTCGCTTTATATTTTCTCATATTTTCTGTTTCTAGAATTGTTTCTATCGCTTAAATGCGAAGATAGTAAGTTTACTGCTTGTAAAAATGTTAAATCTGCTTAAGCAAAAATTTTATTCTTCCGGATGCAGTATTTTTGCAGTCTTATCATTTATCCAATAAAGAAGTGTCACAAACAATGAATGAAACAGAATTGGTGGAACGTTGCGGCAAGGGCGATAACCTTGCACGCAAGCAATTGTATGAGCGTTATGCCGGGCAATTGATGGCCATTTGTGTTCGTTATACAGGTGATAGGGAAGTGGCACAGGATGTCTTACATGATGGATTTTTGAATATATTTCGTTCATTCAGTCAATTTACTTATAAAGGAGAGGGGTCATTGAAAGCATGGCTGACACGTATTATGGTAAATGAAGCACTGGGCTATCTTCGCAAGAAAGCTTCTACAAATCAGGAAGTGATAGTCGAAGAGTTGCCCGATGTGATAGATGGAGATGAGGATGATTTTGAGCAAATACCCCAATCTGTTTTAATGCAATTCATTAAAGAGCTTCCGGATGGATATAGAACGGTCTTTAATTTATATGTATTAGAAGAAAAGGGACATAAGGAGATTGCTGAAATGCTAGGAATTACAGAACATACGTCATCATCTCAATTATACAGAGCCAAAACCTTATTGATGAAAAAAATAAATGATTATAGAAAGAGGATATAGGAATGAAAGAAAAAGATAAATGGATAAAAAATTTCCGCATCCGGATGGAGGGCTATTCGGAACCGGCTCCTGCTGATCTTTGGGAACAGTTGGAAAAGGAACTGGATACGGTTCCGAAAGTAATTCCGATGTGGCGCCGCTGGCAGGCTGTAGCAGCTGTTGCCTTGTTAGTGGTTGTGTCTTCATTGACCGTATGGTTTTGGCAGTCACCTTCTGCAAACTATTTGGAGAAACAGTCGGCAGAGTTGAATGTAATGCACGAACCCGATGAGTTGGCGCCGGGATCAATCACTCCTGAGCAACCTATGGCCTTGGTAGTTCCTGCTGCCCGCTCTGGGAAAAAACAACATGTAAAAGTTGGTGGGGTTGCTAAGGCAGAGGCATTGGCTGCCGAACAGGAGGTTTTGCTAAATAAAGAGGTGGAAGAGATACAAATAGAGGAAAATTATATTGAAGAGCAGAAAGAGGAATCTGTTATAGTGGAACAAAAACAGCAGAAACAGGCCGGCAGATCTTCCTATTCGGCTGCCAAAACGAATTACGCTTACGTGGCTCCTCATAGAAAGAAGGACAGAAACTGGTCGGTAGGACTTTCTACCGGTAATGGAACCTTTTCATCCTCGACTAGTATGGATGGATATTTGCCTTTGCCTAATGGCACAAGGAATGCAACAATGAATAGCGCTTATGGAGTGGAAACAAGGGCTGAAATTGATAAGCTGGTTCAGTTCAATAACTTGTCGGAAGGAAAGGATGCGCAGTCTGATATAAAATATCGTATGCCTGTTACTTTTGGAGCTTCCCTTCGTTTTGATTTAAGTGATGATTGGGCTGTAGAAACCGGGGTGACTTATACCCAGCTTTCATCCGAAACACGTTCGGGAACCGAAAAAAACAATTATGGTTGGGAAGAGAAACTGCATTATGTGGGTATTCCTCTGAAAGTGAACCGGAATATATGGAGTAACAAGCGGTTTGAAGTGTATGCCTCGGCAGGTGGAGCGGTAGAAAAATGTGTGTCTGGAAAGCGGAGCATTATCGGCAGTGTTTCTACATCAAATGCAGGAAAAGATGAACAGTTTTCGGGAGGGGAGGAAAATGTCAAAGTGAAACCTTTGCAATGGTCTTTGTCCGCAGCGGCAGGTGCGCAGTTTAAGATTACGGAGAAATTGGGTATTTATGCGGAGCCGGGAGTTGTTTATTACTTTGATGACGGCAGTAATGTAAATACGATTCGCAAGGAACATCCTTTTAATTTTAATATACAGTTGGGTGTGCGGTTTACTTTGCCGAAATAAAATGAACTTTTTCACTGTTCTTATATAAAATATGGTTATCTTTGTTCTGTATAAAAAGAATAAGAACAGTGAACCATGAATAGACCTCTGATATCCCCTTCTTTGTTGTCTGCCAATTTTGCTAATCTACAGGCAGATATAGAACAAATAAATCGTAGTGATGCCGACTGGCTGCATATTGATATAATGGATGGTGTGTTTGTACCGAATATTTCTTTTGGTTTTCCTGTATTGAAATATGTAGCCGAGTTGTCTGAAAAACCTTTGGATGTACATTTGATGATTGTTAATCCTGAGAAATTCATTAAAGAAGTGAAAGATTTGGGAACAATGATGATGAATGTGCATTATGAAGCCTGTGTACACTTGCATAGAGTGGTGCAACAGATAAAGGATGCCGGAATGAAAGCGGCTGTCACATTGAATCCTTCTACTCCTGTGGCTATGTTGGTCGATATTATCCGTGACGTGGATATGGTATTGCTGATGAGTGTGAATCCCGGTTTTGGTGGTCAGAAATTTATTGTACATACCCTGGATAAGGTGAGGGAATTACGTGAATTGATAACGAATACAGGTTCGCAGGCATTGATAGAGGTTGACGGGGGAGTGAACCTGGAAACCGGCAGACAGCTTGTAGAGGCTGGAGCGGACGTGCTGGTGGCAGGAAATGCTGTGTTCAAAGCTCCTGATATGTCAGACATGATACATCGGTTGAAATCTCTTTGAGCTTAAAACCAAAGTGCGAAATATAGCGGCTGTAAAGCCTTGTTCCATGTTCCGGTTGACTATACCTCTAGTCGCCGGAATTTTTGTATCCGATCATTTTTTTCAAGGCGCCTTGCCTGTGCTTGTTTCTGGCACGGGAATATTGGGGTGCTTGATTGGCTTGATTGTATTGATGAAATGGCAAGGCTACCTTTCCCGATGGTTATTTGGAGGCATGGTTTTTATGTTTCTATTTTGTGTAGGGGCATTGTTGCTACAGCAAAAATGGCAACGGGTGGACTATGAATGGTCATCAGGGAAGAATATGTATCAAGGGGTGATAGTGGATGTTCCGCAAGAAAAGGCCAAAACATATCTCTGTAAATTGCGGATAGATAAAGAAATGTCTGAGAGGGGGATGGTTCCTGTTAATCGTATGATACTAGTCTATATTATGAAAGATAGTCTTTCTGTAAATTTACGATGTGGAGACCATTTGAACTTTTATACACGTATCTCTACTCCTGAAAGAGAGGTGATTCCGGGAGAATTTGATTATGCGGCTTATCTTTTCAGACAGCAAATTAGCGGAACGGCCGTAATCTTTCCGGGGTATTGGCAATGGACAGGCAAGAAATCGGCATTGACATGGAAACAGCGGGCAGGTGTATGGAGAGAGAAAATACTGGACAGTTATCGGAAGTGGGGATTCTCGGGAGATGAATTTGCCGTATTGTCGGCTTTGACTGTTGGCTATAAAGAGGAACTGAGTGAGGATTTACGTGAAACTTATCAAGTGGCGGGAGTGAGCCATATCTTGGCTTTGTCAGGAATGCATATAGCTGTTTTGTGGGGATTATTGTGTTGGATATTGCGTCCGCTGGATAGAAGTTGCCTGCTGCGATGGGTAAAGTGTGGCATTATTGTGTTGTTGTTATGGACATTTGCTTTTTTAGTGGGCTTGCCTCCCTCGGTTATACGGGCGGTGGTGATGTGTATGTTAATGACAGCGGCGCGTGCGGCAGGAGAACGGACTTTGTCATTGAATACCTTGTCTGTAGCGGCATTCTTTATGCTGCTTTACAATCCTTTTTATCTTTTTGATACCGGGTTCCAGTTGTCATTTCTGGCTGTACTTTCAATTTTGTTTATTTATCCTGTCATTTCCCGGTATTGGCGGGTGCGTCACCCTGTACCTCGTTATATTTGGGGGATAGTGGCAGTTTCGCTGGCGGCACAGTTAGGGACAGCTCCCGTGGTTATTTATAAATTCGCTTATTTTCCTGTTTATTTTTTACCGGCCAATCTGATAGTGGCACCTTTAGTGCTTGTTATAATTTATGGAACGGTAGCAAGTTTTGTCTTGTCTCCTTTTACGGTATTGCATATATGGGTGGTAAAAGGATTGAACGGGGTGTTGCGGTTGCTGAATGACAGTATGCAATGGGTGGGGGATTTGCCTGTATCACATTCCGGCGATATACATTTGTCTTTGCTTCAGGTTGGTATTCTTTATGTATTATTGTTTGTGGTATTATCTTATCTGTTATCTCCTTCACGGAAATCGTTGATTACTGTTTTGTGTGGAATCAATCTTTTTATAGGATTTTCAGGTTGTCTATATTATATGAAAGAGGAGTCTTTTCAGTTAATCCTGGCCCATTCGCAAGTAAAAGTTTCCCCTCAAAAAGATGTTTGGCAACAGGATAGCATTTATCATTATAAAGGTATGAATATATGTGTTTTGGTGGATAACCGCTGGCGGAGCAGATCGGTTGATAGTTTGTTGGATATTGATTATATGTACTTGTGTAAAGGTTTTAAAGGAAAAATTGCCCCATTACAAAAAATATTTAAAATAAGGAAGGTCATACTGGATGCTTCGCTCGGTGGGTATAGATTGAATTTGTTAAAGGACGAGTGTAGAGGTTTGGGATTGGATTATATTGATATGTCTCCGAAAGGTTCTTACCGTATTCTTCTGTGAATAAAGAATTAATTTGTAAATTTGCCATTTCAAAAGAAAAAGATTGAATATGTTATCAAAAGTAATTGCACAGGCTAATATAGACCATGCCGAAAAATGGTTTGAAAGAGCTGATAAAATAGTTATTGTTACCCATGTGTCACCGGATGGTGATGCCATTGGCTCCTCGTTAGGATTATGGCATTTCTTGGAATCACAGGAAAAGACGGTGAATGTCATTGTTCCCAATGCTTTTCCGGATTTTCTGAGATGGATGCCGGGAGCCAAGGATATAATCCGGTACGATAAATATACTGAATTTGCCAATAAGCTGCTGAATGAGGCGGATGTGATCTGCTGTCTGGATTTCAATGCATTGTCTCGTATTGATGCGATGGCGGATGCTGTGGCTCAGTCGCCGGCACGCAAAATGATGATTGACCATCACCTTAATCCGGAAGCCTTTTGTAGAATCATTATTTCTCATCCTGAAATATCTTCTACATCGGAATTGGTTTTCCGGTTGATATGCCGTCTGGGGTATTTTGAGGATATCACCAAGGAAGGTGCTGAATGTATTTATACGGGGATGATGACCGATACAGGTGGCTTTACTTATAATTCTAATGACCGTGAGATTTATTTCATTATCAGCGAACTGCTTTCGAAAGGCATTGATAAGGATGAGATTTATCGTAAAGTTTATAATACGTATTCTGAAGGGCGTTTACGCCTGATGGGATATGTGCTGTACGACAAGATGCAAGTATTTCCTCAGTTCAATTCGGCATTGGTTTGGCTGACAAAAGAGGAGCAAAGTAAATTCCAGTATGTAAAAGGAGATACGGAAGGGTTTGTGAATATTCCACTTTCCATAAAGAATATTATTTTCTCCGTATTCTTGCGTGAGGATACGGAAAAGAATATGATAAAGGTATCTCTGCGTTCTGTAGGTGCTTTCCCTTGTAATAAAGTGGCTGCCGAATTTTTTAATGGAGGTGGTCATCTGAATGCATCCGGTGGGGAGTTTTATGGAACAATGGATGAAGCCATCGATCTGTTTAAACAGGCTTTGGTGAAGTACGAGGAACTGCTTCTGGCAAAAAAATAGTTATTTTAGTATAATTGCATACAAACAATATAAAAGTTAGGGGCTTATTTATTAATTTTGCCCGAAAATAACAGAACTTAGAATGAAGAAATTAGGTATATTGTTCGCATCTGTGTTTCTTTTAGGGCTGGTCTTCCAGTCTTGCAATAATGGAAAGACCTATGCTGAAATGAAAGAAGAAGAGAGAGAAGCTATCAAACGATTTATTGAACGGGAAGATATCAATGTGATCAGCTTTGAACAGTTCCAGGAACAGGATTCTACGACCAATGTGGATGAAAACCAGTTTGTCCTTTTCTCGGAAACAGGTGTTTATATGCAGATTGTGGAAGAGGGAAACGGAGAGCGTTTGAAAGACGGTCGTTATGAGATTCTGGTCCGGTATGTGGAGGAACAGATTACTTCGGATGGAATAGATTCTTTGTCTTGGAATACAGACTATGGGAATTCTCAAATGGTTTATCCGGATGCTATGATGCTGACAAAAAGTGGAAAATCTTTTTCAGCTACATTCACCTCCGGTATAATGTATACAGTTTGGGGTACACCTTATGTACCTTCAGGATGGTTGATTCCATTCAATTACATAAAGGTCGGCAGGGAGATTTCCGGTCGTTCTAAGATCAGACTGATTGTACCTCACAGTGAAGGACAGTCTGACGCTTCTGCTTCTGTCTATCCTTGTTACTATGAAATAACTTATCAATTAGCACGATGACATTAATTAAATCAATATCCGGAATTCGTGGAACCATTGGTGGGCACGTGGGGGAAGGTTTGAACCCGCTGGATATAGTGAAATTTACATCAGCTTATGCAACGCTGATACGTAAAACAACCACAGTAAAGAGTAATAAAATTGTAGTAGGACGTGACGCACGTATCTCCGGTGAGATGGTGAAGAACGTGGTATGCGGTACTTTAATGGGAATGGGGTTTGATGTGGTGAATATCGGACTGGCATCTACACCGACTACAGAACTGGCTGTAACCATGGAAGGAGCGTGCGGTGGCATTATTTTGACTGCCAGCCACAATCCCAGACAATGGAACGCTTTGAAGTTGCTGAATGAGCATGGAGAATTCCTGAATAAGGAAGAAGGAAATGAAGTGCTGCGTATAGCAGAAGCGGAAGCGTTTGAGTTTGCCGATATAGACCACATCGGAAGTTATCGCGAAGACAATACCTACAATCAGAAACATATAGATAGTGTTTTGGCTTTGAAATTGGTAGACGTGGATGCTATCCGTAAGGCCAATTTCCGTGTAGCTATAGATTGCGTTAATTCAGTTGGCGGTATTATTCTTCCTGAATTGTTGGAAAGGTTGGGAGTGAAGCATGTAGAAAAGCTTTATTGTGAAGCAACCGGTGATTTTCAGCATAACCCGGAACCTTTGGAAAAGAACCTGGGGGACATTATGGGATTGATGGCCAAAGGCGGTTGTGACGTGGCTTTCGTTGTAGACCCGGATGTTGACCGTCTGGCTATGATCTGTGAGGATGGAAAAATGTATGGCGAAGAATATACATTGGTGACCGTGGCAGACTATGTATTGAAACATACTCCCGGAAATACCGTTTCTAACTTGAGTTCTACCCGTGCTTTGCGCGATGTGACCCGTAAATATGGCTGTGAATACAATGCTTCGGCTGTAGGGGAAGTGAATGTGGTTACCAAGATGAAAGCGACTCATGCTGTGATTGGAGGTGAAGGAAATGGTGGAGTAATCTATCCTGAAAGTCATTACGGACGTGATGCATTGGTGGGAATTGCTTTATTCCTGAGCCATTTGGCGCATGAAGGGAAGAAAGTCAGTGAACTGCGTGCTACTTATCCTCCTTATTTCATTGCCAAGAATCGCATTGATCTGACTCCGGAAACGGATGTGGACGCTATTCTGGCCAAGGTGAAGGAACTGTATAAGGATGAAGAGATAAACGACATAGACGGTGTGAAAATAGATTTCCCGGACAAGTGGGTACATTTGCGTAAGAGTAATACCGAACCTATTATCCGTGTGTATTCTGAGGCTGCAACCATGGAGGCGGCAGATGAAATAGGCCAGAAGATAATGGATGTGGTTTATAGCCTGGCGAAATAAATACATTATTAATAGATAATTAGCCGTATTGAATGAGATTATATTTCGTTTGATACGGCATTGTTTTTTAATCAGATAGAAATAAATAACGTGAGTTCGAAATAAAATCAAAAAATAGCAAGTTGTCCGTCATTGACAAACTTTACGTCAATGGCGGGCTTCTTTTCAAAAAAGCAGTATGCCGCGATAGCCGACAAGGAGTTGGCTATAAAGTTACTGAATGAACGATGTCTTGAGTGTTCAATCTGTGCGATGTTCTTCAGTTCGTCATTGACCGTTTCAATCAAGGCTCTTTTTCTTAGCAAAATCTTGTCGGCAATACTCATCAGTGAGTTCCTCATATTATTTTTAACTTTAGTAACAAGTTGTATGCCATTAAGGAAAAGGTTTTCAAACAGAGCCTGACCTATATATCCCTTGTCTGCACATAGTTTTCCTTTGATGTTTTCCAGAAACCTACCCTGTTTCAACGGTTCCCGGTCATCCACGTTTCCAGGCGTGAACATGAAATTGAGGATTTCACCCTTGTCATTGATTATCAGATGCAGCTTGAATCCGAAGAACCATCCCATAGAACATCTTCCACGCTCGGCAAGCCCTTCAAATGTCTTATGAATCAAGATTCTTTGGTTACGACATACACATAAGGGAGTGGAATCAACGAAACTGATGCCGGTACAAGTTCCCAGCAGTACTCTTTTGATGAATATGGTCATGGGAAGCAATACTTCCTTCTCCAGTTCCACAAAACGGTTATAAGAAACCTGACGAGGAAAAAGGTGTTTCAGATGTTTACAGACATACTCCTTGTAGTAATGCTTGAAACAACGGAAACCACCGGAGTGAAACAGGATTAGAATAACCATAATCTCTGCATCACTCATACGGTTGGGTTTGTTACGATGCATGGTCTTCATATCCTTAATCATATATTTTTCCTGTTGCAATGTAAATTCCTTGCAAAAATCATCGGCCATACAATAAATCTCTGTAACTTTAGACTCTGGAAACATAGTGGTAATCGTTTAAATGTTATAATTCAGCACTATAAATTTAATACTTTTATCGCTATGTTCCTAATTATCACTGAAATATAT
>OHUE01001122.1_pt1 | contig 12272 bp, 13 predicted proteins | sample 1579111 | NCBI WGS metagenome assembly OHUE01 (sample SAMEA3879524, study PRJEB24766) | human gut metagenome | biome: human-associated habitat; feature: feces | place: USA | collected 1985/1987 | reverse complement strand
TCGGCAAACGTCACGCACAATATCTTGTTGTAGTACTCCATTTCCTTTTGTCTTTGTTTTCCTTCTTGCGGTTCTCTGCATCTGCCTCCCAGCGCACCCTTCTTGCCTTATTATATAAAGCAAGTCTAGTAGGCTTATCTTTAATATAATTTGTGTCAATACCATATTCGTCTTTAAGAACAGAGATTTTTGGAAGGGATGCCATCTCATGAAAACCCTTCTCTTTATACTCGTTCTCAAAAACCATATTTGCAAAAGTGATTAAGATTTTTCTCTTGTCTTTTGTCGGGATAGCTCCCGCCTTAATCAACTTGACAACGTTTGAAGTTCCAATCTTGCCACCGTTTGCTCTCTGAACAAAGTCCGCCAATCCAGAATATGGACGGTCTGCAATCACCCCTGATGCGACACTCTCACCCATTCCCTTAATGGCTTTCAAGCCAAACAGAATTGTGTGCTTTTCCGCATCGGCCTTAAATTCCATATCAGACTTGTTAACACTTGGAGGAAGGACCCGAATATGTAGACGGTCACATTCATTGATGAACACACCCATTTTGCCAGAATCATCTTCTTTAGTAATCATACACGCAGCCATGAAATACTCAGTATAATGAGTCTTCAGGTATGCTGTCAGGTAAGAAAGAAGCCCATAAGCAACTGCGTGGCCCCGGTTGAAGGAATAAGAAGCCTGTTTCAAGATCAATGCCCACATCTCAGAAATCTGATAATCGTTCCATCCTTTCTTGTGAAGACCATCTCTAAACTGAACCTCCAATGATGCCATAACATCTTTCTTTTTCTTACCAATGGCACGACGAGCATTGTCAACTTCAGTTTCAGGGAATCCTGCATAACGAAATACTGCCAGAGCCTGTTCCTGATAAAGAAGAATGTACTGAGTCTTGGCAAAAAGCTGTTTGATATCAGGATGAAGTAGTTTGATAGTCTCTGGATAAAGCTTATTGGAACAATACGTCGGGAAGCTGTCCTTAGTACCAGGGCGGTTTGCTGCATTCACAACAATGATATCCTCGGCGTTGTCACATTTTGCTTCAACACACATCTTTCGAGCTTCAGCAGACTCCATCTGAAAAATACCAATTGTGTGTCCAGACTTATAAACTGCGTCGTAGACCGCCTTATCGTTTAGGTCGAGATGGTTGATGTCAACATCCTTCCAAGTTAGACCGGCCATCTTTAATGTGTCATCAATCGTGTCCAAATTTTCAAGACCAAGAAAATCCATCTTGACCAATGATAAGTCGTCCATTGCATTGTGCATTTCAAGCTGACACATCTGATTTCCTTCTCTATCCATACAGAGAGGACAATATTCAATGACAGGCTTAGGTGTAATCAAAGTTCCTGCAGCATGGCGACCCATACTTTTCGGTAACCCTTCAAGCCGCATAACGTACTTAAACCATAGAGGGAACTTATCATACACATTAGAAAGCTGCTCGCTCTTTCCAAGAATGTCCTTCAATAGAACTTCCTTCTCAACTTCTTCTCCGAGATCATCCAATGTTTTCACGGTCGGAATCAACTTAGCAACTTCATTTCGCAATTCATACGGAATCTGCATATAATATGGGCTTTCTGGATCTTCGTTCAGTACCTTTCCAATATCCTTAATGGCAACCTTGGTAGACAGAGAATTAAAAGTTGCGATTGGTGCTACACTCTCTTTTCCAAAAAGCTCTTCTGCAATAGAAACAAGTTCTTTGCGACGACGACGGCTAATATCAAAGTCGAAGTCCGCGAGACTCTTACGACCCTTATTTGCAAAACGAGAGAAGTCAAGATCCCAACGAACAGAATCAATCTGCGTAACGTTTAGCATAAATAGACATAGACAGTTTGCACCAGAACCACGAGAATAGCCACGAGGGATACCTCGTTCATCGGCCACCTTACAAAGCATATACAGCATGATGAAATAGTCGATGTAGTCAACATATTCCAAAACGTCAAGCTCCATCTCAATTCTGTCCCGCCTGGTTTGCTGTTCTTCTTTACTCATCCATCCGAATTTTTCATCAAAAGTAGAATAAACGAGGTAACGCAGGTAATCCAGATGCGAATCAAATTTACCTTCAATTTTTACTTCTGGCATCTGGTTTGGCTGGCCAAGGCCAATATCAATATCGTCAACCATATCTGCAATTTTCACAGACATTGAGCAACCTTCTCGGATGAAGTCTTCATCAAACTGCTTTGAAAGTGTTCTTAGCACATCGTCTTCGGTCTGAAGATAACAGTCAACATAACTTTCTCCAACTTCTCGTCCTTCTCCAATTTCTACAAAAACTGAATGTGCATCAACATCTTCCTTGGAAAGCATATGAGCATCGGTTGTAATGGTATACGGAAGATTGTACTTTTTGATAAAAGCTGCAATTTTGGCATTAGCTTCAGCCTGATCTGGCGTATCATGAGACTGAACTTCCATAAACACGTCATCAAAGATCCATTTCAGTTTGTTCCATAACTGCCATGCCTCAGTCTCGTTCCCATCAACAAGCAATCTACTCATTCGACCAACTTGACAGGCCGTAAGACAGATGATACCTTTACCCCACTCGTTCTGTTCAATGATATTCAAAGAAGTTCGAGGCTTTTTATACATGCCATCAACGCAAGCATTTGAAACAACCTTAAATAGATTTTTTAAACCGGTCTCGTTCTTCGCTAGTAAAACAAGATGGTAACGAGGTTGTTTATAGTCTTTTGTGTCGGCTTTCTCTGCCTGATTATCTACTTCATAGACTTCACAGCCGATGATAGGCTTAATACCTGCTTCCTTGCAAGCCTTAACTTGGTCAACAAAAGAGTGCATTTTTCCGTGGTCTGTAACCGCGATTGCTTTCTGGCCGTTTTCTTTGGCAAAGTTTACAAGTTCCTTGACGGTAAGAATAGAGTCAAGTAACGAACCCTGCGCTGTATGTACATGAAGATTTACAAAATTATCTGACATCTATTCTCCTTCCACCATTAAAACTGGTTGCGTTCCTTCAGACGCTTAATCCAGCGCTTGCGCTTCTCGTTAGCAATCTCATTCGCTTTCGATGTAAACGCCAAGATACAATCCTCGTCATCATCATAGTATGCGTAGATACAGTTCAGCACATCCCCAAATTCTTCTACGAGATTTTCATAAGCCTCGTTAATGCTTACCGGCGTAGGATTCTTCATGTCAATTGCACGATAAAACTTTATTGCAGCTTTCGACAACTCAGAACCTTCCTCACCCATCTGAATGAGAATTTCCTTGCCGTCAATATAATCAAGCACTCGTAAATTTTTATCTTTAATCATTCTGTCTGCTCCTTATCTTCGATTGACACTCTCAGAGTTACAGTCTTACCGTCTTTTGTTGTCCATGTGTATCCACCAAAAGTTCTGTTGTTGAACTGAGCTTCAGAAAGAAGCCAATCACGAACTGCCTCAATAGCTTCATCTGTGACACGAGTTTTATCTTTCCACTCGGTTCCATTCTTTTTAACAGTTCCTGCGTAAATACCAAACATACCACAGCTCACATGATATTCACTCATCACTCTTCACCTTATCTCCAAACTTAATAATATCGTCGAAAAGCATCGCATAGTCATCGGTGTACTTGTTACCATGGAAATGGCCGAAGTACCAGAATGGTTTACAATCGTTGGGATAACATTCGTATATATTATCAAAGAATATTTCAGTTGACTGGTCTACTGTGCTTTGGTCAATACCACCGATAAACAATTCAGTTGGAATGAACCGGAATGGGCAGGTATGCGTGAGCATAACATCAATATCATCGATTTGATGGTCATGTGTAATATTCCAGATCTTTTTCTTAATCTTCTCATTCGGCTGTTCGTCCATCCACCAATTATATCCCCACTCTAGCCGATAATACTTGTCCACAGAATATGCTCCGCCGCAAACAAGACAGTTTAATACTTCCCTATCAGCAAGAATTTGATAGACTTCGCCATCAATAGCAAAATACTGATTTTGATAATGTGGGTCATACCACACATTACCGCAAATATCACCATGAATTTCCTTTGCCTTATAACCATCCTTACGAGATGGGCGGCGTTCATGATTCCCATGAATACAGAATAGATTTGCCGGAATATCTGCGGCGATAGTCTTGATACTCCATTCACGAGAGTCGTCCTTACCAAAATAGTTCAAACCGACATCGCCAAGGCAGACAATCCAGTCATTCTTTCCGAGATTGTGTTCATGGCAAAACTTTTCCAATTCTAAAAAACGATTAAAATCACCATGAATATCGCCTGTAATGTAAACCATATACTCACCTCACTCAAAATCTTCTTTATCAATCACATAAGTTCGTGGATAAAACCTATCGTTTCTATCACCGAAAATATCAACAAAGTAGACTTTAACAATCTCAAACTCACGATTACACTCTTTGCTTTTTAGCATTTTAACTGCATCTCTTGCATTTTCAGCGTAGATTTCTCTGTGTAAGTTGTGATATTTCTTGAGCGTATAATTATATGTACGGTAATCAATTTTGTAATATCTATATCGTCGTTTTTCCATTTTTCATTCAAAGTCAAGAACAATCATATCTCCCATTCCCTCGTAGAAAACATGATCCATCTTGAATTTTTCACTAACCGATCCGTGGTCAGTTTCGATACAAATCTCCCAATCTGGATGTTGCTCTGCAAATTTATTAAGAATATGAGTCAATTCATCCGGTTCAATAATATGAGCACCATCATTTAAAATTTGATTAAATGCTGTGCCTTCCCGAAGTAATTCTAAATCTGCAATAGTATGTGCAAGTGATTGATGTGCTTTGTCAAGCAAATTTAATGACAAATTGTAATTATCCACTTTATTCATTGTCAACCAACTCTCCATTCTTTACTTTTACAGCCTTATCATCCCAATATTCATCAGCTCCAACCTTTCTAGGAGCAGTGCCAAAATGCTCTTTCCACTCAGGAAGACTCTCATTGATGGCATCAAACTGAATACCCCAATCAAAGCAAGCCTCCATTGCATCATACAGAAGCTTTCCTTCCCGGCAAGTCCAGAGAATCAGACCAGCACCGTGTTTCTGTTCCTGAATTGCTTGATAAATGACATTCCAGTTTGGCTCACCAATATCAGGATAATTATTCTCACAGAGAGTGCCATCAAAGTCGATGGCGATAGCACGTTTCCAATTTCCCATATCAAATCACCTCAAAATCAACAATCTGTGCCTGCGGAGTCACCTTGTTTCCATACTGATTCAAAGACAACCGGCATACAGCATTGATGTATTTTTCTTCTTTACCACCATAAAAGTCATTGTTGATCCAGTCAATCATCCGGCCATTATCAGCAAAGCACACAAAATCAATACCATTCTCTTCATCAGAATACTTCCACATATTGCCGTTCTTGCCCATCGGAGCACATCCACTATGAATCAGCGGAACGTTTTTAATGTAAAAATACGGCTCGGAGATTCCTTGTGCCCAGATTTTGTGCATTTCGTACATGGTCTTCGGCAATGCAACAGTCAATCTGTTGTAGTCAAAATCAAAATCAACCACGATTGCTTTGCTCATAGTGACATCTTTGAGCAGTTCGTCACAATCCGCAATAGCCTTTGGTACGTTTTTTTTCTTGATTTTTACGCCAGCGGCATTATCGTGACCAAGAACCGACTCAAAATCTCCAGTACTCATCAGGAACTCCTTTAAACTTTCAATCGGAGAACCGTCAGGATTTCTCATTGAACCACCAAAATACTCTTGATTCTCGTCTGGTTCTTCAGGGCAGGCCATCTCTCGAAGTAGTACGCAAGGTTTACCATACATTTCAGCCAGCTTGATTGCTACAACGCCAGTCAAATTACTGTCCAGAATGCCAGTGGAATTACAAAATAAAACTTTACTTCTATCCGCTCCATACTTAGAAATCCAGTTTTGAAGTTCTGCGACAGCCTTGTCTTTGGTCTTGTTCTGCTGATATTTACAAGAAGAACACTCACGAGCTACATGCTGCGCCAGAGTCTCATCAATCGTGACACCGGCATTCTTGCCACGAGTCGGAGTATACTGGAAGGTCTGTTCCTCTCCGACCATCGCACGGAACATCCTCTTCTTTTGCTCGGATGACCCAACGCGAATCAGTGCGTTCATCATCGGAACGACGTAGAATTGAACGTCATTGATAGTCGGGTCACCTTTGATATTGAAGCTGTTTGCCTCAATCAAAGCACAAATCATCGGATTCACAATTCGTGCCAGACCTTTCGTGCAAAGGCGCTTTGTCTCATGCGAGTGCATATCCATAACGTCACCGATGTTTCCGACGGCTACCAGATCAAGATACCGGTCTGCAACATCAGTCCAATTATATTCATCAACAGCCTGAAGGAACTTATACACCACGCCAGCGCCAGACAATTCCTTATTAGGATATGTACCGTTCTGGTTATTGACGATTACTGCGTAAGGATTCTCTCTGTCACAGATGTGATGGTCAAGAATCAGAATATCGATGCCCTTTTCGCGGAGTTCCTTACACTGCTCAACATCGTTGCTGCCAGCATCAGGAATAATCAGCAAAGTAGTTTCAGGTGGAACTTCAATTTCTTTAGAGAGTCCATGCTCCTTCCCACTATGATGCAGAACATTGATTTTTCCAAAATAACCAATCGTCTTCAAATACTGAAACATCATTGAAGCACTTGTGAATCCATCCACATCACAGTCTACAAGGATAGAGATAATAGACTTATTCCAGATATGTTTGTTCAACAGCCGGACAGCATCTTCCATGTTGTCCAGTTCCCACGGAGAATTCAGACAAGAATCATCCAGATTCATGTAGGTCTTATAATCCTCGATCCCTCTATTCTCCATAATCGTTCCAATCGGGTCTGATAGGTCGTTTCTACTCCCCTTCCAGAGTTTTACATTCATTTAATTCTCCTAACACAATTCTCAATCAATGCCTTAAATTTTTCAGGATTATCAGTCGGGGCTTCCTTTTCATCCAGAATCCCTTTATCATCTACTACAGCATACACACTTACGCCATCGGCAAATCGATTGGCGAGAACCATAAGCTCACTAAGCTGAACGTCTTTATCAAAGACGAAACAAATATCAACGCAAAGACGTGTTAAAATTTCAATTTGATTCTGTGAAACCTTCTTACCGCCAGTCGCCACACAGTTGTAAACATCCATGTTCCACGTCTGCATGACAGACTTTTCGGCTTCACCAACATATACCAGACCTTCATTCTTAATGTATGGCTCTGTCTTATACAGACCATACAGAATACGGTTTCTGGCACACGGCTCAAGATATAGATACTTTAATTCGCCTTCAGGAGGCTTACCAAAATATCTTCCCTTTACACCAACCAGAGTACCAATTTCATCTCTGATTGGAATCGTGATTCTATTTGTCAGTTCATCAAAGCCAATCTCAAACTCCTGCTGCGTCTCATAAGATATCCCATCGTCAGCAAAAATCTGGTTCACATAAGGTTTATAATAACCGAGGATGGCTTCGGAGATGGGGACTATCGGACGGTCATCCTCGTGTTCTTCACCTTCATTTTGCATGGCAATGAGTTCTTTTAGAATCAACATACTTTTAGGAAGGTCTTCCTCGAAGTTGTGATAATAGTCAAGTCCAACCCATTCGCAGATTTGCTTAATAGCTTTTGGGAAAGACAGTTCCAGAAAGAACTGGACGACAGAAATCAAATCATAATTGGTCTTTCCATTGGCAATATCTCGTGTGTAATCTACCGCAGTAAGATTTTCATTCTCGTAAATACAGAGTGCTGTTCTATTGTCACCATCTGGATTTGCACACTGGTAATAACCAGTCTTGTGACTGATATGATGACAACCAAGTTCCTCCAGAATCGGTTCAATCTGCTGTTCTTCAAGAATGTAATTTTTCAGATCTGCGATATTTACCATTGTAGTTCCTTACTTTCTGGTGCAGACACCGACCTCTTTCCAGACATTCTGGTTCAAATTCACTTCAAACATGATTTTCTTTTTCTCACCAAAGCGGTTCTTATCGATATTTCCAACGTAATACCGCTTATCTGGATTTAGCCGATGGGCACAGTCACCGCCCCACTCAGGATCATGAGAGATGTATTGATACTTCGCGAACTTATCTTTTGGAATCTCCTTGAACAGAACCATCGTCCAAGCAACATGCTTAATCATTTTTGACTCAGCAATGTTGTTTGAATTCAGCTCATCAGGAAGATACTCATGAGCGTTTTCGGCCAACTGGATACTGCCATAGATAAAGATCTTCAGGTTTTTCGCAATCTCTTCAAGCTCTGTGGCTGTGACTTTAAACGCTGCCCATTCACCAATAGATGCAATGTCGTTCTTTAGAGTATCGTAGAACACATACTTAACTCCCTGAGTAAGAGCTGCCTTCTGGATTTCAAATCGCAGGGACTTATCACTATAATCAGCAGAAACATCCTTTGCGATAATCAAGCCTTGTGATTCGCTCTCAATCCACTGGCAAACATCAAGCACATTGCGGTACTCTTCGCTTTCCTCGTAGACACGGGCGGTAAATTCATCAATGCTTTCTATGTATTCTCCGTCTTCGTTTTGCTTTCGGAAGATAAAGTTTCCGTTTGCATCCCGGTACATTCCAAGAGTGATCTCTCGCTCATCCTTATGAAAACGATGACCATGCAGTTCTTGAAACTCAGGATTATTGATGGCAGTGACCAGTAAGCAATACCGGACTGACTCAAGATCCATCTCGTTCAGCAGCAGGAGTGCTTTTTGCTTTTGAACCAATGTGACGTAGGCAACAATCGCCATCATGTATCTAGTCTTACCAGCGTTAGATGGCATACCATTGAACATCACAGTGCCAAGCTTCAATCCTCGGAACAAATCATTCATGATAGGATACTGGAACGGCAAACCCATATCGGGAACGCTCAGCCGTTCATTAACCATTGGTAGCAGACCATTATTCAAAATCTCAGCATCATCGTTTGTAATGATAACCGTATTGATCTTGTCGGCCTTGCCACGAATCAATTTGTAAATGTCCTGAGCACCAAACATTTCAAACTGTCGATGCTTCAAGATTCCTTCAATGTTAAATCCGTTTCTTTGATACTCACGAAGTAGCGAATATTTCTTCAGGATATTGAAATATCCCTTGATATCATCGTCATTCGCAAGGCTCATGTAGTATTCAATGGTTGACCAGCCCTTCAGCCGCTTGTATTGAGATAATCTGGACTCGTCTTCAGCCATAAACGTTAAAACAGACGTTTTATTAAATTCTTGAGTCCGAGTTTCGTAAATAATCAACGCTGTATCGTAGAAAAATTTTGTTGCTTCATCGGCAAAATCGTACTTGCTCTTGACATAATGCCCATACTCGACCAAATAGTCAGGATGCTTGTAAATTGCGCCAACAAATAGAATTTCGTTCGGGATATTTGAAATGAGTTCCACTCATCCACCTCCCTCTTTTATATCTCATCGAGAATTGCATTTATATCAATTTCGTTCTCGTTTTTGCTCTGTTTCGGTATTGTTTTCATTCGTTTCAGTACCGTTTCAGTCAGGTTTTCCTTCGTTTTGCTTTCGCTTTCACGGCGAATCGAAGCTAGTCTTTCTTTCCGTTCAAGATAACTAGGATATTGAGCCAACAAAACAGCCAAATCGTAATTCCATCGCTGGCTCATATCACAACCCTTAGCTTCTTTCTCGGCAATTATCTTATCTAGTCTGGGTTTCGCTAGAACCCACATATCGTAAAGTTCTAGCGGAGGAATAGAACCTCTATATTTGTAATAATTACCGGAAATCAACTGCGTAAGTTTCGAGTAGAAGCTACCCGGAACAACCGCCGGGGCGTATGTATCTCGAATGTGGTCGAAAAGAATCTTTTTCTCTTCCTGTTTGATATGTGCAAGCTCACGATTTTTGTCTTGCTCTCTCTTTTTGGAAAGAAGATCATCGACCTTTTTGTCCGTAGTGTCTTTCACTTTGTCAAAAAATGCCCTTAGCAGGTCATCTGTCCAAGGGCGTTTTTGATTTTTCTTTTTTTCTACAAAACAATCCTTATGGTAAAAACCCGTCTTGTCGTATAAAAAAGTGCTACGGTCTCGCTCGATGAAAATATTCTTCCCGCAAATCTTGCATTTACGGGTAAGTTCCATTAAGCCAGTTCCTTCTCCATGACTGCGGCGACCTTCTTCAGTTCCTCAATATCAGTCATAGAACGGAATGCAGTAGACAGGCCAGCTGCCTTAACAGCCTTCTGCGCGGCGCTCTTCTTCACAGGAGAAGCGGAAGCAATCAGGTCATTCAGCTTTGCCTTGATGTCATCCATAGAAGGCTCTTTACTATCGGAACTCTTATCTGCCGGAACATCATCCGGCTCATCGTTTTCGATACCAAGGTCACGCATACTCAACTTAACCTCAGTCTTAACAGCATCGTTTAAGCCGTTCTTAATGACGTTCTCCCGATTCTTTGCGCTACTAGAGATAATATCCTGATACTCAAGCAGGGTCAGATCCTCAACGACCTCACCGCCCTTATGCATACCGGTACGATCCTTATCGAAGAAAGCGAGCTGCTGACCATCCTGAAAATACAGGCGGAACTCAGTATCAACGTTGTACTCCTGACCAGCAAACCCATCAGGAATCTTACGACCAGTAGGCTCACTTACGATAGAACCATTCACAACCTTAGTATGTTTCTCGTCCTTCTCTCGGCAAACAACGATGTAGTTCACACCAGAAGCATTCAGATCCAGAATCAGAGACTGACCCTTGAAGTTCAAGGTATTGAAATCCTTGAGCTCCATACCAGCACCCTCAATCTTGACTGCCTTTTCATCACCAGTCAGACCCTGAGATGCAGCCTTAACCTTGGCACGCTTCTGCGAGAAGGCGGTGAGGCCCTGGGTAGCAGTCATCTTGAGGATGGAAGCTGAGTCAACAACCAGAGCGTCTGCACGGAACGGCTTGCCATCTGCATTCTTCAAATAGCACAGCTGCATAGCAGTACGAGACTTACCAGTTCCCTGTTCACCATAAATCAGCATATGAAGCTTCTTACGAACAGCAGATGCCTTACGAATCATAGCCATATATGTAAATTCCTCTCTAAATCTTTTCCTTTATAAGTATCCTGTGTTACTTAGCTAAGACTAAAAATTACACTCCCCAGTCATCCTCTTCCTCATCCCAGTCGTCACTCTTACGTCCTCTCAATAGAAGATTGATAATAATAACGACAAGTACTGCGATCACAAAAGCCATAATTCCCATCATATTTCTGGAAAAAGACTTTTCTTTTGCATATTGTTCAGAGAGATCATTGTATTCCTGCTGGAGATATTCCATATTAGAAACATCTTCCGCTTCTTCTGTTTCAAACTCTGTGTTCTGGTCTGCTGCCTGTCCATCTGTTCCATCCGCCGGCTGGTCTGTTGTCTGACCGTCTGTTCCATCCGCCGGCTGATCCACTGTTCCGTCTGCTGTCTGTCCATCTTCTCTGGTCAGTGTGATCGTATACTGGGCGAGTGCTCCGTTCTGCGCCTTCACGACTACTTTTATCGTATTTGTACCGACCTGCAGATTGTCATTTCCTGTGATCGACTGCACCGTCGCAAATTCATTAACCGGTGTTGCCGTCACTGTAACGCTTGTGACATCATTCGGTACGGTAGCTGTATATTGTACTGTCTTTCCTGTAAAGTCCGGGGATAATGTTCCCGCAGAAAGTGATAACACTTCCAGCGAATTATCTGCGGAAAGTGTTGTCTGTGCAGCAGCCACCTGGATTCCGGCAGCCTTTATGTCTGCCGCAGGTTCTGTCACAAGACATCCCATGCAGAAAAGTGCAGCTATGAATCTTACTTTTCTCTTCATTCGTTTCACACTCCCTCTATTGCCATCATCACTATGGAATTATATGAGATATTCGAAAATGCGTCAACCTCAAACTCCCTCATTGTCAAATTCCGGAATAAAACTCTCCTCCGCCGTCTCCCCCTCCTGGATAAAACCGTTTTCAATCCCTATATCGATTGCAAAATCAACAACCTCATCATATTCCCGGTCTGTGATCTTACGGTTTAATTCCGGATATTTTTTCACGTTAGAGAGCGGTGTAAACTGGTGCATGATACTGATATATATTTGATTCTCATAGGTTTCATGCAGATATTTCAAAACTGCTTTGGAATCTTTCGTGC
>OHUE01001112.1_pt1 | contig 12361 bp, 8 predicted proteins | sample 1579111 | NCBI WGS metagenome assembly OHUE01 (sample SAMEA3879524, study PRJEB24766) | human gut metagenome | biome: human-associated habitat; feature: feces | place: USA | collected 1985/1987 | reverse complement strand
TCTCATCACTAATTACATTAGCCATGTGTGCGTCTCCTTTCGTTGTCGTTATATACGCCTGGAGAAATTGGATAAATCATCACAAGACACGCTTTCGCTACTTGTCGCTCGCAACGGTACTAAGCGAAATCGGCCACCTCCGTCTGGAAAGCAAGCTTTCCGACTCCGCCAGCCGATTTTGCTAAGTGCCGGCGGCTCCAAAGTGTCTTGTTCACGCTTTATCCAATTTCTCCAGGCTCACACATCTACCCCGGAACGAGACGCGACATCGCTGCGCTCGTCGCCGGTGGCGAAGTGTGGTGGGTATCTCTACTTTCTTTCCATCAAAGGAGTTTATATTCAGTCAGGTATTGGTGGTCGAAGGGCAGGCGGCAGGATTTTTTATAAATTCACAAGCAAGGTGCTTTGGAGCCGCCGGCACTTGGTAAGCTGGGAAAGCTGCCACAAAGTGGTAGCAAATCCCAGCGAACCTAGTACCGCTGCGTCGGAATCCGAGCGGAAGCGTGTTTTGATTTTACTAATATACACGGCTGGGCGTGCTTTAGGGGAGCAACTTCCTACAGCATAACCCCCGACTTCTCCTTACTTCTCTCAATCATATGATTCATCTTCTCAAATGGTTTCTGTAAGAACAATCCAATAATCAGCGAAACAACTATATATATTGAAAGAAATGCGAGATTCTTAATGTAATCATATCTGTACATTCCTGCTATACATTCTCTTAATGCATCCATTGAATATGGGAAGAGCAGGAACCGGTATATTATCTGGTATGCGTTAGGAAGTACTTCTATAGGGAATGTACCGCCTGATCCAGCAACCTGTATAACGAGCAGGACAATTCCAAGTGCTTCACCGATATTTCCAAATGCAACAGTAAGGCTGTACATAAAGAAGGTGAATACGAAGCTTGAGAATGCACATGCAACCCAGTAAAGGAATGGGTGGTAACACTGGATTCCTATGTAGAGAAGATTTCCAAGTGTTATAAGCAGTGCCTGAAGCTGTCCTACTGCAAAGAAGATAAAATACCTTCCGAAGAATTTTTCATATCTCTTTGCATCTGCTGGAATGTCCGGAGCAGGATGCACAGGTGTGTGCATAATAGCAACAAGTATAAGTCCACCAAACCACAGTGCAAGTATTGTGTAGAATGGTGAAGCGCTTGTTCCATAGCTTTTAACAGCATATACCTGCTCTGTTGTTATATTTACAGGTGCAGAGAGAAAATCTCCCAAAGTATTGGCATTTGCATTTAACATCTCTGATAATAAACCATATGTATCCTGTTCAGTGATTGTGTTTAATGTATTAATTGCGTTATCAAGCTTTGTCTCAAGGTCACTGAGAAGCTCTTTAGTCTGAGTGAGTGAGCCCGATGTAAGCTTAATTGCAGCAGAAAGGTCTGCAACATCCATGTTCATGTCAGAATAAAGCTCTGTTAATGAACTCATAATGCTTTGAATCTGGGACATCTGGTTTGAAAGAGCAGATGATAATTCATTTAAAGATTCAGCGGAATTACCATTTACAAGTGCCTGTAAGGTTATTAACTGCTGCTGCTGTAACTGTAATTGTGTATAAACTTGCGGTGCAGCACTGTTTGAACTGCTGCTTATTGATGATGTAAGGTCAGTAATTGCAAGCATTGAGTTAAGAATTACATCGTATGTTGAAAGTGTAGTCCTTGCGGATGTAAGTCTGTTAATAACTGCATCCATAAGAGAACCGGTTTCTTTATCTGCATCTTTGATAACTGAGTCGCCAGTTCCGGCAATTGTAGATACGATTGTATCTATAAATGTCTGGTTTACCTGCTGCTGAACTGCTGTTTTAGCCTTGTCTGTTATCTTAGGTGCAATAGCGTTTGCTTTCTGGTTACAGTAATATTTTAACTGAGGATGTTCCATGGAATCACTTAAGAAGCTTATAAGATTCTTGGAAAAATTCTCTGGAACAACGAGGGCTGCATAATACTCACCGCTGTATACGCCTTCGATTGCTTCATCTGATGAAGCAACAAACTGCCAACCGATAGTGTTATTAGTTTTAAGTGCATCAATTATGGTGTCACCGACATTAAGCTCCGTTCCTTCAAGAGAAGTACCTTTGTCAACAGATACAACGGCAACTTTAATCCTGCTTGTGGAAGCCTGTCCATATGGATCCCAGTTTGACAGGATATTAAACCACGAATACAATGCAGGAATAACGGTAAGACCGATAATTACGCATAGTGCAATTACATTTGTTTTTATGTGGCGAAGGTCAGCCCGTATAATCTTAAATATATTTTTCATAACTGTACCTCACTTAAAAATGCTTTGATACTGTCTGTAAGAGAAGTATCAGCCTGTTTTTCCTTAATCTCAATATTGAGCTCATTGAGCTTTCTTGCGAGCTTGTCGTCAATATAATCAATAACTATAAGATAAGCACAGAATATAAAAAGTGAGATTACCCAAAGAAGCAGATAAACAACCTTAGCTGTATCCATGGTAAACATAAGCACCATGAATACTAAAGGAATTATCATCATACATCTTAAGCAGACCTTTTTCTTGTGCTGGTTCTTAGCGTGCATATTTTCTGCAAACGCTGTGATTTCCGCAATAACAACATCTATATTAAAATCATCATTTTGCATAAATTCATTTCTCCTTTACATAAAATGTGTTTCTTTCATACGGCGTTCGAAGAACTCGCGTACTTCAAGAAGTGACTTTCTGATTCCAAGTCCCAGAATAAGGGAAATAACAGCATAAGCGCATAATTTCACAAGAAATACAGCGTAATCACACTGATATAATCCGCTTATTGCCTCCCTCATGGCATTGATTGCATAAGGGAATGGGAAGTAAAGGTACACATTCTGGAAGAATTCAGGAAGAAGTTCTATTGGATAAGTTCCGCCTGAACCGGCAATCTGTAACACAATCATAACTACAGCAATAGCTTTTCCCAAATCACCAAATGTAAGAACAAGTGTATATATAAATAATGTAAATACAAAGCTTGTTATAGCGGCTGCAAGCCACAGCATGAATGGGTGGGTGCAGTCAATTTTTAAAATGTACAAATCACCAAGAACAACTACAAGAGCCTGAAGCTGTCCCATTGCAAGGAAGAGTAGTGCACGACCCATATATTTCTGATGTTCTGTGGCATCCTTGAATTCATCATCCTCATAGTCAACCTTTACTTTCATAAGGGCAACTAAAACAATTCCTCCAACCCAGAGAGCAAGTGTTGTATAGAAAGGTGTAACACTTGTTCCATAGTTAGTCTGCATATAGACGTAGATTTCTTCTACCTGTACAGGTTCTGACAGGAATGACGCTATTGACTGTGCGTCAGAGTTGATGAAATCCATTATCAGTTTATATGTAGAAGATGAACTTATATCTCCTACTGAACCAGATATGGTATCAAGTCTTTTGTTGAGAGAATCAAGTAATGTTTTTGTGCTTTCTAGAGTGGTATTAATGTTTACAGATATATTACTTACTCCAAGGAGCATCTGTGATATTCCGTTAATATTGTCTCCGGCACTGCTTATATTAGCGGCAAGGCTGCTTACGGCATTCTTAATGGAAGCCTTAAGGAGGTTAACATTAGTTCTTATTACAGTCTGCATAATTGTCTGGCTCTTCTGAAGCTCTGTGCGGCACTGTTCAACAACAGACTTGATTAACTGGTATTTTGCCTGAAGTGTTTCAGGTGAATCAGTAAGAATATTGGCACACTGCTGAACAAGGTTGTATGCGATATTCTCCATAGCGTTAACAGAAGCTAGAGCTGACTTTAGGGCGGTGATAACTGCCGGGTCGATGCCATCTACTTTGCTGAGGGAATCAATAGCGTCTTCAAGAGCCTTATTCTGGTCTATAAGTTCCTTTAACTGTTTGTTGGCTTTACTAAGCTCAACGCCAGCCTGTCCGACATCAGTTATTGAAAGCTGTACAGCTTTATCAAGAGAATCAAGTGCGCTGTCAGTTAATTCATTCATAGCTTTAAGCTGCGCATCAATTTGATTTGCAATATCATCTGTGACATTATCAAGAGAGTTATTGGCAATATCAGCAACATCCGTTGTTCCGGTAAGAACATCTTTAATCTGTGGAAGAACCTCCTGAAGCTTTGCAAGATTATCTGCCAGGTCTGAATTACTCTTAATAAACATGTCAATCATGGTATCGTAAGAATTAATATTGGCAGATACACTCTGTAAATCCTTAACTGTCTTTTCAATAATTGAAGGATCATTTTCAGCTATTTCGTTAAGTCCCTGCATAATAGTCTTAACACACACATCAATGAATTCGGAGTTGATAGTGTTCTGAAGAGTGCTTTTTCCTGTATCTGTAATCTTGGAAGCAACAGCATTTTTCTTGGAATTCTCATAGTATGTAACTGTTGGTGGATTAAGACCATTGTCAAGGAAGTCATACAGGCTTCGTGAAAAGTCCTCACCAACAACGATAACAGCATAATACTTCCCAGCATTCAGTTTATTCATGGCTTCATCTTTAGTTTCCGGAAAACGCCAGCCTAATTTATCATTAGAATGAAGCTGTTCAACAATCTGTTCTCCCATATTAATAGTGGAATCATCAGATTCAGAGTAGCCTTCATCTTCAGAAACAATAGCAATCTGGACAGATGCAGTGTTTGCGTAAGGATCCCAGTTGGAATATATGTTAAACCATGCGTAAAGCGATGGAATAAGGCACAGACCAAGCGCAATGGCTAAAGCCAGAATATTCCTGCTAAGACCTTTCAAATCTCTTTTGAAAATCTTAAATATCATAACATTCCTCAATTCTTTAATTATCGTTTAAAACTTATATGTATTTTACTTAAGAAACTGGGGAAAATCAATATAGAGAGGATAAATCAGACATATTTAATAGATAGAAAGGAACGGAATTATGAACATATTATATTGCGGTGATAAACCTATGCAGAAGGGAATTCTTCTATCTTCAATGTCTCTTATTGGAAATGTGGAAGAACCGTTAAATATATATATTCTTACGGTGGATTACAGTGAAAAAGGTGTTAATTACAAGCCGGTCGATAAAGCATTTGCAAAATATCTGAAAGAAAAATTGAATAAATCGGACATTAAAGTAAATATCTTTCTTGTTGATGTTACAAGATATTTTGTTGAGGAGCTGCCGGAGGCAAATATGCAGAGCAGATTTACTGCGTGCTGTATGCTGCGTCTCTTTGCTGATAAGACAGATATTAAGGAAAGAGTTCTTTATCTGGATACTGATGTGCTGTGCAGGAAAGATTTCAGCGACTTTTATTATCAGAATATGGATGGCATAGAGATTGCGGGAGTTTCTGATTATTATGGCAGATGGCTTTTCGGTGATGGCTACATTAATTCAGGAGTAATGCTTATGAATATGAAGGTGATACGTGAGAACGGGATTCTGGAAAAATGTCGTGAACAATGTATAAGAAAGGAAATGTTTATGCCAGACCAGACGGCTATTAATACATTTGCAACAAGAGTCAATCTGTGTGGACGAAAGTTTAATGACCAGAGGAGGCTGCATGACAACACTGTTTTTCAGCATTTTACAACTACCTTCCGGGTGTTTCCGGTGATAAGGACTGTCGCAGTCAAGCCGTGGGAGATTGACAAAATGCATAATGTTCTTGGACTTCATGAATATGATGAGCTCCTGGATTCTTATAACAAGGAGTATGAGGAGTACAGGGAGGTTTCCCGTATTCCTGTGTTTTTCTCAATTAATGAGCAGTACGCGCCATATCTGGCGGTGTGCCTTAAATCGCTGGCTGCACATGTGGCTGTGGACGAGCGTTACCGCATTATTGTTATGTGCGATAATGTGAAGAATATTACGATGATTCTGCTTCGCAATGTAATAAAGGATTATGAAAATATAGATATTGAATTCGTTGATATAAGAAAGAAAATGTACGAATATTCTGAAAGCTTTGGACAGACAGTTACTGACAGACAGGAAAACAGGCTTTATTCAGGCAAGTTTACACTGACGATATACTTCAGATTGTTTATTGCAGAGCTTTTTCCAGAGCTTAATAAAGCTGTGTATATTGACTCTGATACCGTAATAAATGATGACATTGCAAAGCTTTATTCAGTTGATATGGGAGATGCAATGTTTGGTGCAGTAAGAGATACATTTGCAGGAAAGAATACAATACTGGCTCATTACATTGAAAATGTAGTGGGGATAGAGAGGAATGAATATGTCAATTCCGGAGTGCTTCTTATGAATCTTGATAAGATAAGACAGGCTCATCTGGCAGACAGATTCTTAAAGCTTATGGCTGAATATCACTTTGACAGTGTTGCACCTGACCAGGATTATATTAATGCTATGTGTGCAAAAGAAATATATTTTCTTGATAAGGAATGGAATGTTATGCCTAACAAGGGCGGGGAGTATATAGCAAGACCGAAGCTGATACATTATAACCTGTTTGACAAGCCGTGGCATTACAGTGAGATTCCGTATGAGGAGTATTTCTGGCAGTATGCGGCGGAGTCGGGATTTTATCCGTTGCTGATTAAACAGCGCAAGCAGTATGGAGATAGTGAAAGGAAAGCCGACCGTGAGAATTTAAAGAAGCTTCTTGCAAGGGCTGAACGTATTGCAGACGGTGATGGGGTTAAGTTTTCTGATGTTGTGGGAAGCAGATTTGTTGAGAATAATGATTTTGTAAGAGATAGTGGTTTCGTGAGGGATAGCAGTGATGCTGTAAAATGAGTGGTGTCGGAGGAGATATGATTGGTGACAGGGAGCAGGTCTATGAAAATATTAGGACGGCTGTAAGCCTTAATCAGTTGAATTCAAAGGTTGAGCCGGGAGACCCTAAGCTGTTACGCGAAGATAAAGAAGCATTACTAAGACATTATATTGATTACCGCACAGCATATGGTTTTTGTGTGAAGAAATATATTGCAGAAGCTATATTTCATGCCGGGACTTTTTGCTTATGTGTGATAAAGAAGTAATAGAAGTGTAAAAAATTTTGCCGTTCCTATCCGGCACTTGCGCATTGTGTCGGATAGGTCGGGCGGTTATTCGGGCAAGTCCACCTTGCCAACAAAAGAATAATAAATCTCAATGTCCTGTCTGCGGGTCTTGTTCTCGTCATAGCTGCACTCATGCACAACGATTTTCTCTACAAACTCCCGCAGCAGAGTAGGGGTAAGTTCTTCAAAGCTGGTATGCCGCCGGACAACATTCATAAACTTTTCTGCGTTCACGGTGGCTTCCTGTGCTTTGGAAAGCTCCGCTTGGATAGCGGCGGCTTTTTCTTTCAGCTCCCGTTGCTCTGCTTCATAGTCTGCCGACAGCTCTGTGAAACGCTCGTCTGATATGCGCCCGGTCACGCTGTCCTCATACAGCCGCTTGAAGATAGCGGATAACTCGGCTATGCGTTTCTCGGTGGCTTCCAGCTCCTTTTTCTTGGCGGCGTTCCTGCGCTTGCCCCCGTCCTCGTTCTGCTCAATCAAGAGCTTCATAAACCGGGCTTCATGCTTTGCCGCATAGCTTGTCACTTTCCGCAGATTGGAGAGTACGCCAGCGGTCAAGAGGTCGGTGCGGATAAAGTGCGCCGTACAGTCATGGGTGCGTTTCTTGTAGTTGCCGCAGATATAACAGTCCTGCTTGCGCTTGTCCGTCTGGTATCGCTGCTGATACATGACACTACCGCAGTCCGCACAGAACAGTATGCCGGAGAACAAGCCCACTTCATCATAGCGGTTGGGGCGTTTGCGCTGCTTGCGAAGCTCCTGCACCCGTTCCCATGTTTGGGTGTCTATGATAGGCTCGTGGTGGTTCTCGAAAATCACTTGCTTTTCCGGGGGATTTTCTACACTGTGCTTGACTTTGTAAGAAAGTTTTTCTGTCTTGAAATTTACCAGACAGCCTGTGTATTCCCGGTTTTCAAGGATATGCACAACGGTATTGGTCGCCCACTTGCACTCATAGCCGGGGTGGTAGCGGCGGGTGCTGCCCGTCCTGCGGTATTCCAGCGTCCCCGGCGTGGGGATTTGCTGCTCTGTGAGCATACGGGCTATCTTGGTCGGACCGTTCCCGGCAAGGCAGAGGTTGTATATCTGCTTGACTACGGGTGCAGCTTCCTCGTCAATAATGAAATTTTCGTCCTCGTCCATGAGGTAGCCATACACAGGCTTGCTTGTGATGGGCTTGCCACTCATGCCTTTTGAGCGTTTTACTGCTTTGATTTTCTTGCTCGTATCTCTCACCAGCCATTCGTTAAAGATATTCCGCAGCGGGGCAAAGTCATTGTCGCCCTGTGCGCTGTCCACTCCGTCATTGATAGCGATGAAGCGGACACCTTTCTGTGGGAAAATCATTTCCGTGTACATTCCCACTTGCAGGTAGTTTCGCCCTAACCTCGACATATCCTTTACGATAACTGTCCCGACTTTTCCGGCTTCAATGTCCGCAAGCATGGCTTGAAAACCGGGTCTTTGAAAGTTCGCACCAGAATAACCGTCGTCCGTGTACCAGCGCAGATTGGAAAAGCCGTTCTGCTTTGCATAGGTTTCAAGGATACGCTTCTGATTGGAAATGGAATTGCTCTCGCCTTGCAGCTCGTCCTCATGGGAAAGTCTTGGGTAAAGGGCGGTAATTGGTTGTTGGTTGGTCTGTCTTAACATAAAATCCTCCGTTTCCGACAGCCAGCCCCGCTATTCCGTAAGGAAATTATATCACACGGGGCGGCTGTCTGTATAGCTGGTAAATGTGAATTTTGCTTCTTTATCGCCCGTCATTATGACGATTTTTTGGAATTAGGCTTGTCATGCAGTATAACTTGGCTTGTGTGTAGCTGCGGTTTCCGCTTCAAGCACTTTCATCATCTTGTCGGCTGCGGTGGCTGTGGTATCTTTCTTGAAAAAGCCGGACACAACAAGCACGGTGTTACCCATGCGGATCTCCGTCACGCAGTCCGGGCGGCGGTCGGTGCGGTCATTGTTATTCTGTTTGTTTTCTGTCATAGGCAACTCCTTTCACTTCAACAGTTCTTTTAGTCCATTGAGCTTGGCTTGTGCCGTTTCCTTTCGGAAGTTCTCGCCTGTAAAGAGGATAGGCAGACACATTTCAAGCACTCGGTCATAGATACGGGCGTGGGCGGTGTCCTGTGGATTCTGCAGTTCCGTAAGGCTTAGATTGGTGGTGACAATCAGCGGCTTTCGGCTGCGGTATCGGCTGTCAATTACATTGTAGACCTGTTCCAAACCGTACTCTGTGCCACGCTCCATACCAAAATCATCAAGTATCAGCAGAGGGAAACGGCAAAGACGCTCGATATATTCGTTTCGCCCCTCAAAGCTGGCAGTTAAATCATTCAGTATCGCAGAAAAGTTTGTCATGCGGACGGAGATTTCCTGTTCCATAAGGGCATTGGCAATGCACCCGGCAAAATAGCTTTTTCCTGTGCCTACCTTGCCCCACAAGAGCAGACCATAGTTGTTTTCTCTCATCTGCTCCCAATGCTCCACATATAAATGTGCCTTGCTCATCTGCGGGCATTTGCCGTTGTCATGTGCAAAAGTCCATTCCTGCATGGTGAGGTCGGTAAAGCCCCGGCGTTTCAGTTCCATAACGGTGTCAAGGTGTCGTCTGCGTTCCTCGGCGGATTCACATTCCAAACGCTTCTCCCGTTGGCAGTCACATTCTGTCGGGTGCTTGTCATGCCCCAACCATGCGGCGGTTTCTTTGGGAAAGTAGGCTTCTTTCGCCGTGCGGCACTTGCCGCAGTAAAGCAGACCGTCCTCGCCCGTGTAGTCCTCCGGCTCTGCGGTAGTAGTCATCATATTCAAAACGGTATCGGTAAAAAGTTCAGTCATAAACTCTCGCCCTCCTTAAAGGTGTAATCGGGTATGCCTTTTTTCGGCGGTTTCTTGGCTTCGTCCTCCTGCGCCCACTTGTATATCGTGGCTGCATGGCTGCGGTATTTCGTTCCTTTGGACGCTATATGAGTAGATAAGCGGTCAATATAATACTCCCATTTGTCGGGCAGTTCCGCTTTCAGCTCGTCCAGTTCCGTATCGGAAAGAAAAACATTGTTGTATCTGCCATAGCTGCGGGCGGGGGCTTGTCCCGTTTCTAACTCTCTCTCTTTTTCTATCTCTATATCTATCTCTTTCTTTATCTCTATCTCTGGTGGACGAATGTCGGACAAATGTCCGCCGTTTGTCCGGGGTGGTGGCAAAGCCTTGTTTGCAAGCCTTGCCGCCCGTTTTCGTTCCGCTTCGGTAGAGGATTGCCCTATCATCAGTTCAATATCGGTCATGTAGAGCAAGCCGCCGTGTAGCTGCTCCACAAGCCCCAACTGCTGAAAAATCCCTAACGCCCGTTCCACCGTGCCTACCTGCTGACGGGTAAGAGTGGCGATCATCTGTGCTGTGTAAGGGATATTCTCGTCAAGCTGCAACTTGCCGCCGTTTTTCAGCGATTTTAAGTACAGCTTCAAGAGAATGTTGGAATAGAGAATACCGTCCGGCATACTCTCCAACAGCACGATAGCGTCATCATCAAAATAGCTTTCTTTCAGTTTGAGGTAGTAATATTTGCGGTTATCTGCCATAGGCGGTGTCCTCCTTTGGTTTCCAACGCTTGGAGTAATACCTGTGGCAGAGGATAATCACGGCTCGGAAACTCTGCTTGCAATCGTGGGTGCAGCCCCGGCAAAGGTCGTTATAGGTAATTCGGTTTCGGTGGTTGAGGAAAAAGCTCCATTCAAGCCGCCGTTTGTTGCTCATGCGTGGCATTGGTACGCTCCTTTCTGCCGTTTCCGTGGGTATCACGGATAGGGCGGGAAAACTGTATCTTCTCGGTATCATTTTCGGGGATTTTTTGCCCTGTACGCCCTGTTTTGAGGTCGGGGAGTATTGCAGATAGGGGTAAGGGCATATCCCTGTTTTTGTTTGGTTTCGGTATCATTTCGGGGCGGTTTTTAACGCTCCTGTTCATGCTTTTTCTGTCGGCTCGGCTCGCCGTGGTGCATTTGGGAAAGATTGCTTTTCATGGTCTGCAACTCCCGGACACGCTCTTTATTTGCCCGGTACTCGTTGTAAAGGGCGTTCTTCTCGGCGGTAAGCTGCTCGATTTCAGCCTGCAACGATTTATAGGTGGGTAGCTTGGTAATGCCTTTTTGCCGAAAATATCTTACGGCTGCGTCTGCTATGATAAAGTCGCTTTCATGCTTTTCCCGGTAGGCTTTGCGTGCCTTATCGTTTTTCTGCTTTTTCAATCCGTCACGCACATCTCTTGTCTTGGCATAGGCAAGCACCTGTTTCTGCAAGTCCTTTTTCTCACGGATAGCCGTTTCAATGGGCTTCAGCTTGGCGGTGCTGCTGTGTAAATCCGCATTGGCAGACACAAGGGCTGCGTCCAGTTCATCCGGGGTAAAGCCATATTGCTCCATAGCGGCAACGGTAGCCGCCATCTGTTTGAGATTGTGGACAGCCGCCCAACGGTCATAGCCGATACCTTTTCCCTCGGCTCGCTTCGCCGCACGGTCAACCATTCTCTGAATGCTGCCTGTCGGGGCGATTTTCTGCGTTTTTCCTCGCTCTGTGCGGTTTGTTTCAGCGGTATGGTATTGGGGTATGGGTGCGGTCTTTTCGGCGGCTCTGTGGGCGTTCTGCTCCAAAAGGGCAAGAACGGCGGCACGGTCAAAATCATCTCCCAGTTTTCGGGCAGTAATGGGTTTCGTCCTGTCCGGGGTAAGGTAGGACAACCGCCCTCGGCTCTCTTTGACGATCACACCCTGCCGCAGAAGTAAAGCGGAAAACTCGTCAAAGGTAGTAGCTTCGCTCATGGCGTTCCGTATGGTCTGCCGCAGCTTCGCCTTGTCGGTTTCAAACTTGGTCTGCTTTGCAGGCTGCCCCTCGGCTGCAAGGGTGGCATTTTCCTTGTCAAGTTTGGCTTGTCCTTTCTTCTGCGCCCAATACTCACGCTCGGTAATGCGGTTTTTACTGCCATGGAGCAGGTCGATTTGATAGAGATTTTCCCGGTGGCACATCTCCATGACCTCGGCTTTGAAGTATTCCATAGCAGCGTCCGTGCAGCGATGTTTGCACCCGGCACGGGTATCTGCCGGTCTGTCCATGTAGGGCAGCAAGGGTACTTCCTCAATACGCAGAGAATTGATAACGATATGCACATGGATATTGCCGCTGTGGTTATGCCCGTCCGGGTGGGTGCATACAAGGGCTTGGTGTCCGGGAAAATGCTCTTTACAGAACTGCTCGCCCAACTCCTGCGCCCGGTCTACGGTCAAGCCGTTGTCTGTCCCGTCCCGTGGGTCAAAG
>OHUE01001091.1_pt1 | contig 12473 bp, 11 predicted proteins | sample 1579111 | NCBI WGS metagenome assembly OHUE01 (sample SAMEA3879524, study PRJEB24766) | human gut metagenome | biome: human-associated habitat; feature: feces | place: USA | collected 1985/1987 | reverse complement strand
CGTGGCGCGGCGACTGCTCACCGAGATACGCCACCGCCTCGACTTCCTCTGCGAGGTGGGACTTGACTACCTCACCCTGAACCGTCCCTCCAATACGCTCAGTGGTGGCGAGAGCCAGCGTGTGAGCCTCAGTACCGCTCTGGGCAGTCCGCTTGTCGGATCGCTCTACATCCTCGACGAACCGTCCATCGGACTGCATAGTCGCGACACGGACCGTCTCATCCACGTGCTGAGCGACCTGCGCGACGAGGGCAACACCGTGGTGGTGGTGGAACACGACGAGGACATCATGCGGGCTGCCGACCAGATCATCGACGTGGGACCCGACGCAGGACGCCTGGGCGGAGAAATCGTGTACCAAGGAGAGGCCAAGGATCTGACGCCCGCCAACCGGGACCGGCTCAAAGACGAGCCGTCCTACACCGTGGCATTTCTTACCCATCGCGACCAGATTCCTCTCCCTGCCTCGCGCCGGCAGTGGACGAGTGTTATCCGGCTGAAAGGCTGCCGCATGAACAACCTCAAGGGCGTGGACGTCAGTTTCCCCCTCAATGTGCTCACCGTGGTCACGGGAGTGAGCGGCAGTGGCAAGTCGTCGCTCGTCAAGGGAATCCTCTACCCCGCCATGAAGCGCCGGCTCGACGAGGTGGCCGAGGTGCCAGGCGAGTATAGTGGTATGGAGGGAGACTGGCGACAGGTGCGCCATGTGGAGTTTGTGGATCAGAATCCCATCGGAAAGAGCACGCGATCCAATCCAGCTACTTATGTCAAGGCGTACGAAGAGGTGCGCCGCATCTTCGCCGACCAGCCCCTGGCCAAGCAGATGGGCTTCACGCCCCAGTATTTCTCGTTCAATACCGAGGGTGGACGCTGCGAGGAGTGTAAGGGAGCGGGCGTGATCACGGTCGAGATGCAGTTTATGGCCGATCTCACGCTCACCTGCGAAGCCTGCCACGGCGAGCGCTTCAAGCGCGAGGTGCTCGACGTGCGCTTTCATGGCAAGAACATCAACGACGTGCTCAACATGACAGTGGCGGAGGCCATCGACTTCTTCGGGAAGCATGGGGAGCGACTGGTGGCAAAACGTCTCAAGCCGCTTGCCGACGTGGGACTGGGATACATACGGCTGGGACAGAGTTCCTCTACCCTCTCCGGTGGTGAGAACCAGCGCGTGAAGTTGGCCTACTTCATCGGACAGGAGAAGCAGGATCCCACGTTGTTTATCTTTGACGAGCCGACGACGGGCCTCCACTTTCATGACATCGCGCGGCTGCTCTCCGCCTTCTCCTCCCTGATCGAGAAAGGCCATTCGGTCTTGGTGATCGAGCATAATATGGAGGTGGTCAAGGAGGCCGACTATGTGATAGACCTCGGACCCGAGGGAGGCGACCGCGGAGGACGTGTCGTCGCCGTGGGAACGCCGGAAGAGGTGGCAGCCTGCGACGAGAGCATCACGGGACAATACCTGCGGCCCTATCTCGTCAGGTCGTGACGAAACGCAACGAGAAGGTTTTAGTTCTATCAGGAAAACAAAACAAACCCATGCAACGATTATGCTTGTAAGTCGTTGTATGGGTTTGTTTTTGAATGGAATCGCGAATCGTATCCTTGGGCCTTATTGCGGCAAGTCGGAGTGACCCTTACTACGGCAAGTCGGAGAAATGCTTTCTTCCCTTGACATGATACTGCCAAAGGATGGAATAGGGCTTTCGGCCATCCGCTGGCAGCTTCGCCTTCTCCTCTGGGGAGGCAAAGCAGCGGTCGGTATCGAAATCGTGGCGCCAGGCAAGAAAGGCCCTGCGTGCGCGGTAGATGGCCTTGAAGTCGCCGAGGTTGCGCTGGCCGATGAGGGTCCACCAGGCCGCCACATAGTCGAGGAGCCAGCGCCACAGCATGACGGGCCGAAGATCCTCCTCTGGCAGGTTTTTCCAAAGCATCGTCAGGTTGTTGCGGAAGTTGAGAAAGGTCTTCCGTGGATTTCCCTTGGGGAGCGTGCCTCCACCCACATGATAGACCGTGCTCTGCGGGAAGCAGAAGATCTTGCGCCCTGTCTGGTAGAGTCGCCAGCAGAGGTCTATCTCCTCGTTGTGGGCAAAGAAGCGACCGTCGAGGCCGTCGGCGCTCCAGTAGTCGTCGGCACGGATCATCAGGCAGCAACCCGAGGCCCATAGCACCTCCTGCGGCGTGTCGTACTGGCCGTGATCCTCCTCCACCGTGTCGAAGATGCGTCCCCGACAGAACGGGTAGCCGAAGCGGTCGATGTAGCCACCACAAGCTCCCGCATACTCGAAGGATCCTTTTCGCACCTCGGAGAGGATCTTCGGCTGGCAGGCTGCCACCTCGGGCCTTGCGTCCATCTCCTCGATGAGCGGGGTGAGCCAGTGGGGCGTCACCTCCACGTCGGAGTTGAGCAAGACATAGTAGGTGCAGTCCACCTGCACCAGCGCTTTGTTGTATCCTTCGGCAAAGCCGTAGTTGCGGTCCAGCTGGATGATTCTCACTTCGGGGAAGTGGGTCCTCACCCACTCCACCGAATCGTCGGTGGATCCATTGTCGGCCACAATGATTTCGGCCTCGTCCTTGGAATATTCCACGACTTGGCCCAAGTAGTCGGCCAGCATCTGCTGACCGTTCCAGTTGAGTATTACGATGGCTACCTTCATCATGTGTTTGGATAGTATATGAGGTTATCGCTGGATGATGTCCTCCACCATCATGGCGGTTTGGTCGGCATTGAAGTCGCCAATCCTGACGGTCAGCAACTCGTTGTCGTATTCTGGTTTGGAAAGATGCTCGGGCAGTTGCACCCGCACGTAGTTGCGCGTGAAACCGTGCATGGCCTTGCCACTCGCCGACTTCTCCAGCAACACCTCCTGTTCGGTGCCGGCGTGGCGCGCATAGAACGCCCGCGTCTTTTGGTCTGAGAGCCCCAGCAATTCGTGGACACGACGCTTCTTCTCCTTGTCATCGACGACATAGGGGATGCTGAGGGCCGCCGTACCTGGGCGCTCGGAATAGGGGAAGACATGGAGCTGCGTGACGTCCAGGCCCTCAATGAAGCTGCGACACTCCTCGAAGCAGTCGGGGGTCTCACCCCTGCAGCCCACCATCACGTCCACACCAATGAAGGCGTGGGGCATCTTCTCCTTGATCAGCTCCACCTTGTGGGCGAAGAGGGCCGCGTCGTAGCGACGGTGCATGAGGCGCAACACCGTGTCCGACCCACTCTGCAGGGGAATGTGGAAATGGGGCATAAAGGCACGGCTGTGGGCGCAGTAGTCTATCAGTTCGTCGCTGCAGAGGTCGGGCTCTAGCGACGAGATGCGATAGCGGCGGATGTCCTCTATCTCGTCGAGCGCTTTCACCAGGTCGATGAATCGCTCGCCGGTGGTTCGTCCGAAGTCGCCTATGTTCACGCCCGTGATCACCACCTCCTTGCCTCCCTCGGCAGCGGCCTGCTTGACCTGCTCCACGAGCGTGGCGATGGAGGGATTGCGCGAGAAGCCGCGCGCATAGGGAATCGTGCAGTAGGTGCAGAAGTAGTTGCAACCGTCCTGCACCTTCAGAAAATAGCGCGTGCGGTTGCCCCGCGAGCAAGAGAGCTGGAAACTATGGATGTCCTTCGTCTTCTCCGCATGGTGGAAGGCCGGATGGCCCTCGCAGGACGTGGCAAAGGCGATGGGGTCGGCCTCGCGGGCCTGCATGGCCTGGCGGAGATATTCGACGAGGTGAGCCTTCTCGTTGCTGCCCAGCACGAGGGAGACGCCAGGGATTTGGGCGATCTCCTCGCTTTTCAACTGGGCGTAGCAGCCCGTCACGACCACGACGGCGCCAGGATTCTCCCGCACCATCTTGTGGATCTGCTGGCGACATTTATGGTCCGCCATCTCCGTCACCGAACAAGTGTTGATCAAGCAGATGTCTGCAGCTTCGCCCGCGTTCGCCTCGCCGACACCCATATTATATAAGGTACGCGCGAAGGTGGCAGTCTCCGAGAAATTGAGTTTGCAACCCAATGTCATGTATTTGGCTGTCTTCCCGTGGAAGACGGAAGTGTCTGTCATTCGTTCTTTCTCTGTTCTGAAACGCATGGATGGGAGTCGTCCCCATCCGTCTTATCGTGCAAAGGTACGAAGAAGAAGCTAAAGCCACAAACTTTGACTGCGTATTTTTCATCCAGCAGACGATTGTCAGCGAGTTATCCACCCGTTCAGAGCCTCTATTCTTGCCCATGATGAGACAGAAAAGGGCTACGGAAAGGGTGGATGAGACGTCACAAGAAAGGGGGTTTGAATAAGGGAAGAGTAGTTTAACGTTTGTTTGTTTATTGTAAACACTTGATTTTCAGCACATATAAACAATGTTACAGCAAACCCTCAAAAATAATCGAAAAAAAAGTATCGCCGTATCAAAAAAAGCTATACCTTTGCACTCGGTTATAAGAACCAAATGATTGTTTTACAGATTTAAATAAGCAAAGAAATGAAGAAATTAGTTTTTATGTTCGTAGCTATGGCAGCTATCTCTTTCGCATCTTGCGGTAACAATGACAAGGCTGCTCAGAACGCTGACACCACGACGGTTGACACCAACACGGTTGACACCAACACGGTTGACACCAACACGGTTGACACTCCCGCTGTGAAGTAATCGCTCGAACTAAAAAGAGAGATTGACCGTCGGACTCCTCACGAGTCCGACGGTTTTTTGTGCAATGACCTTAGGTTTTCCAAGTTTTTAACCTATTCTTTGCGGGAAAATGACTACCTTTGTGCCAAATAAATAAAAAGCATCCAATTGTTATGGAATACATCAAAACGGCCATTGAGGGCGTATGGATTATAGAGCCGAAAGTGTTCAAAGACGCGCGCGGCTACTTCTTCGAAGCATGGAAGCAGCAGGAGTTTGACGATCATGTCGGCCACCATGTGGAATTTGTGCAGGACAACGAGTCGAAGTCGAGCTATGGCGTGCTGCGTGGTCTCCACTATCAGAAGGGCGACTATAGCCAGGCGAAGCTCGTGCGCGTCATACGCGGCACGGTAGTAGATGTGGCCGTGGACATCCGTCGCAGCTCGCCCACCTTCGGACAGTATGTGGCGGTAGAACTGAGCGAGGACAACAAGCGCCAACTGTTCATCCCGCGCGGATTCGCCCATGGATTCGTTGTCCTGAGCGAGGAGGCCGTCTTCACCTACAAGGTGGACAACGGCTACGCCCCCCAGCAGGAGGCCAGCATCCGTTGGGACGATCTCACCATCGCCATCCAATGGCCCATCGACCCCAAGGACGTCCTCACGTCGGAGAAGGATCTCCACGGCAAGAGTCTGCAGGAAGCTGAGCTCTTCGACTAAAACGCGACTTTCTAAGTATCTTCTATCATGCAGAAATCAAGTTTCTTTCTTTTGTTGCTTGCCATCCTCTCGCTCGCTGCCTGCAAGAACCAGGGCGGAGAGGCTACGCGAAAGCAAGAGGACCAAGAGGCCAAGAAACTCTTGCAGGGCATTTGGCTCTATGAGGATGGCGAGACGGCTTTTATGGCCAACGGCGACAGCATCTTCTTCCCCGACACGACCAGCCTGCCCGTCCAGTTTTGGATAGCCAATGACTCCATCTATCTGAAGGGCAACCATGTCTGCCACTACAAGATCACGGCCCAGGCGGCCCATCTTTTCAAGATAGCCAACCCCTCGGGCGACGAGATCAAAGTGACGAAGACCAGCAACAACGCGCTTCGTGCCGATTTTCTGCAAGCAAGGCCCTATGCGCTCAACACTTTCAGGACGTTCGACTCCGACACCGTTGTGAGCAACGACATGGGCTTCTTCGACACGCGTATCCATGTGGAGACCACCTCCGACCAGGTGATACGATCTTCCTACAACGGACAGGGCATCGAGGTAGACAACATGTACCTTGACAATGTGGCACGCATCACGACCTACAATCATGGCAAACTGGTCTATAGCCACGACTTCCGCAAGGCGGAGTTTTCGGAGCTGGTGCCTGCCGACTTTCTGGAGAAATGTATTCTGCGTGGCATCACGTTCAGCCATGCCGCTGGCGACGCGCTCTACTATGATGTCAGTATTGGCATTCCCGACGCTTCCACGACCTACGTCATAGCCCTTCGCATCAATTCCAAGGGGAAAGTGGAGAAAAAACTCAAGTAGGCGTTGCGTCATGTGACAGTTTGGCATACATTTTGTTGTCCTCCTCATGAGATTGAGATAAAACAAGGAGGACAAGATTATGGCTTTCATAGATTATTATAAGATTTTAGGTGTCGATCGCAATATTCCGCAGAAGGATGTGCGTGCGGCTTACAGGAAACGGGCCAAGCTCTTCCACCCCGACCTTCACCCCAACGATCCGAAGGCCAAAGCAAAGTTTCAGGCGCTCAACGAGGCATACGAAGTCATAGGCGACCCCGACAAGCGGGCCAAATATGACCAGTATGGCGAGAAGTGGCGTGAGGCTGATGCGTTCCAAGGGGGCGCTGGTGGCTTCGGCGGAGGCGGTGCCGGTGGCGGCAACCCCTTTGGCGGCTTCGACTTTAGCCAGTTTAGCGGTAGTGGTGGCGGAGGCTTCAGTAGTTTCTTTCAGGATTTGTTTGGTGGCAGATCGCAGGGTCGCACCATGCATTGGGGCAGCGCGGCGCCACGCCCTGACGAGGGACAAGTTTCCTCTACACGGCCTTGCTGGGCGGCGACATCATCATCCGTTTGCCGTCGGGCAGCAAACTCCGTCTGAGGTTGAAACCCGTCACGCAGAATGGCACGAAGGTAAGACTTCGTGGCAAGGGCAACCGCCGATCCGACGGCACGATGGGCGATCTGATCATCACCTACAATATCAAGTTGCCAGACCATCTGACGCCTGAGCAAGAGAACTTGGTCCGCCAGATGCAGGCACAGGGTTGATTTTGACTACAAGATGATTTAGAGCAAAATCATTAAGTACAAGATCATATAGTTTAGTCCATTTCCACATGCTCTTCGAACGCAAAGGCAGTTCACGAGCCATGGGGAAATGGACTTTTTTGTAACTTGCCAACTTAGCAAGTTAGCAAGTTGCTAACTTGACAATTTGCTATATGCCGAAGACGCGAGCTACATTCTCATTGGTCCGCCGCGCCATCTCCTCCTCGCTCACGCCATAGGCCGCAGCCAGCGTGGTGAGCACCTGAGCCACGAAGGCACTCTCGTTGCGTTTGCCCCGATGAGGCACGGGCGCCATGTACGGGCAGTCGGTCTCCAGGACGATACGGTCCACGGGGACGGCGGCAGGCAGGTCTTCGCGCAGATGGCTACTCTTGAAAGTCGAGACGCCGCCCACGCCCAGTACGAAACGCGGGAAGCGGAGGAAGGCCTCCGCCTCTTGCTGGTTGCCTGTGAAGCAATGGAATACGCCGCCAGGCAAGTCCTCTTCGTATTTTCGCAAGATAGAGATCATCTCCTGCTGCGCCTTCCGGCAGTGGATCATCAGTGGGAGGCGCGTCTCCACGCTCCACCTCACCTGCTCCTCAAACGCCTTCAGTTGTTCCTGCTCGTGCTCCCGCGACCAATAGAAGTCGAGTCCACACTCGCCGATACCGATCACCTCCGGCGACAAATAGTCTCTCATCCGGCGCAACGCCTCCTCCCAACTGGCGTCCACCTCCTCGGGCTGCAGCCCTACCAACGGGTAGCAGTAGCCAGGATATTGACGGCAGAGCGCCAGCACGGCCGGCACGTTGTCCAGGTTGATGGCCGGCACGATGATCTTCCCCACCCCAGCCTCGCGGGCCCGTTCAATGACGGCGGGGAGGTCTTCGCGAAACTCCTCGCCGTCCAAATGGGCATGTGTGTCAATAAACGTCATTTGTTTCTCCGCATCATCCGGTCCGCATAGGCCCGCAGTTCCTTCTTGCGATCCTCCGCCACACTCACTGCGTCGAGATAAGCCTTGCTCTCCTTGAAATACTGGTTGATCTTCTCCTTGGCCAGTTCGTCGATATGGAGCGCGTCGTAGAGACTTGTGACGGCGCTGACCTTCTCCTGGCGGTCAAAGTCCTCCATCTCCATCCAGCGCTCCAGTTCCTGGCGCTGCGACGCATCGGCACGGAGGAAGGCGTTGATGAGCATGTATGTTTTCTTGTTGGAGGTGATGTCGCCGCCGATGGCCTTGCCAAACACCTTCTCGTCGCCATAGACGTCGAGATAGTCGTCCTGCAACTGGAAGGCCAGTCCTATCTTCTCGCCAAAGCGATAGAGATTGTCGGCGTCCTCCTCCGAGGCCCCTGCGAGGATGGCACCGATCTTCAACGCACAAGCCAGCAGCACGCTGGTCTTCAGACGGATCATCTCGATATACTCGTCCTCGGTCACGTCCGTGCGCTTCTCAAACTCCATGTCCAACTGCTGACCGTCGCCTATCTCCAGCGCCGTCTCCGTGAAGAGGTCGAGCACGGGTTTCAGCCTTTCTGCCGGACTCTCCGCCATCATCTGATAGGCCAGTACCAGCATCGTGTCGCCCGAGAGGATGGCCTGGTTGTCGTTCCACTGCACGTGCACCGTCGGTTTGCCGCGACGCTTGTCAGCATTGTCCATCAAGTCGTCGTGGAGCAAGGTGTAGTTGTGATAGGTTTCCAGTGCACAGGCAGGAGTCAGTATGCGCTCCGGATCCTCGCAGAAGAGGTTGTAGGCCAGCAGCATCAGCGTCGGGCGGATGCGCTTGCCACCCAGAGAGAGTGCATAGCGTATGGGCTCGTACAGTCCCTCGGGAGTGCGTCCCGTGGCGACCACGGTCAGTCGCTCGTTGACCAGTTTCAGAATTTCATCGGCAGTAAGCATTGCTTCTAATATTTTTGGATTATTATTTCTTGTATTGGGAGGAATACTATTTCTTGTATTTTTTTTGGGGGGAGGGGAATACTATTTCTTGTATTGGGAGGGTATACTATTCCTTGTATTTTGGGGGATAGTTCTTTCTCTCTATAGTCGGAAGACTACGGGTAGCTCCACCATCGACCGACAGGGTTTGCCGTGGTCGATGCCCGGTTTCCACTTCCCCATCATCCGCATCACGCGCATCACCTCGTTGTCCAGCGGTTTGCCTGCAGACGTCTTGATGCGGATATTCGTGACCGTACCGTCGGCCTCCACCATGAAGGTCACGCCGACCATGCCCTCCTTCTTGCTGGCCGCAGCCTGCTTGGGATAGACCAGCGTCTTCGTGATCCACTTCATAAACTCCACCCAGCCTCCAGGCGGTGTCGGCGTGTCGGCCAGGACGTGCAGCGTCTTCTTGTCCTGTGGCTCCGAGACGGGTACAGGAGGCGGCTCCTTGATGGCCAGAGGCAGTGGCGGCATGAGCGTGGGTTGCTCCTCGACGGGTTTCTCCACGGGGATGACGTCGTCCAGCACGGCCTCGCCTCCACTTGGCGCCTCGCTCGCGTCGGTATGGTCCGCCCCTTTTCTGGCGCCATCCACCCGGTTGAGATCCGCCACCTTGATATTGAGGCGGTCCTTCACGTTCTGGTGGCGGTCCGGCTTCTGTGCCGAGGCGTCATCCTCGCGGTCGATGGCCACCATCATCGTGGTGTCGCGATGCAGTTTGTCGAGATCCATCTTCGTAGGAATGTCGAGGAGATCGCCCCCCGTGGTATATTCCAGCGCCGTATAGACCAACGACGAGGCCACCACCAGCCCCAACAGAAACCCCGTCAGGTGATGTCGCTCCAAATCCGCACGTTTTGTTTTCTCGTTTTCCAAACCGCTTAAACACTAAATGCCGCCTTTTGCCGTTATATTAGGGTGAAGACGGACTCTGTATCGCTTTTACGCATGCAAAAATAGCGAAGATATTTGAAAAAAGCCGTATCTTTGTGCTGAAATTAGAAAACGTTAAATGAAAAAAGCCATTTATGCCCTCCTATTAGCATTTCTGCCCTCGCTGGCATGGGGACAGGAGAGCCAAACTGAATACAACTTCCTGCGCCTCCCCGTGAGTGCGCATGCTGCCGCGTTGGGTGGCGAGAATATCACCATCATCGAGGACGACCCCTCGCTCGTCTTCTCCAACCCCGCCCTGGCAGCCTCTGTGAGCGACCGCACGGCCGGGCTCAACTACATGAACTACATGAGCGGCGTGAGCTATGCGAGCGCGTCCTACACCAAGGTGCTTGCGCCCAAGGCCACGGTGGTGGGCGGCGTCAAGTATATCAACTACGGCTCGATGAAGGAGACCGACGCCACGGGCACGCAGGTGGGCACGTTCTCTGCCATAGAGGGCACGCTGGCCTACCAGTTGGCGCGCAATGTCGTGGGCGGCATCACGGCCAAGTATGTCTATTCCCACATCGCCGACTATAGCTCCATGGGTGTGGCCGTCGATCTCGGACTCAACTGGTATATGCCGGAGCGCGAATGGTCGATCAGCGTCGTCGCCAAGAACCTTGGTGGCGAGGTGAAGGCCTACAACGACGATTTTGGCAAGATGCCCTTCGACCTCCAGCTGGGCGTGAGCAAGACCTTCCAGGGACTGCCCGTGCGCGTCTCGGCCACGCTGATCGACATGACCCACTACGACTACCGCTTCGCCAACCACCTCTGTCTGGGTGCCGACATCCTCTTCTCGGAGAGCATCTGGGCGGGCTTGGGCTATAACTTCCGCCGCGCCGAGGAGATGAAGATGGGCGAAGGCGACGAGGAGAGCGCCCACGGAGCCGGACTGAGTTTCGGCGCCGGACTCAACCTGGAGCGCTTCCGCCTCAACGTGGCCTACGGCAAATATCATGTCAGCAGCCATTCGCTGATCCTCAACGTGGGTTACACCTTCTGACCTACCATCCCAGCAGAAGGCATTTCCTCCTTCCCCATACCACTCGTTTTACATCAGACCATTTGTAGTATATTTTGATATGAAGAAAATTGTGATAGCCATCGACGGTTACAGCTCCTGCGGAAAGAGCACGATGGCCAAGGAACTGGCCCACCGACTGGGCTACGTCTATGTGGATACAGGTGCCATGTACCGGTCCGTCACGTTGTTTGCCCTTCGCGAGCATCTTTTCGACGCCGAGGACACGCTCGACGCCGATCGCCTGAGCGCGCTGCTGCCCCAGGTACGCATCGACTTCCGCCTCAACCCCGAGACGGGCCATGCCGACGCCTGCCTCAATGGGGAGAACGTGGAACAGAAGATCCGTGGCCTCGAAGTGTCGAGCCGTGTGAGCATCGTGGCAGCCCAGCCTTTCGTCCGCGAGATGCTGGTGCGCCAGCAGCAAGCCATGGGTGAGGGCAAGGGCATCGTGATGGATGGCCGCGATATCGGCACCGTCGTCTTCCCGAAGGCCGAACTCAAGATCTTCGTCACCGCATCAGCTGAGGTGCGCGCTGAGCGGCGCTACAAGGAGTTGCAGGCCAAGGGCCAGCCCGCCGACTACGAGAGTATCCTGAAGAACGTCCAGGACCGCGACTATATGGACAGCCACCGCGAAGTCTCGCCGCTGCGCCAGGCCGACGACGCCATCGTCCTCGACAATAGCCACCTGACCATTGCCCAGCAGGACGCATGGCTCATGGATCGCGTGAGGGAAAAGTTGGCAGAATAGTTTTCCACCTGCGCTTTGACCAAGTAGTCTCACTATTTTCCTCCTACGTTCAGTCCGAGCGTAAATAAAAAAAAGCCGCCGAGATTCACATCTCGGCGACCCTTCCAAATGTCAATTTGATTACATACTTTTAACACTAGCAAGTCGCTACTTGCTTCACTTTAACGCTTTGATCATAGCCTTCACCATGGCAATCTTCTCCATGGCGTCAGCTTGTTTTTTACGTTCCTTCTCTACGACCGCTGCCGGCGCGTGAGCCACGAAGTTCTCGTTGGAGAGCTTCTTCGTCACCCCCGTGAGGAATCCCTCCAGGTGGGCGAGCTCCTTCTTTGCCTTCTCGAGTTCGGCCTCCACATCGATGAGGCTTCCCACGGGCACGGCCCACTCCGACTTGCCAACCATGAATCCGGAGGCGTCGGCGGCCTTGGCCTCAACCACCTCTATCTTCTCCAGGTTGGCCATCTTCAGGATGGCCGCGTCGTAAGCAGCCACCTCGTTGGTGCCCACGGCCTGGAGGACGAGCTGCTGGCGTGGAGCGATGTTCTTCTGGTTGCGCACGGAGCGGACGCCTGCCACCACTTGCTTGACCGTCTCAAACTCCTCACAGAGACGCGCGTCGGCCTCCGTCGGCTTCTCCACAGTCTGACACTCCACCATGATGCTCTCACCCTCCTTGCGGTCGGCAAGGTGTTGCCAAAGTTCCTCGGTGATAAACGGCATGAAGGGATGGAGCATGCGCAGCAGCGCGTCAAAGAAGCGCAGCGTGGCGTCGTAGGTGGCCTGGGCCACGGGCTGTGCCTTGCCGTCCTTGTAGGCTGGCTTCACCATCTCCAGATACCAGCTGGAGAACTCGTCCCAGAAGAGTCGATAGACCGTC
>OHUE01001079.1_pt1 | contig 12531 bp, 10 predicted proteins | sample 1579111 | NCBI WGS metagenome assembly OHUE01 (sample SAMEA3879524, study PRJEB24766) | human gut metagenome | biome: human-associated habitat; feature: feces | place: USA | collected 1985/1987 | reverse complement strand
CCTTTCCGCTGTAAATGCTGACTAACTCATCTCGTTTGATGTCGGTGAATATGACGGGGAGCGCGCTCATGCTTTTTTGGTCTCGGGCTTGTTTGAGCATTTCTATGGATTCCGTGATGGCCATGCGTGCCGTATCGGTATTTTCCGTCATGCGGTCCAGTCCCAGACGGTGGTATTTGTATTCCAGTTGCCGGAGCGATTCCATGGCCCCGTCCAGATAGTCATTGATAATGGCAAAGCGGTTGCGGTCGCTGTCAAAAGCCTTCCAGCCCGTGAAATTGAGGTTCTGCGCGTTGTTGGCCAGGTTCAGGCAGCGCTGGAGCACGTCCTCGCCCCCCATCAGCGAGAAGGAGTCGAGGTCCATGCCGATGATGAGGTAGGCATAGTAGGCCATGAGGGCCGTGAGCTGGTTGTCAACCGTCTCCTCGTTGAACTCGATCTGGTCAAACTGCGCAAACTCGAAGTTGAAGTCGTTGTCCTGGGTGTTGAAGAGCGTCGAACTGTAGGAAGCCCCATAGACGGGACGGTTGGCCTGGATGAGGGCCGAACAGGTGAAGAGGTTGGAGGACTGGTCATACTTCTTCACGGTGATGTTGAAGTTGCAGACGATCCGCTCGTTGCGCTGAAACTGGAGGTTGGTCCATTGCTTCTCGTTGACAAACTGCTCCAGCGTCTGCTGGAGGTTCTCGAAGATGGAGGCGTCCGTACCCTGCACCTGGTTGTGGTTGATGGTGATTTTCGCCTGGAGTTCCTGGGCGTGGACTGGCGTCGGCCTCAGTACGAGGGAGAGGCCGAGGAGGCAGACCGTTGCCAATATGATTCTTTTCATGATCTTTTTCTTATCTGAGGGTTGTCGTGTCGGCGAGAAGCCCCTGGAGCACGTCGATGATGTCGGAGGCCACCTCCTGCTTGCTCTTCTTCGGATAGGACCGGACGCCCTCGCGTGTGACGACGGCTATTTGGTTGTCGTCCGCGTTGAACGTCGTCCCAGGAATACGCGTGGAGTTGAGCACGACAAAGTCGGCGTTCTTGCGCTCCAACTTGCCGCGTGCGTTGGCCTCCTCGTCGTTGGTTTCGAGGGCAAAGCAGACGAGGCGCTGGCCCGGACGCTTGCGCTGGCCCAAGGTCTTGGCTATGTCGTGGGTCGGACGCAAGCGCAGGACGAGGTCGTCGGCCTCCCGCTTGATTTTGCTCTCCGCCTTCTGTTCCGGCGTGAAGTCGGCCACGGCCGCACTGAGGATGGCAGCGTCTGCTGTGTCAAAGACTGGCAGGCAGGCCTCGTACATCTCCTGCGCGCTCTCGACATTGACCCTTCGGATGGCCGCGTCGCATTGCAGGGCCGTCGGGCCCGCCACCAGGGTGACTTCGGCGCCACGCCTTCTGCACTCCTCGGCGATGGAGAATCCCATCTTGCCGCTGGAGAAATTGCCGATGAAGCGTACGGGGTCGATCCGCTCGTAGGTAGGACCAGCCGTGATCAGAATGCGCTTGCCCGCCAAGGGAAGCATTTTCTCCTTCTGTGCGGCCTCCTGCGTTATTTCCTCCTGGTCCTGCGCGCTTTCCTTCAAAGAATCCGCAAAGAAGCGCTCCATTTCCTCCACAATCAGATCGGGCTCCTGCATACGGCCCTTGCCCTCCAGGCCTGAGGCCAGGAAACCACTCGTGGGTTCGACAAAGCGATTGCCGTAGCCTTTAAGCGTATTGATGTTGGCCTGTGTGGATGGGTGCTGGTACATATCCAAGTCCATGGCAGGGGCGATGAAAACGGGTGCCTTCATCGACAGATAGGTCGTCACAAGCATGTTGTCGGCCACGCCATGAGCCATCTTGCCCAGCGAACTGGCGGTGCAGGGGGCGATCAGCATGGCGTCGGCCCAAAGGCCCAGATCGACATGAGAGTGCCAGGTGCCGTCGCGCTGGGAGAAGAAGTCGCTGATGACCGGATGGCGACTGAGGGCCGAAAGCGTGATGGGCGTGATAAACTCCTTGCCAGCAGGCGTGATGACCACTTGCACCTCCGCCCCTCTCTTGACGAGGGCACGGATGATGAGGCACGACTTGTAGGCGGCGATGCTGCCCGTGATGCCCAGGACAATATGCTTACCCGACAGGGGCGATGGGCCCGCGGCAGGATGGGTCGGGGATGGATGTTGAGGATTTGCCAATTTTGAGCAGGTATGTTTAGATTGAACTTCTATTGAACCTTATACTGAACCTTGTGTTAAGCCTTGATACTGAACCTTGTGTTGAACCTTCAGCTGAGACCGACAGGGAGAAGTGGTTGACACGCAGCCACTTCCACCCTATTCGCTCTACTTGTTTTTGTAAGCCTCGCGCAGGCGAATGCGGTTGACCACGTTCTTCGTATCGTAGGTGAAGTCGCGGGAGAGCATCCAGGAGATGAAGCCCGGATCGTTGCGCACCACGTCGGCGACGGCTTCGCCACGATGCTGGCCGAAGTTGAACACCTCGCGTCGGCAAACCTTGCCCTCGGCGTCGGTAAACTCCTTCCAAATGATGCGGCCAGCAAAATCGACATTGTCGTTCATCTTCGAAAACTCGGCCAGTTCCTTGATGTCGTTGTTGAGCACACGGTCGGCCTCGTCCTGCACCCCGGGAGCATACATGTCCAGCTGGCCCTTGAGCACACGAAGCGTGGCCTCGGCGTCCTGGTCGGCACGATGCGACTGGAAGTCGTCCTCCATCTTGTGGCCCGTATAGAACTTGTAGGCTGCTGAGAGGTTGCGGCGCTCCATCTTGTGGAAGATATTCTGCGCATCTACGAGCAGGCTTTCGGAGAAATCGAAAGGCACCTGGGCGCGCGAAAACTCCTCGGAGAGCATTGGCACGTCAAACTTATTGGAGTTGAAACCACAAAAGTCGCAGCCCCGGAAAGTCTCGGCCAGTCGCGGGGCCAGTTCCTTGAACGTGGGCGCTCCCTCGACATCTGACTGAGCGATGTGTGTGAGCGCCTGCACCTCCTGCGGTATCGGCTTCTGCGGGTTGACGAAGAGGTTTTCCCGGTCCTCCTTGCCGTCGGGGAAGACCTTGATATATGAGATCTGAATGATGCGGTCGTTGACCAGGTCCAGCCCCGTCGTCTCCAGGTCGAAGACGATGAGCGGACGCTTGAGGTTGAGTTCCATTCTTTTTTCTGTGTTATATTCCAATCAGACGGGCCATCGCCCGACGGAGTCCGCCTCTTGGCGTCCCGACAGGCCATGGCCGTCAGCGTGTGGTTCTATACTTTTCGTAATATGATCGTCTGTGCTTTCTCGCAAACTAATCGTCCGTACTTGCTTGCAAACTAATCGTTGAGCAGCATCGGCATGATCAGCATCAGCACCTCCTGGTTCTCCGGCTGATCGACGGGGATGATGATACCCGGGCGTGAGGGGTCTGCCAGCTGGATGGTGATGTCGCCACTCTCCAGGTTGTTGACCACCTCCAGCATGCTCGACCCCTTGAAACCGATGGAGATGGGCGTACCACTATAGGAGCAGACCACGTTCTCCACGGCATTGGTGGCGAAATCGATGTCCTCGGCACGCAGCTCCAGGTTGCCATTCTCGAAGTGGAAGCAGACCAGCTGCGAGGAGTTGCTGGAGAACGGGAGCACGCGGCGGATCGCGCCGACGAAGCTCTTGCGGTCGATGGTGACCACGTTGGGATTGGTCTGCGGGATGACGCCGTTGTAGTTGGGGTAGCGGCCCTCGATGAGGCGGCAAGCCAGGTAGCCCTCGGCAAAGCGGATGGTGGTCTGCTTGCTGTCGAACTCGATGGTGACTTCGCCCTCCGTCTGCGGCAGGACGCCCTTGAGGAGCGTGGCCGGCTTCCTGGGGAGGATGAAGGAGGCAGGCGTCTCAGACTGGAGGGAGAGGATGTTGTTGCGCACGAGCTTGTGGCCGTCGGTGGCCACGATCGAGAGGCAGTCGGGCTTCAGGTCGAAGTAGATGCCGTTCATCACGGGGCGAAGCTCATCCTGCGCCGCAGCGAAAAGAGAACGGCTGATGGCGCTGGAGAGCACCTGGGCGTCGAGGGCAAACTTCGAGGCGTTCTCGCCCATCTCCTGCTCGCGCGGATACTCCTCGGCACTCTGCACGGGGAAGTGGTACGAGCCGTTCTGATAGGTGAGATAGATGACGTGCTCGTCGAGGTTGACATTGAGCGTGAGCGGCTGCTCGGGCAGCTCCTTGACCGCGTCGAGGATGGTTTGGCTCTGCACGGCAAACTCGCCATCGCCGTCATGCTCCGTCAGTTCGACCGTCGTCTTCATCACGTTCTCGCTGTCGGAGGCGGTGATGGTCAGCACATTGTCCTTCACCTGGAAGAGGAAGCAACTGAGGATGGGCAACGAGTTCTTATTGTTGATGACTCTCGAGAGGGAGAGCAGGCGGCTGCTGAGCGCCGAGCTGGAAAGGCTAAATCTCATGGGTACTATATTCTTTTATTTGTTTATTCTTATTCCTAACCGATTATGCGTCCCGCTCGACGGAGCGCCGAGAAGCGGGCGAAAACCAAGCACAAAAATACGAAAATATACCCGCTCTGGCAAAAATTGGGGCTAAAAGTTTCTCAATTCGCCCTAAAATTCGTAATTTTGCTCACCCGATAACAAGGGAAGGTCTTTTTCACCTTGGAAATCATATCCACGCATATCAGAAAATATTTACAACTATATATCAGACATGGAATTATCAGGTAGAATTATTGCAGTACTCCCCGAGCGCAGTGGAACGTCGGCTCGCGGGGAATGGAAGGCACAGTCTTTTGTCATAGCGACGCATGACCAATATCCTCGCAATATGGTCTTCGATGTGTTTGGCGCAGAGCGCTTGCAGCGTTTCAATATCAAGTCAGGCGACGAAGTGACGGTCTTCTTCGATATTGACGCCCACGAATACCAGGGCCGTTGGTTCAACAACATCCGCGCATTCGATGTGCGCCAGTTGGATGCTGCAGCTGGAGAAGCTGCTGGCCAGGCTGCCGCTGCTGCCCCACAGACGGTACAGGCGGCACCGGCTCCGTTCCCTCCCGCTCAGTCCGATGCTGCCGGAGAGTCGACCGACGACCTGCCCTTCTAAGCATCTTCTGTAGAGAATGTAGAGAAACCCTACGCGCTATTCGCGCAGGAGAAAACATGCTCATGCCGAGCGTACACTACAAAACGGGAGCGACCCTCTGAGGCCGCTCCCGTTTTTATTTCCCGGATTCCATCCCGAAGCTATCCCGAGACCATCCCGAAGGAATGGCGAAGGAAAAGCTGGGGAAATGGAAAGGCAAGACCGATGCTATCGCAGATCGACAATCTCTGCTCCGGGACACATCCGCTTGTTGAAGCGGAAGGTGGCGTCGCTTTGGTTCTTGGCCTGGAAGCGGGAGAGCGTGATGGTGGTCCATCGCCCACCCTGTAGATACTGCACCTTGCTGGGCACGTAGTTGCTGCCCACCGTGACGACGATGGTCTTCATGGCGCGTGCGCGGTTGGTGGCTTTCAACGTCACCACATAGCCCCGGCCTGCCCGCTTCATGCTCAGGTTGTAGCCCGACTTATAGACGGAGAGAAACTGATAGGGATTCATCTGCGCCTGCTGTGCCTCGGTGGGGGTGCTGATGTTGACTTCGCCCGTCGATTTCAGATAGCTCCACTGGGTGCGTCCGTCGTACCACACCTTGCCTTGGGCGGTGGAGGCGTAGAATTTGCGACCCTTGATGGCGATGGTGCCCGAGAAGGATCGGCCCTTGCCTGCGCTGAGGCTAAACTGTGCCGAGCATCCGCCAGGGCGCCCGACGACCGCCGCCACCTTGTCCAGCACCTTTCGCGCCTGGGCGGCGGACTGGGCGTGGACGGCTACCGCCACGACTAATAAAAACAAAGTGATAAGTTTTCTCATTGTTTTATTATTTTATAGTTATACTATCCCTTGATGCAAGACAGGATCCTACTCAGCGAGTTTTCGTCGCCGATGAGCACCTCGCGCGGCTTGGCACCCCTGGCCTCGCCGACGATGCCCGCCTTCTGTAGCTTGTCCATCAAGCGTCCCGCGCGGTTGTAGCCGACGCCAAACTCACGTTGTATCTTGCTCGTGGATCCCTGCTGGTTGATGACCACATAGCGTGCCACCTCCTCAAAGAGCGGGTCGAGGTTGTCGGTGTCGAATCCGCCCCCGATGCCCGGCGCATCCTCGGCAGCCGGCTCGGGGATGAGCAGCGGCGTGACGGGGCCAGGCTGGTCGGCGATGAAGCGGCACACCTTGACCACCTCGGGCGTATCGACAAAGGCACACTGCACGCGGACGGGCTCGCCACCATTGAGGTAGAGCATGTCGCCGCGACCCACCAGCTGCTGGGCTCCCGACCGGTCGAGGATGATGCGTGAGTCCATCATGGATCCGACGCGGAAGGCGATGCGGCCCGGGAAGTTGGCCTTGATATTGCCCGTGATGATACTCGTCGTCGGGCGCTGGGTGGCGATGATCATGTGGATGCCCACGGCACGCGCCAGCTGGGCGATGCGGGTGATGGGGATCTCTATCTCCTTGCCCGCCGTGAGCATGAGGTCGCCAAACTCGTCGATCACGACCACGATATAGGGCATGTACTCATGGCCCTCCTCGGGATTGAGGTGGTGGTTGAGAAACTTCCTGTTGTACTCCTTGATGTTGCGCGCACCAGCAGCCTTGAGCCTGTCGTAGCGCTCGTCCATGAGCACACAGAGGCCCTTGAGCGTATTGACCACCTTCTGTACGTCGGTGATGATGGGCTCCTCCTCGTTTTCCTCCACGGCCGCCATGAATCGGTTGGCGATGGGGCTGTAGATACTAAACTCCACCTTCTTCGGATCGACGAGCACGATCTTGAGCTCGTTGGGGTGCTTCTTGTAGAGGAGCGAGGTGATGATGGCGTTCAGCCCCACGGACTTGCCCTGTCCCGTGGCTCCGGCGACCAGCAGGTGCGGAATCTTGGCCAGGTCAACCATGAAGACCTCGTTGGAGATGGTCTTGCCCAGGGCGACGGGAAGTTCCATGTCGGTCTCCTGGAATTTCTTGGAGTTGAGGATGCTATACATCGAGACGACGCTCGGCGTGGTGTTGGGCACCTCGATGCCGATCGTGCCCTTGCCGGGGATGGGGGCGATGATACGGATGCCGATGGCAGCCAGACTGAGGGCGATGTCGTTCTCCAGGTTCTTGATCTTGGCGATGCGCACGCCCTTGGCCGGCGTGATCTCGTAGAGCGTGATGGTCGGGCCGACGGTGGCGCGGATGGAACTGATCTGCACGCCGAAGTCGTCGAGCACCTTGATGATGCGGTTTTTGTTGGCCTCCAGCTCCTCCTTGGTGGCAAAGCTCGGGCGGGCGTCGCTGTCATACTCCTTGAGCAGGCCGAGCGTGGGAAACTTCCACGACACGAAGGGCTCGCGGGGGTTGATGGGCGTAGAGAGGTCTGCCGTGCTGGCCACGGTCGTCCCGCTGGCCTTCTCGTCGCCCTTGGCCATCTCGACGCGCATGCTCACCTCCTTCTCGCCGGCAGCTTTTTCCTCGTCCTTCGTCTCAGGATCGTGGGAGGGATTCAGCGGCTGCTCGTCGGTGTCCTTGCCAGGAAGGTCGTCGTCCAGAAACTCCACCGTTTGCGTCTGCGGGTCGTCAAAGACTTGCGGATCCTCGCTCTCGGCAGGACTGCCAACAGGATTCTCTGCCGTGTCGTCCTCCCGCGCGTACTGGTCGTGGTGGCGGTTTTCCTCGACCGTAAACTTCACCTTGCGCGAGAGATAGTTTATGGGGTTGAGCATCTTGCGAATGACGTTGATGGTCTCCGTGGTGACGTAGGTCATAAACGAGATGGCCACGACCAGGAGAATGGCGACAAGGCCCGGCGCGCCCACCACGTTCTCCAGCCATTGGCAGACGTATGCGCCATGGTCGCCGCCCGGATTGAACACCTCCTCGCCCATCAGGGGAGAGAGAAACTTGGCAAAGGTGACGCTGCCCCACGCCATGATGATCGCCATGCCGAAGAACCATTTCAAGAGGTTCAACCGCGGGAAGGCGCCCATCATCCGCAGGCTGCAAAGCAACAGAAAGGCGGGGATCAAAAAGGCAGGGATGCCGAAGCAGCGCCCTATAAGATAATAGGAGGTCAGCGCGCCCAGACTGCCGCAGTAGTTGGCAAACTCACGATTGCGGTTCAACAACTCCCCTGGACGCAGGCTCATGAGGATGCTCTGGTCGATGGCACCCGTCTTGAAGTAGCTGACCATGGAGATGATCGCCACCAGGGCCAAGGCGGCCAGGGTCAGTCCCAGCACGAAGTTGGTCGTCTCGTTGAGTATCTTGTTGCATCCGATTGCGTCCCAGAAAGTCTTAGACTTAGTGGCGGTTTTCTTTTTAGCCATATTGTCGTTTGTTCTTATAGTGACGGGGCGGCCTCTCTCGGTGGAGAGGGGCTTCCCGCGCTTATGTGCTTGATTATTTGGGAAATGCGTGGCCCGAAAGCCCCCACTTCCCCGTTTATTTCTGCAAAAGTAAGAAAAAAGGAGGATAATTCGGCCATAGATTTGAAACTTTTTTCCTAATTTTGCACGGTCTAATAAGAATCAATGAAGAGAATCATATACAGCAAGTTTGACAAGTCTGCCATTTCTGAGCTTCCGCGCGTGACGTTTCCTGGCGAAATCGTCACGGTCACGAGCGAGGAGGAGGCGGAGAAAGCGGTAGAGGAACTTCTCCACCAGCCCATCCTGGGCGTCGATACGGAGACGCGCCCCGTCTTCCACAAAGGGCAGCACCACTTGGTCGCCCTGCTCCAGGTGAGCGGGCGGGACAAGTGCTACCTTTTCCGTCTCAACAAGATGGGCGTACCCTCGTGTATCATCCATCTCTTGGAGGACACGACCGTGCCGAAGATCGGCCTTTCCCTGGGCGACGACATGAATATGCTCCACCATCGCGTCAAGTTTTCCCCCGGCCGCTTTATTGATCTGCAGAAGATGGTGAGCGACTTCGGCATCAAGGACCTCAGCCTCCAGAAGCTCTACGCCAACATCTTCCACGAGCGCATCTCCAAGCGCGAGCAGCTTTCCAACTGGGAGAGCGACCAGCTCAACCCCAAGCAGCAGCTCTACGCCGCCACCGATGCCTGGACCTGCATCAACCTCTATGAGACGTTGACCGAGCTTCGGCAGACGGGCGATTATGAACTTGTAAAAACAGACGAAGAAGATCAGCATGTATAAGTCGGTATATTTGAAGAAAGGCAAGGAGGAGTCGCTGCGCCGTTTCCATCCTTGGGTGTTTAGTGGTGCCATAGCCCGCATGGACGACGGGCTCGAAGAGGGCGACGTGGTGCGCGTGATAGGCTTCGACGGCAGTTTCCTCGGCGTGGGCCACGTCCAGGTGGGATCCATTGCCGTCCGCATCCTCTCGTTCCACGACGTGGCCATCGACGACGCCTTCTGGCAGAGCCGCCTCGCCGCGGCCTGGCAGGTGCGCCAGTCCATCGGCATCTATCGCACGGAGGAGGCTTCCTTCGGTGGCGAGCATTTCAGCCAGGGCGTCAACACGACCTACCGCCTCGTACACGGCGAGGGCGACAACCTCCCCGGACTGGTTATCGACTGCTATGGCAAGACGGCCGTCATGCAGGCCCACAGCGTCGGTATGCACGTCAGCCGCATGGCCATTGCCAAGGCATTGAAGGAAGTGATGGGCGACCGCCTGGAGCATGTCTATTACAAGAGCGAGACCACCCTGCCCTTCAAGGCCAACCTTGGCCAGGAGAACGAGTTTATCCTGGGCGGCCCCACCGACGAGGACCTGACCACGGAGAACGGGCTTCGCTTCCATGTCGATTGGCTTCGCGGACAGAAGACCGGCTTCTTCGTCGATCAGCGAGAGAACCGCGCGCTCCTGGAGCATTATGCCAAGGGCAGGACGGTGCTCAACATGTTTTGCTACACGGGCGGCTTCTCCGTCTATGCGATGCGGGGCGGAGCCAGCCAGGTCCACTCCGTCGATAGTTCGGCCAAGGCCGTGGAGCTCACCAACGCCAACGTGGCGCTCAATTTTCCGCCCGAAGACCATCGCCATGAGGCTTTCTGCGAGGACGCCTTCAAGTATCTCGACAGCCACGACGACAAGTACGACCTGATCATCCTCGACCCGCCCGCCTTCGCCAAGCACCGTGGCGCGCTGCGCAACGCCCTCAAGGGCTATACGCGCCTCAACGTCAAGGGATTTCAGCGTATCCGCAAGGGTGGCATCCTCTTCACCTTCAGTTGCTCGCAGGTGGTCAGCAAGGAGCATTTCCGCCAGGCGGTGTTCACGGCGGCAGCCCAGGCAGGACGCAAGGTGCGCATCCTCCACCAGCTGCACCAGCCCGCCGACCACCCCATCAACATCTACCATCCCGAGGGCGAATATCTCAAGGGCCTCGTCCTCTACGTGGAGTAAGGACTGGTCCCTTTGAAACCAAGACACTTGTTTGAAGCAAAGACACTTGTTTTTTGAAGCAAAAAGACGCTGGTTGAAGCAATAAAAAACGCTGGTTGAAGCAATGAAAGCCACTGATTTGAAGACGCTTGTCGCCCATTATATCGAAGACCGCCGACTGCTGGACAAGTCGCGCCTGCAGCTCGTCGCCCTGTCGGGTGGCGCTGACAGCGTGGCCCTGCTGATGCTGCTGCGCGACCTGGGCTACCGCCTGGAGGCCGTCCACTGCAACTTCCAGCTGCGGGGCGACGAGGCCGACCGCGACGAGAACTTCTGCCAGTCGTTGTGCGACGAGTTGGCCCTCCCACTCCACCGTGCCCACTTCGACACTCGCGCCTACGCCCAGCTGCATGGCATCAGTATCGAAATGGCGGCACGCCAGCTGCGCTACGCCTACTTTCGCCAGCTCCGGGAGGCTATCGGGGCCGAGGCCATCTGTGTGGCCCATCATCGCGACGACTCCGTGGAGACCATCCTCCTCAACCTCATCAGGGGGACGGGCATCCATGGGCTGACGGGCATGAAACCGCGCCAGGGCGACGTGGTGCGCCCGCTGTTGTGCGTCAGCCGCGCCGACCTCGTCAGCTACCTCGACGGTCTCGGACGGTCCTACGTCACGGACAGCTCCAACCTCGTGGCCGACGTCAAGCGCAACAAGGTCCGCCTGCAGATCCTCCCTATGATCGAGGCGATCAATCCCTCCTTTCGCGACACGGTCCTGACGATGGCTGCGGAGCTGGAGGGCATAGAGCAGGTCGTCGATACCCAACTGGCCCACTACGCCGAGGCAACCGAACTTTCCATCGAGGCGATCCAGCAGGAGCCTTCTGCCGAACTGGCCCTCTACTACTTCCTCCAGCCCCGCCATTTCAATCCGTCGCAGATCCGACAGATCGCCGACCATCTCGCAGCCTCCAGCGGCAGCCGGTGGATCTCCCCCACCCACGAGTTGCTCTCCGACCGTGGACGCCTGACGATCCATCCCCTCGAAGCCGATGCGCCGCGCCCGATGCGCATTCCCGAAACGGGACGCTACTCCTACGCCAACGAGGTGACGATCAGGCTCTCGCGGGCCGAGAGGGACGACCGCTTCGTTCTTCCCACCTCGCCCGAGACCGTGGCGCTGGACGCAGACAAGGTGAGGTTTCCCTTGATCATACGCCGCACGCAACCGGGCGACCGCTTCGTCCCGCTCGGCATGAAGGGCGGCAAACTGGTCAGCGACTTCCTTACCGACCAGAAGAAGAGCGTGTGGGAGAAGCGCCATCAGGTCGTGGTCTGCGACGCGGAAGACCAGATACTATGGATCGTCGGCAACAGGATCGACCACCGGGTGCGCATCACCGACTCCACCCGTCGCATCCTCCTGATAGAAAAACTCAGTTGAAAAGCAAAACCAAGGATATGGACAAGCAATCTCTCTATGCATTGATGGAAGACCACGGCATCCGGCCCACGGCCAACCGTGTGCTGATCGCCAGCGCGCTCTTGAAGGGCGACGGACCCAAGACGATGAAGGAACTGGAGACCGCCCTCTTGTCTATCGACAAGTCGGTCATCTCGCGCACGATGGCCCTGTTTCGCTCCCACCACCTCGTCCATGTCATCGAGGGAGGAACGGGCGTGGCGAGCTACGAACTCTGTCTGAGCCACGACGACGACCACGACGAGGACGTCCACGTCCACTTCTTCTGCGAGCAATGTCTCCGCACCATCTGCCTGAACCACGTCCCCACCCCGTCCGTGGCCGTTCCCGAAGGCTTCCTCACCCGTTCCGAATCCCATTTGGTCAGGGGCATCTGTCCCAATTGTGCCCGAAAGATGGGCCTCACGCGATAGAATGGTGCCATCCAAGCCTCCCCCTCCAAGATTCCCATCTTAGCGGGGGAGCAATTAACTAGCTTAAAATCCCATTTTCTAAAACAATTCTGTATTTCTGCTTGCTACACGGCAGCCATGCAACTCGTCACGCCGAGGGCCGTGGCTATGGCCGTGAGGATCGAGATGGCGGTCTGAATGACGAAGCGCCATACCTGTCTTT
>OHUE01001070.1_pt1 | contig 12577 bp, 7 predicted proteins | sample 1579111 | NCBI WGS metagenome assembly OHUE01 (sample SAMEA3879524, study PRJEB24766) | human gut metagenome | biome: human-associated habitat; feature: feces | place: USA | collected 1985/1987 | reverse complement strand
CATAGTCCAGTATTCTTCCGGAATAAATGCATCAATCTCATTCTCTCTGTCACATATCATTCTTAATGCAACTGACTGTACTCTTCCGGCGCTAAGTCCTCTCTTAATCTTAGCCCATAAAAGTGGACTGATTCCATACCCAACCACTCTGTCAAGAACTCTTCTTGCCTGCTGTGCATCTACAAGATTCATATCAATCTTTCTTGCTTCCTTAAGCGATGCCTTAACAGCATTCTTGGTAATCTCATTAAATGTTATTCTGTATATATCCTTGTCTTCTAACTTAAGTGCCGCTGCCAGATGCCATGAAATAGCCTCTCCCTCGCGGTCGGGATCGGTTGCAAGATATACTTTATCTGCTTTCTTCGCTTCTTTTCTTAAAGCAGCAAGAATATCTCCTTTCCCTCTGATTGTTATATACTTAGGTTCATAATCATGTTCAACATCTACACCCATCTGGCTTTTAGGAAGATCTCTTACATGTCCCTGTGATGCCATTACCTTGTAGTTTGCCCCAAGGAATTTACTGATAGTCTTTACCTTGGCAGGTGACTCCACTATAACCAAATACTTATGCATTAATAGCCCTCCATATCAAATATGCTTCCTTATATAATAATTCTTAGAAACTTCTTCTATAAGTCCATCCAACTCCAATTCAAGCAGAATCCCCTCCGCCTCTACAAGACTTATTCCAGAATTATTAATAATTGTCTCCAGACTGACTGGAAACAAATTGATTTGACTATACACCATATTTTTAGGGCTTGCAAGCCCTGATTTTTTAAAACCATCATCAAATATACTGTTAGTATTCAAATTATTTCTTTTTTCATCAGTAATCTGGCGTCTATTATAATAAAGTTCAATCGACTTTGTGGCCATAATATCCATTGGGGAGGTAATAACCTGAGCCCCTTCTTTTATAAGTTTAAGACAACCTTCTGACAATGCATCACCAATTCGTCCGGGGACAACATATACATCCCTGTTCTGTTCCAAAGCCTGATCCGCCGTTATAAGTGAACCGCTTTTCTGTCTTGCTTCAACAACAACCAGTGCATCAGCCATTGCACTTATTATCCTGTTTCTTACCGGAAAATTCCCCGCTGACGGCTTCGTACCTGGCGGATATTCAGATAATATACCGCCATGAATCATTGTATCTGCATATAAGCCTATATTACTACGCGGATAACAGACATCCACTCCGCTTCCAAGAACCGCAAATGTTCTTCCTCCGGCTTCAGCCGATGCCCTCTGTCCGAACGTATCAATCCCTGTTGCAAGACCGCTCACAACCTGTACACCCGCCCTGGCAAGTTCCCGCCCAAACATCTCTGCAATCTGCCTTCCGTATGCAGAACACGCTCTTGCGCCGATTATGGCAACACTCGGAGCAGCATCCGGAAGATGTCCCTTATAGTACAGAATATGAGGCGCATCATATATCATTCCAAGTCTTACAGGATAATCTGCCCTGCCGGGATAAGTAAACGCTATCTGCTTTGCCACAAGACTCTCATACTCTCTTCTGACCCATTCAGCATTCCTGCATGCAATAAGATTATTAAAATCACCATGCGAAAATCTTACATTACTTCCCGACATTGCATCCTTAAGCTCCTGCTCTCCGGCATTGTACACTCCGCAGGCACTTCCAAATATTGCCATAAGCTCCGATATCTTGGTATTACCTATTCCCCTGATATTATTCAGCCAGTATACACAGAATTCTTCATCAACCATTGCGATATGCCACCGCCTCTCCTATGTGTGGACATCTTACGCTGCTGCTTCCTTCCAGATCAGCAATCGTTCTTGCCACTCTTAATATCCTGTAATATCCGCGGGCTGTAAGTCCCATCTTATCCCATATTCTTCCGGCAAGCTCCCTCTCCTCACTTCCAAGTCCGCAGTATCTCTCAAGTTCTCCTGCCGTAAGCTGTGAATTAAGCACACCTCTTTGTCCCTGAATCTGTCTTGCCTGTATTACTCTTTCGCGCATATCTTCGGAACTCATAACACAACTATGTCCACGCCATACATTCCCGGAATCACTCCTGCCCCGGCTGTTATTATTAAGTGTTATCGCTTCGTGCCTTACAGGCGATACATGCACGCACATGTCAAATCTGTCAAGCAGCGGGCGGCTTATCCTCGCCCTGTAATTAAGGATCTGTGCCTCCGTACAGGTGCATCTGGTCCTGTCAGGGTAAAATCCGCACTTACACGGATTCATCGCAGCAACCAGCATAAAGCGTGCCGGGAATCTGTACGTTCCCGAATTACGCACAATAACTACCTCTCCGTCCTCAAGCGGCTGCCGCATAGCGTCAAGTGTGGCACTTCTGAATTCCGTCAGTTCATCAAGAAAAAGAACACCATGTCCCGCAAGTGTTATCTCTCCCGGAGACAGCCTGCTTCCCCCGCCTATCAGTCCGACTGTTGTTATCGTATGGTGCGGACTTCTGTAAGGCGGCTGAGTTATAAGTCCTTCTGATGAATCAAGCAGCCCGGCTATGCTGTATATCTGAGTAACCTCAAGGCTCTCCTCCTCTGTAAGTCCCGGCAGAATCCCTGCAATTCTCCTTGCCATCATTGTCTTGCCGCTTCCGGGAGCACCCATATACAGGATATTGTGCATTCCGGCAGCTGCTATCAAAGATGCCCTGACTGCGGCTTCCTGACCGCATACGTCAGAATAATCATCATATCCTGCTTCCGCCGCCGTACTGTTATAAGGAACATATTCCCCTTTGTGCAGTGCCGTGTAATCTCCGCTAAGATAATCTATAACAGCCTTCAGCGAATCCGCACCAAGAATATCTATTCCATCAACCACTCTGCACTCCGGCATATTATCAGATGGGATTATACATCTCTTAAGTCCTCTGCGTCTTGCCTCCAGCACGCATGGCAGTATTCCTCTTACTGCCCTCACCGAACCATCAAGACTCAGTTCCCCCATAATCATCATGTCATTAACCGATGTGCTGTCAAACATATCTTCCGCACACAATGTTCCCACAGCAATTGCAAGGTCATACCCTGTCCCCTGCTTAGGCATATTAGCCGGTGATATATTCACTGTCACACGCCTTGGTCTCGGATTAAGCCCCGAATTCTTAAGTGCAACTCTTACTCGTTCCTTAGACTCCCTGACCTCAGCAGCCAGGATTCCTCCCATATCAAATCCCGGCAGCCCATTCTGCACATCTACCTCAACCGCTACAATATCAGGAACAACTCCTCTCACATTCCCACATAAAATCCTGCTAAACAAAAAACTCCCTTCTTACCATATTCCACTGACAGAAAGCCAATTCACTATGGTAACAAAAGGAAGTCATACAGATACCCGGTTAATATAATTCATGACATCTTAATCCGCCCTGATTGCAATGTCATTTTTATAAGATTAGCATATTCCACGCATTGCGTCAATAAGAAAATAAAAAATGAGACAGCTTATAACAAACATAAACTGTCCCACTCCATTGAAATCAATCATGACCATCTGATTAGTCAAGTTCAAAATAATTACGTCTTATATACAATCCAAACGCCTGACCTACAGCCTTTGATGTATCAGTTACCTCTATACCAATCTTAAGCCGGTTGGATGTATACAGATTAAGTACCTCCGTCTGTACACCTGCTGCCGTTGCAAGCACAAGAAGGTCTTCATCATACTCCATCTCATTCTGGAGAGTTCCGCCATAATCCTTAAGAATTGTCTCGCCTGCATCATATGTGCCATTGTCATTGGCATCAATATATATCTTAGCCTTTGCAAATACATCACCTGCTGCAAGATCTTCATCAGTAACCTTGAACTTAAGAGGGATTGTATTATCCGGTGATACCGTTCCATCCTCTGCTGTCTTCACTGAGCGTCCGATAATATCATACTTATTATCCTCAACCTCGATACCGTTAAGTATCTTAACCTCAGGAGGTGTTGTAGCTACGATTATCGAACGCACAAGCGTATTAACGAACAGCTGCATCTCCGGTCCGTCAGATTTAATCTCACTGTGTCCCGCACTGGTATATGTCACATTACCCTTTGAATAGATGTAGTAATTGTTAACTGCATCCTGACCGCAGTTATTGAAGTATCTGGCATTACTTCCGCCGTCAGCGCCAAGGGTATACCATACAGTAACCTCATTATTGTATGCACCGGTCATCTCATTGCCATCAGCATCATATGTCGGTATATGCTCAAGATTAAGCTGGTAGAACTGTCCATGCGTTGTCTCTACCTGGATAGAATCATCTATCTTGTACGGATATTCTGTTACCTGCCCCCAGTTAAGCTTATTTACTTCTTTTGTTTCCTTAGTACTTCCGCTCTTACTTACATCATTGAACGCCGTATATTGACCGCTCACCTTGGATATGAGACTGTTGGTGAATATTCCCGGTCCTTTCATACCGATAGGCTGCGTGAGATTCGTAGTCATGATAGGCTCATTATAATCACTGTTAGATGCCTGATAAGCCATTGTATCATGCGTGAACAATACCGAGTTGCCTGCATCTATGTACGCATTAAGGGCATCTATAGCCGGCTGTGTCCTGAAAGGTGTTCCTGCCTTGCCATATGAATCACGGAAACCAACTACTACAATCGAATACTGTGACAGATAATCCTTATTCTTGTCATCTGCCATAAGATCCTCAAACTCATATACCTTCATAGGAGTTACATCAAGCCTCATTCCCGTTACACTGCTCGCCGTTCTGAATGAATCGGAGAATGCACTGCCCTTAAGGTTCATGGTTGTCGTGCCTTCATATGTCTCTGCAGCTGTTGCATTATATATCTGCAGAACCTTAACTGTCCTTGTCTCCTGAGCTTTCAGTGCGAAGGAGCTTTCCTGAGCCTCAGTAAATCCGGCTCTTGTCACATCAATCTTGAACTTAAAGTAACCAAACCATTTTTCAGGAATAGCACCGTTAAGTGTAATAGTGTACTCACTTCCACTGTTTATCGTATCAGGTATATCATAATCAGCAAATATCTCACGCTTATCCGATGTCGCCATCTCATTGTAAAGCGCATCTGCATTACGGTCAATGTAGAGCTTAATATGACTTCCTGCCGGAATCTTGCTGTCTGCCCTGATTGTAAATCTGATGCTGCTTACATCCTGTGGTGCGCGGTTAGTGTCATAATCGTACGCTGCCGGTGAAACTATCGTAAATCTCGGTCTTGAAGGATATGTAAGCATCTTCTTAACCTTGAAGTCTGAAGCAGTTGAATCAGAAGCCTCGGATGTAATATTGCTGCTTGCCTTACCCTCGGCGTTAAGTCTTTCATTAAGCTTAACCCTGCTCATCTTATAAATGTTAGAATCCGAGCCATCCCTCTTAGTCCTGTCAATTGTGCTTCCGGCATTGTATACATCTGACATCTCGAGAAGCGGAAGCCCTGCCTTAACATATTCATAAAGCTTCTCATACGCCTTATCGGTAAAGTCATTACCTGATGTCTGCTTATTACCAAACTTACTTGTAGAAACTATTGCACCATCCTCTGTTATGACAGTTCCGTTATTCTCTGCATTTCTGCCGTAGTTAGTATTAACGTAATCAGACGGATTGTATGTTCCGATGATAATAAGGTCTACGCTTGACACAATATCATCGCTCAGGCCATTAAACGCATTGACTGACATTGACCTGATGTTAATTGTGAAGTCCTTTGACTTCTTATTAATAACATAAGTTCCCTTGCCTGTTCCTTCATCAAATGACTTACTCTTAACTGTGTAATCACCATTAATGCCGAATGTCCTGAGAATCTTGTCAGCGCCGGCTTCGTTGTTAAACTCATTCCTGCCCCATGGCTGAATCTCTATAACTTCGATTGTACTCATAAGGTCATTCAGTGAATACTTACCCATGATATATCTTAATACTTCACGATATCCATGCTTACCAAACAAGTCATCAATCTTATTAATATCACATGTCGGCCAGTCAGGATTAGCAATACTATCCTTGTTCTTGAGTGACTGGTCCATAACATTAGTTCCGTGATATGTAAAGAAGTTATTATGAACATACTCAGGTGTTGTTGTTGCATTAAAATAAGGTGCCTGTGGTGCACTTCCGTCTGTTGGATGAAGCGCTCTCCAGAACATCTCTGTTCCCCATTCAACAACAGTTCCGTCATGGCGCTTAACTGTCATTGAGGTCTTAGTCGTCTCAATCGTACCGCCTGAACCTTCATACTGGAACACACCTGCACGGTTCTCATTCTCATCATTAATAAGATCCTCTGCTCCGTATTCCTCCATGAACTGCTCCTGTGATATTGCAAGCTCAAGCATAAGGAACTGATAGAATCCGTTAGTCCTGTCGGCAGGAATACCCGACCAGTCAGTAACAATTGCAAGATTGTCATTAACATTGCGCATGTAAAGATATAACGCAAGGTCATTACTTATATTAAGCGTAGTTGATGTTCCGCTTGTTGAAGTCCAGATATAGTCCTGTGAAAGGCCTGTTGCCCTGCCAAGATTATACTGTTTACAGAACTCTGCCATCTTCTGGTATGCCCTTAAGTTGCTTGAATCATGTGTCTTGGGATTAAGATATACAAAGTTGGCATTCTTAACATCATCATATGTAAGGTCTGATGCCTTAACCGTCTTAACAACAAGCTTATCGGTCATATCCGAAAACTTAGTCATCATATCGGTATCATCATTATCAGAGAAAATCATATGTGCAAGTACGTTACGGTCTTCAAAATCTCTCAGATTACCATATTCGTCACATATAAAATGTCCGTTAACATAATTCTGTCCGCCATAGAGCTGCGCAGCACTGAAACTGAATGCCTCTCCCATCTGTCTCTTTACATCGGCATTCTCACCACACGCTGCATAGAGCTTGCGCACATCACTTTCCTTGACAGACATTGAATCACCGCCAACCCAGTATCCGAACTGTCCCATGCATATCTCAGGCACAACCTCAAGCACTACATATGGATTATCCTTTGTATAATACTTATCATTGAATTCTACAACAGTCGGAATCTCATCCCTGCTGTCATAGCTGTCAGCACGTACCTGTATCATTCTGCCTACTCCGATTGCAGATACAACAGTGACAAGTGCCATTAATGCTGCACAATATTTTTTTAATTTGATATTCTTCAGCTTTTTACCTAATCTGGACATCTATAACCTCTCATTCCGCTACAAGTATTACCGTAACAGCTATATTAATCATTTACAATGTACTCCGCAAACTGCTCAAGGAACGGGGCATTATCGAATCTGAATCCCTGCATTGTCATCTCGTCAAGGCCGAGAAGATTTCTTACGGATGTAACTCTTGATACAGATCTTGTATACCCGTTAAGTTCCAAAGTAAGTGTAACCTTAATCTGGACCGGATTATTAATCCCGACAACCTTATGCTGCATGGTTCCTTCACGTTCCGCAAGCTCCGTCTTAAGACTCGACTGGACAATCTCAATCTTCATCTCATCAACATTCTTGCAGAGGATACCCATTGTATCCATATTGGCGGTATTATCACCAAGATACAGACAATGATCCCTGACCATATATATTACATTCTTTCCGTCATGAGCAACGTCCTGTGTCTGGAATGTTGCAGCAGGTCTTGAATTGGAAATAACAAGATAGTTACCTTCCATGATGGAATCACTGATGTTGTTCAGCGCAATGTTAGCATCTTCCTGAAGCTGTGTCATTATCGTTGTCTTATTATATTGCTTGATTCCCTGTGAAACAAGCAGTGTAAGTGCAGACATAACTATTGCACCGACTGCAAGTGATATCAGAAGTTCAACCAGCGATATACCCTTGTTATTACCCTTATAACATTTTCTAATCATCCTCATAATGCACATCTCCATATATTACTCAGTGGCAATCTTACCTGTATTCGTCCACAATATCAGTTTGTATGTAAGACCATTGTTTGAAGCAATGTTAAACGTAAACTTAATGGATGTTGAGTCAAGCATGCTTGCGTTAGTTACGCCGCTGACAACCTTGTCAACCGTGCCGCTGCCCGGCTTAAAATATACGAGCACCGAATCCGTATCCGTCACAGTCGTCGTGCCATTCCCCGTAACACTGATTGTTAACTTGGAACCAAGCTGCTGTTTATCTTTTTCAACAACATTGCCGTCAGTATCCCTTCGGTATATTGTAAATGTATACTGTCCGTTTCCTGACGTTCTTTTAAGTTCTCCCCACCATTCACCTGTCTGCGATAACGTATCATTACGCAGTTCTGACACTGCCTGATAGAGATTCTTTGAAGCCTTCTTGGCATCCGCACTTACAAGCATTGTAATCCCATACGTGGCACTCGCAGCCATAATTGCAAGAATTGCGACAACAACCACTAACTCAATAAATGTTACGCCTTTGTTGTTATCTCTCAATTTTCCCTTACTTTTCCTACAAGTCATAATCTTCACTCACCCATCAGCCAATAATTAGTCTACATCCGTTTTCTTCCAGTTATTAAAGTATACAAGCTGGTTATATTTGATACTCTCAATTGATATCTTATCATTGATTGAACCGCCGCTGCCTCCTGAACCGCCTCCGGTTCTTGTGCCTCTGAATACTTTAATGAGCTTATCTGCATTCTCATCCGAGACCTGCTCACATATGCTCTCTATAAGACTTGCCGCACTGATTGTATTAATAACATTTACATCTGACTTAATATTAATATTACCGTTAGATGCATCTGTTGCAAGCGCAATTACAAGTCCGTCAAAATCAGCATTAATATTAACATTACCTATTGAAACAATTATACCGCCCTTGAATCCGCTTGAAGCTGTATATGTATATCCGCCGTTGGCAATGACAATTGCATACTCATTGTTGCCGTATTTTCTTATATTACCGCCAAGACTGGATACACCCTCGCCTGCCGTTGCCTGTGACGCCGTTACTATATCCGGACGGCTTACAACTCTTTCACCTACACTGCTTCCGTAACCCAGTACAGTATTATAGTTAACTGTTCTTCCTGACTGTCCTGTAAACGGAATCGGAATACCTCCCGCAAAATCTGTTGCATTCGTGCTGTAGGATGACATATCAAGTACTGTCGTAAGTGATCTGAATCTGTTCTTAAGGTCATTAGTAACAAGCTGCTGTGCATCATCTGACAAAGGTGCCATAGACACTGCAGCTCCTACAGAAGCATTAGATCCTGTGACCTCCGCACTTACGATAACACCTGATGTTGTTACACTGCCTGAAGCATTGACAAAACCTGTTGTCTGCTGGTCAAGGTCTTTGAGGTTAACCTTTATAAGATTCTGCATATAATTCTTCTGTGCTGTTGCTTTATCTGCATCTGTACCGGAGATTCCGAGACCTGTCAGCTTTGTTTCAAAGTCAGTATCTGAACTCAGAATAAGATACATATAATCCGAAGCCGCCTTGGCATCCTTGAAATTAAGATAGATAAAATACTGTCCGTTAACCGCCTTCGTCACATATGGCATTGAGTCATCAAGAAGTGACTTGGCAAAATACTCATTCTTAAGATAAGTAGCAAGTGTTGTTCCGCTAACTCTTGAAATATCCGAACATGGGTTACCGACAACTGAGCCTGCCGCATTATTCACTACTGTAGGCGGAACAAGATAAGCTTCCTGGTCACCCTTGAATGAAAGTGACTCACCTGTTCTGTAAGGCTCCTCCGTTGTTCCGTCATACACGATATATGAACGTCCCGCAAGATATATGTAAGATGTTCTGAGTGTAAGATTAGAATGTGCCCCATTAACTATGATAGCACTACTCTCATCCTTGTTAAGATCGCTTATACCACTGTTACTGTATCCGCTGTACTGTCCGCCGATACTTACCTTGCTTGATGCACCGTTAATCTTAAGGTCATTCTTTACAAATGTCTGGCCTTCAAGATTAAGTTCAACGCCATGGCATGGCTGCTCATATCCGCCGACTCTGTAATTCTTTGGAATAATAATATTATTGCACCACAGCTGTGTCGAACCTGAGAATGTAATCTGTGTCTGCTTCTCCGTTGTGACATCACTGTTAGTAATTACCTGCTCTCCGATAAATCTTGTACGGCTGCTGTCGCCGAATACGATTCCGCCGCCGCCTGCATATACATTACCGTCGATAAGCACCTGCTTATTGTTATCAATTATAATTCCGTTGTCTGCAATAAGGCTGAATGAACCCATTGCCGGAACATTATTGATGGACTGTGCGCTGGAACTGAAATTAATATCAGATATCGGAAGCATAATACCAATATCATATGTAAGCTCTGACTTGTATCCGTCATCTGTAATATATTCAACCTTCACATCATCGGCGTTGAATATATACAGTGATGTACTGCTGTAATCTATAGTATAGCTGCAGGTTCCGACTGATGCCACATAAGGATGTCTGTACGTTCCTGCCGTGATTGCACTGTTAACTGCATCATTCGTTATGTCAACACCAATATATGAATTAATAAGCTTCCTGAACTGGTTAGAGTCAAGAGGCATAGGAGATGTCTCGTTAAAGCTTCCGTTAGTAAGGTCATTTACAACCTTAGCCATATATTTTTTACGGAGCTCAACATCAGCATTGGAAAGTCCGGGGAACGAACTTGGATCCCTGCTGACCGAATAGTTGGTCCATGAAGGGTCATCAGAGCCGGGAACATCGTTCTTCTGTGAACGTACCATTGTATCCATGACATCCTTGTATGCAGCTTCAAGTGCATCCATGCTGACCATTCCAAGTTCTGAATAAATCTCATCAACGGCCTCTTCACATGAGTAAAATGTCTTCTTGGCTTTCTTATCAACTACCTTCATCTTAAGGTTAACCATTGCGCCTGCTATCGCAACACTTCCGAGCACAGCGATAAATGCAACGACAATAAGCACAACAACAAGTGTTGCGCCTGAATTGTCTTTATGGAATTTCTTAAAAAATGAATTATTGCTAAACTTTGATTCTCTCATGGGCTAATTCTCCTTCGTTGAAGTTAGAGTCATATAAGGAGTAGTTCCCGCTGCCGGTTTTCTGCCATTCTCCTCGGCCCAGATATTAACTGTTACTGTGTACAGATATCTCTCTTCGTCCTCATCATAATTCTGTGTTATGCCGTTAGGTTCACTTGAGCCGCTCCAGCCGTCAACATCCGAGAACACATTAAGACCATTGTTACGAAGCTTGGTCGTACCCGATGACTGCACACCATTAATATATATATTAGCTGTATCGAGATTAATCTGTACATTAGTTCTGAAAGCATCACGATCCGCAATATCTGAATCATTGGATGCAACGTACTGCTCAATAAGGAATACATTGGCTTCCTTGCCTGCCGGAAGCATTCCTCCGCCATTCTTATGCATATTTATATATACTGAGTCGGTTGAAGTATTACCGCTTGAACCATACTTACGGTCATATGATGTGTAGAAAATATATACATCCTTAAAGCTGTCAGATGCAATATCTATTCCGTTCTGTTCAGGAAGCGTATATTGTTTGATGAATACATCCCCCTGTGTGCTCTCAACCTTGCTGCCACTGCTATCAATTATATCGCCATCATTATTAACACTGTACTGGTCATTGCCATAAGCATCCTTCTCTCTGTAATACTTAACATAGAGTACTGGCTGCTCATTATACTTTGAAGTCGTTGCGTCATATGTGATATTTACATCAACAACAACAACTTTCTTGATACCTGAGAGCTTAGATACATTAGTCTCTGTAGACGTCTGTTCTCTTGCAACCAGATTACCATGTGCGTCAGTTGAAGCCGGATTCACTATTGAAGAACGGCTTGGAAGGATAGTCTTAATACTTGTGTCATATCTGTATATCTCTTCCATAAGCACATAATTTTTCGTATCCCTGACTTCAGCGAATGCAGGCATACTGTAATCATTTACATTCCATGCTGAACCCGCACCTGTTCCTGCAATATCACCTTTGTTAGGGCTAAGAATTGTCTGGACATAATAGTTAATATTATTAGAGCCCTTATAGCATGCAAGACCGTCTGAATCCTTATTAACAGAAGTTCCTGTATATGTAGCCATTGTCAGATCATAGGAATAATGATTATTCGACAGCTTTGATGCCCTGGCATCATACACGCCTGTCGTAGAATCGTTGATAGTAAGCGGGGTAACAATACCGGCATCCGCATTAGCCGCTATTGTATCCCCATTACCTTTGAGAAGCTCATCAATACTAAGAGCTTTGCAGCGCTCAATGACCTTCTGGCCTATTGCATTGGCCTCTTCGACCTTACGGGCGTTAGCATTAATCTTAGATGATGTTGCAAATGTAGTAAGCATTGGCAGCGTCATTATAGCGAGTATAATCATCGCTACCAATACCTCTACGAGTGAAAATCCCTTATTATTCTTATTATTCCTATTACCGGCTTTTAACCTCCGCATTACACGGCTTAATTGTCCGTTAATATGGTGTCTCATACATACTCCCTTGTCTTACTTACTGAAATATTGTTACATTACCTGTTCTGTTAG
>OHUE01001067.1_pt1 | contig 12595 bp, 10 predicted proteins | sample 1579111 | NCBI WGS metagenome assembly OHUE01 (sample SAMEA3879524, study PRJEB24766) | human gut metagenome | biome: human-associated habitat; feature: feces | place: USA | collected 1985/1987 | reverse complement strand
CGACACCGCGCAGACCAACGCCCGTGCCGAGGAAAAGCGGGACCCGGAGCCCACGCCCTCCCAGCGCAAGCACCAGAATGATCTGGTGCGGAAGCTGAACAACGCCGGAAAAGGCCGGGCCGCACGGAAATAAGAAACGATAAAAGCGTCCCACAGGGGGCTCCCTGTGGGACGCTTTTTGTAATGCTGACAGAAACGGAGAATTGCTGATGGATCCCAAATTTCCCATGCGCAACACCACCCTGTGCTATCTGGAGCAGGATAATGCCTACCTGATGCTCCACCGCGTGACCAAGAAGAACGACCTGAACCACGACAAATGGATCGGTGTTGGCGGCAAGTTTGAGCCGTTTGAAAGCCCGGAAGACTGCCTGCTGCGGGAAGTGCAGGAGGAGACCGGCCTCACCCTGACCTCCTACCGCTGCCGGGGCGTGGTGACCTTTCTTCTGGGCGAGCTGACCGAATACATGTTCCTTTACACCGCTGATGCCTGGACGGGCACACTGGTAAAGGATGCCGCCCGGAACGAGGGCATTCTGGAATGGGTGCCCAAGGAGCAGGTGGAGCAGCTGCCCATCTGGGAGGGCGACAAGATCTTCTTCCGCCTGCTCGAGGAGGACAGACCCTTTTTCTCGCTCAAACTCCGATATGAAGATGATACGCTGGCTGAAGCCATGTTGGACGGGAAACCTTTATAACTCCCTCAGTCACGGCTTTGCCGTGCCAGCTCCCTCGGAGAGGGAGCCTTTTAGCCTCCCTCATTGAGGGAGGTGGCATCGCGTAAGCGATGACGGAGGGAGTTTAGTTCAGCTTCAGATCGCCCTCTTTGATCCAGCCCAGCTTGCGCTCCACCGCGCAGAACACCACGCTGAGCACGGCAGGCAGCACAAAGCACAGCAGCACCATGGCAGCCCAGTCCATGGGGGTGATGGCAGCCTTGGTACCGGCGGCAATATCGCTGACCCAGCCGGTGTAAACGCCGATCTGACCCACCAGACCGCAGGTGCCCATGCCGGAGGAGACCGCCGCGCCGTTCATCTCAAAGTGGAACAGGCAGGTAGCCAGCGGGCCGGTGATGGCACTGGCCAGCGTGGGGGCGATCCAGATGCGGGGATTCTTGATGATGTTGCCCATCTGCAGCATACTGGTGCCCAGCCCCTGACTGACAAGGCCGCCTACCCCGTTCTCCTTGTAACTCATCACGGCAAAGCCCACCATCTGGGCGCAGCAGCCCGCCACGGCAGCGCCGCCTGCAAGGCCGGTCAGACCCAGTGCGGCGCAGATAGCAGCGGAGGAGATGGGCAGGGTCAGTGCCACACCCACGATGACCGACACCAGAATGCCCATGACCAGCGGAGCCTGCTCGGTGGCCCACATAATAAGAGTGCCCACCTGACTTGCGGCTGCACCGATGGGGGCGGCGATGAGCATGGAAAGCCCGACACCTGCAAAGATGGTCACCAGCGGGGTGACAAGGATATCCACCTTGGTCTCCTTGCTTACCGCCTTGCCCAGCTCTGCTGCCACAATGGCAATGATGAGCACAGCCAGCGGGCCGCCTGCACCGCCCAGCGCATTGGCCGAGTAGCCCACGGTGATCAGGCTGAACAGCACCAGCGGCGGGCAATGCAGTGCCCAGCCGATGGCACAGGCCATGGCGGGGCCGCTCATGGCCGTTGCGTAGCCGCCCAGATCCACCAGCAGTGCAAGACCGGTCTGCTGACCCACCGTCTTGATGATGGTACCGATGAGCAGACTGGCGAACAGCCCCTGTGCCATTGCGCCCAGTGCGTCAATGAGGTAACGCTGCGGAGAGATGACGATATCCTTCCGCGCCAAAAATTCTTTCAGCTTCGACATAAAACTTGCCTTTCTATCCAAAACAGATCGTTAAGGTTACGAACGTATGTTCTGTATCATACCATACACCTGTCAAGACAGCAAGGGGTTGCTGGAAAAAATGTGAAATTTCGGCTTTGTGCAATGTTCTGCCCTGCCGGAACGTATTCCATTTGGAACTTTTTCCGACACACTGCCCTGGTGGAGAATTTGTGTAGAAGCCCGCTGTGCCGTTGACGGCTCCCCGCGTGCGGGTGTATACTAGAGGAAGCGTAAAGTTATCATCCGCCGTCCTTTTTATCCTGAACCCATGGGCGGCGTGGAATAAAAGCGGGCCCGCCCCGGGCAAGGGGCAAAGACCCGGTGCAGCACAGCGCTGCATCACCGGGAGATTCGGAGGCAGAGACGATAGATGAAAAAAAGATTTGACCGATCCGGCACAGCCCGCCGCAAGGCGGTGACAGCCGTTGCAGCGCTGACCATGGCGCTGGTTCTGGCTGTGGGCGGCGCAGGGGCAGCGACCCTGCTGTCTGCACAGCCGGAAACTTTGACCGTGGGCGCGGTCGTGCCCCACATCACCGCCGAAGCACCGCAGCAGATTGCTCCGGCTGACCCTGCCCCGGCAGCGGAGAGCACGGCGACTGCCCCGGAGCAGACAGCGGAAAGCACCGCGCAGCCGCAGCAGGCCGAGTCTGTCCCGGAACAAGCAGAAAAACCGGAAACTGTCGAAACCGCGCCGGCTGAACCGGAAGAAGCTGCCGCAGCACCGGAAACGCCGGAAACGCCGGCGCAGCCCGCCGGGGACGCCGCGCTGGAAGAGGAGAACTCCCCTGCCATGCTGCTGGAAGAGACCCCGGAGCTGGCCGCACAGGACCCGCAGGCTCCCGCAGCGGACGGCACCGCCCAGAATGATACCGCCGCCCAGCACACCCCGGAGGGCAGCGTACTGCTGACCCCGGAGCAGATCCAGCAGGCGCTGGATTCCGGCGCGCTGGAGGATGCCGAGGCGCAGTGCATTGACCTGACCGATGAAAACGGCTTTTTCCGGTGGCTGTTCAACTGGCTGTTCGGCAGCAAGGATAAGGAAGAGGAACCGGCTCCGGCCTACTCCGGCTGGCGCACCGAGAACGGCAAGACCTACTACTATGCGCAGGACACCAACAAAAAAGTCACCGGTCTGCGCTCCATTGACGGCAAGCTGTATTATTTCGATGCCAACGGCGTTAAACAGGACAACGTGACCTTTGGCATCGACGTGTCCAAGTATCAGTCCGGGCTGGACTGGAACAAGATCAAAAAGTCCGGCGTGAGCTTCGTCATCATCCGCATCGGCTACCGGGGCTACGGCGCTGCGGGAAACCTGGTCAAGGACCCCATGTTCGAGGAGCACTTCACCAACGCCCGCAATGCGGGGCTGAAGGTGGGCGTGTATTTCTTTACACAGGCCGTGAACGAGGCCGAAGCACAGGAGGAGGCCGAGGGCTGCAACTGGGCTTTGAATGGCCGGATGCTGGACTACCCCATCTTCTATGACACCGAGGCCTCCACCGCCCCGCGCGGCACCGGCCGCGCCGACGGTCTGGGTGTTGAGGACCGCACCAAATGCGCCATCGCCTTCTGCGAGCGGGTGAAGGAGCTGGGCTACAAGCCCGGTGTGTACGCCTCCACCACATGGTACCGCAAGCGGGTGGATTACAACACCCTGCGCAGCCGCTACACCATCTGGAACGCCCACTACGGCGTCTCTTCCAGCCCCATCGGCTGCGATATGTGGCAGGGCACCAGAACAGCCCACATCAACGGCTACAGCGGCGAGCTGGACGCCAATATCAGCTATATCGGGTAAAAGAGACTAAACACCCCCGGTCAGGGCTTGCGCCGCTGACCGGGGGTGTTTTTATCATACTGTCCTGTTTTTGTGCATAAGCTGGTGGCAGAGTATGCAAGCGCAAATGGCGGGGAGGCATGGGGATATGTTTGTGGTCACACTGAGCAAGACGAGCCTGAAAAAACTGGGAGCAGGGGCGGCGTGCTGCGCGCTGGTGGTGTTCAGCGCCATGCTGGGGCGGTTCATCAGTACCCGGACGGTGGCGGTGGCTGCCCCGGTGAACCGTATCGAGAGCGCACAGGACATCCAGACATGGTTCACCGGCTACGGGCTGGAGGTGGACGGTGCGTCCATTACGGCGGATAAGGTCAAAATTCCCCGCAGGTGGGACGACAGTTTTTCTGCCTTCAACGGGGTGGTGCAGCAAAGCGGCATGGATCTTGCCCGCTACAAGGGCAAAACTGTGGAAAAATGGTCGGCGCTGCTCCCGGCGGCAAGCAACGGCGAGACCAGCCGCTACGGGGTGCTGCTGGTGTATAAAAAGAAGGCCGTGGGCGCGTATCTGCTGGAAAAGCCCTCCGGCACGGTGCTGGGACTGCAGGACGCCCAGAACGAGCTGGCAAAACAGACCTCCGGCGAGGATTACAGCGGCGACTGGGGCGAGCGGCACGACGAGCAGCTGACCGACAGCACCGCGCAGCAGACCTCCGGTGAACCGGAGGCAGATCCCGAAGCCGCCCCGCAGGCAGCCCCCTACACCGAGCTGCCGCTGGACGCAGAAGGGTACCCCGTGGAATAGGGACGATATTCGGGGGAAAAACGACCTTTTTAAGCTCTTGTCCGGCAGTTGCACAAACTGCCTAGTTTTTACAAACGATTCGACAAAAATTAGACAAAACACGGATTTTTGTAGCATCCGTATGTTCAAATATAACAAAAAATTCTTGTAAAAATCGGCAATATGAAACGGTGCAAAAATACCGGGACGGGTTTATAATAGTAGTATACCAATCCCCATTGGCAAAGCCATGCTCCGGGGCTGAATGTGCAGCCCGGGCAGAGGGATCAAGTAAGGAGAAAATGATTATGAAGGAATTTCAGTACACTGTTAAGGATGCCTGCGGCATCCATGCCCGTCCCGCCGGTCTGCTGGTCAAGACCGTGAAGGGCTTTGCAAGCACCGCTACCCTCGAGAAGGACGGCAAGAGCTGCGATATGCGCAAGCTGATGGCTCTGATGGGCATGGGCGTCAAGCAGGGCGAGACCGTGACCATCAAGGTCGAAGGCGATGATGAAGAAGCAGCCGCAGAGGCAATCCAGAAGTTCCTGAGCGAGAACGTCTGAGCCGCGACTTGAATGCCGAGCCCTCGCGGGGAAACTGCGGGGGCTTTTTTGACAAAACGCCGGGCGCTGCACGCCCGGCTGTAAGTGGAAGGAGAAAGTGCTATGCAGGTAGGCACCGGCAAAAGCGTGCTCAATGGCATCGCCATTGGCAAGCTGAAGATCTACAAGAAAAAAGATACCGCGATTTCCACCGCCCCTGTGGCAGATACTGCCGCAGAGCTGGAGCGTTTTGAAGCTGCCCGCCAGAAGGCCATTGAGCAGCAGACCGCCCTGTATGAAAAGGCACTGGCAGAGGCCGGCGAGGACATCGCCGAGGTGTTCAACATCCACGCCATGATGCTGGATGATGACGACTTCGTGGACGCCATCAAGGAGATCATCAACGGACAGAAGATGTGCGCCGAGTACGCCGTCAAGACCGCCGGCAACAATCAGGCTGCGGTGTTCTCTGCCATGGACGACCCGTATCTGCAGGCTCGCAGCGCTGATGTGCTGGACATTGCGCAGGCCATGCTGGACATTCTGCAGGGGGTGGACAACGCTTCCCTGCAGGGCACCGAGCCCAGCATTCTGGTAGCCGAGGATCTGGCTCCCTCCGAGACCGTGCGCATGGATAAAAGCCTGCTGCTGGGCCTCATTACCCGCGAGGGCAGCTCCAACAGCCACACCGCCATTCTGGCACGCAGCATGAACATTCCCGCCCTGATCCAGTGCAAGGACATTCAGGACGACTGGGACGGCAAGATGGCTGTGGTGGACGGCTACAACGCCTGTGTGTATGTGGACCCCACCCCCGACCTGCTCAAGAGCCTGAAAAAGCGCCAGCAGGAAGATCAGAAAAAGCAAGCCCTGCTGCAGGAGCTGAAGGGCAAGCCCAACACCACGCTGGACGGCAAGACCATCAACGTGTTTGCCAATATCGGCGGCATGGGCGATGTGGGCGCTGTACAGCAGAACGACGCCGGCGGCGTGGGTCTGTTCCGCACCGAGTTCGTCTACCTGAACTGCAAGGACTTCCCCACCGAGGACTACCAGTTCGAGGCTTACAAGCAGGTGTTGGAAAGCCTTGCACCCCGCAAGGTCGTTGTGCGCACCTGTGATATCGGCGCAGACAAGACCGTGGATTATATGAAGCTGGATCACGAGGATAACCCCGCGCTGGGCTACCGCGCCATCCGCATCTGCCTGACCCGCAAGGACTTTTTCAAGACCCAGCTGCGCGCGCTGCTGCGTGCTTCCGCCTACGGCAACATGAGCATCATGTTCCCCATGATCACCAGCCTGCGGGAGCTGCAGGACGCCAAGGCTGTTCTGGAAGAGTGCCGCGCCGAGCTGACCGCCGAGGGCGTCAAGATGGGGCAGAACATTGAAGTAGGCACCATGATCGAGACCCCCGCCGCCGTGTTCATCGCGGACGAGCTGGCCGCCGAGTGCGACTTCTTCTCCATCGGCACCAACGACCTGACCCAGTACACCTGTGCACTGGACCGCCAGAACGCAAAGCTGGAGCCCTTCTTCAACCCGCACCACCCCGCTGTGCTCCGGGCCATCAAGATGACCATCGACGCGGGCCACCGCCACGGCATCTGGGTGGGCATCTGCGGTGAGCTGGGCGCAGACACCGCCCTCACCGAGACGTTCCTGCGGATGGGCGTGGACGAGCTGTCCATGAACGCCAAGAGCGTGCTGCCCGTGCGCAAGATCATCCGCAGCATCGACCTGAGCAAGCCTTCGGATAAATAAGGCATTCCACGCTGAACCCTCGGCCCCCGGCAGGGAACTTCCCCGCCGGGGGCTTTGCATACCCGAAAAATTTTACCGAAATACTTCAAAACCATAAAGTGCAGTGCTATACTGGTAGCATCGAAATACCTGTTGAGAGGGAATTTTATGACACAACTGCTCATCCACCTGTTCGTCCGGCACCCGGACGATACCAAGAACGCCGCCGTCCGCACGGCCTACGGCAATCTGGCCAGCCTCGTGGGCATGGCCTGCAATCTCCTGCTCTGTCTGGGCAAGCTGGCGGCGGGGACGCTGTTCGGCTCCATCGCCATCATGGCCGATGCCCTGAACAACCTTTCGGACGCCTCGTCCAACGTGGTGAGCCTCGTGGGCTTCCGTCTGGCGGCCAAAGGCCCGGACGAAAAGCACCCCTACGGCCACGCCCGGTACGAGTATTTGGCGGGCCTCGTGGTCTGCGTCACCATCCTCGCCATCGGGCTTTCGCTGCTGAAAGAATCTGTGCTCAAAGTGCTGCATCCGACGGCAGTGGTGTTCAGCTGGCTCAGTGTGGGGGTGCTGGCGGCGTCCATCGGCGTCAAGCTCTGGATGAGCCGCTTCAACAAGACCATCGGCCAGCGCATCGGCTCTGAGACCCTGATGGCCACCGCCGCCGACAGCCGGAACGACGTACTGACCACCAGCGCCGTCCTCCTGTCCACCGTCCTCTCCCGCCTGACGGGCTGGGACGTGCTGGATGGCCTCATGGGCGTGGCGGTGGCCGGGTTCATCCTCTGGTCGGGGTGGGGTCTGATGATGGATACCCTCAGCCCGCTTCTGGGCGAAAGCCCCTCGCCGGAGCTGGTGGAGCACATCGAGCGCACCGTCATGAGCTATCCCGGCGTGCTGGGCGTCCACGACCTGATGGTCCACGATTACGGCCCGGGGCATCAGTTCGCCTCGCTCCACATCGAGTTCCCGGCGGAGGCCGACCCCTTGGAGGCCCACGACATCATCGACAACATCGAGCGGGAATTTATAGAAAAAGACCGCCTGCAGGTCACCATCCACTACGACCCCATCGTGACATCGGACGCCGCCGTAGGCATCCTGCGGAGCCGTCTGATGGAAAAAGCCCGCCAGATGGACCCTCGTCTGTCCATCCATGACCTGCGCATCGTGCCGGGAGACAGCCACACCAATGTTCTCTTCGACCTTGTCTTCCCGGCGGGCTACACCGGGGATAAGGATGCCCGGCTGGCCGAGATGTGCAATTTCGTCAAGGAGCAGGACCCGAGATACTGCTGTATGGTGAAGGTGGAGCAGAGCTATGCCTCCGCTCTGCCGGAAGAGGATCAATAAGAAAAAGAGGGAAAGTATTATGCTGAACGAGACTTACCGCGCCATGCTGGGCCATAAGAGCGTCATCCGCGAGACTTTCATGTATGGCAAACAGCGCGCCGCCGAGATCGGCTATGAGAACGTGTTCGACTACTCGCTGGGCAACCCCAGCGTCCCCTGCCCGGACAAGTTCACCAAAGCCATGCAGACCCTGCTGGCCGAGGAAGAGCCTGTCGCCCTCCACGGCTACTGCCCCAGTCAGGGCGACCCGGGCTTCCGCACCGCCGTGGCGGCCCATCTGGCAAAGACCTTCGGCCTGCCCTATGAGCAGAAGGATATTTTCCCCACCACCGGTGCGGCGGGCGCTATCGCCCACGCCATCCGCGCTGTGACCAAGCCCGGCGACGAGGTGCTGACCTTCGCGCCCTATTTCCCGGAGTACGGCCCCTATGTCGGGGGCACCGGCGCGGTCCTGAAGGTCGTGCCCCCGCAGGCCCCGGCGTTCCAGCCGAACCTCGACGCCTTTGAGGCGATGCTGAACGAGAACGTCGCCTGCGTCCTCATCAACACCCCCAACAACCCCACCGGCGTGGTCTACTCTGCCGGGACGCTGACCCGGCTGGCTGACATCCTGACCGAGAAAAGCAGGGCCTTCGGCCACACGATCTTCCTCGTCAGCGATGAGCCTTACCGCGACATCGCGTTTGATGGCAGAAAGGTGCCTTACCCGGCGGCATTCTATCTCCACACCCTGACCTGCTTCTCCTTCTCCAAGAGCCTGAGCCTCCCCGGCGAGCGTCTGGGCTATGTGGCCGTCCGGCCCGGCTGCGAGGGCGAGGAGCTGCTGGTGGATATGATGGCCCAGATCTCCCGCTTTACCGGCCACAACTGCCCGCCCAGCATCATCCAGCGCGCTGTGGCCCAGTGCCTCGACGTGACCAGCGACCTTTCCGTCTACGAGACGAACATGAACCTGCTCTACGACAAGCTCACAGAGCTGGGCTTCGAGGTGGAGCGCCCCGGCGGCACCTTTTACATCTTCCCGAAGGCGCTGGAAGAGGACGCCAATGCCTTCTGCCTCAAGGCCCGGGAGTTCGACCTGCTGCTGGTGCCCAGCGACACCTTCGGCGTCAAGGGCTATGTCCGCTTTGCCTACTGCATCGACACCGAGAAGGTGGAGCGCAGCCTGCCTGCGCTGGAAAAGCTGGCTGCGGCCTATAAGTGAGGAAATAAAATGCATCCGCTCCCCGAATATCCCCGCCCGAGTATGCGCCGGGACAGCTATGTCAACCTGAACGGCCCGTGGGACTACGCCATCACCCAGAGCTCGGAGTTCCCGGCAAAGTGGGACGGCGCTATCCTCGTACCCTATTCGCCCGAGGCAAAAGCCTCCGGCGTGGGCCGGACGCTGCAGCCCGGCCAGTGGCTCCACTATCACCGCGCCTTCACGCCCCCGGCGGGTGAGGGCGGGCGGGTCCTGCTCCATTTCGGGGCGGTGGATTATGTCTGTGCGGTGGAGGTCAACGGCCGTCTGGCCGGGGGACACCGGGGCGGCTACTGGCCCTTTACGCTGGACATTACCGACCTGCTCCGCCCGCAGGGCCGCAACACCCTCTGGGTGGCGGTGCAGGACCCCACCGGCACCGGAACGCAGGCGAGGGGCAAGCAGACCCTCAGGCCCGGCGGGATGTTCTACCCGGCCCAGAGCGGCATCTGGCAGACCGTCTGGCTCGAGCGGGTGCCGGAAAACTATATCGAAAGCCTCACCGTCACCCCGGACTATGACGCCCGGACCGTGACGGTCAGAGTCCATACCACAAAGCCCGGCGGCGCGGTAAATGTCTGGGCGGCTGTCCGGGCCGGAGGCGTGACCATCGCCGAGGACTGGGGCAGCGACGAGGCCGACCAAGACGGCGAAGTGACCCTGAATATCTCCGAGGAGCACTTCTTCCCGTGGAGTCCCGACAGCCCCTTCCTCTACGACCTGACCGTTGGTACGACGCAGGGCGAAGAGGAAGGGTTCGACACCGTACACAGCTACTTCGCCCTCCGCAAGTGGGAGTGCAAAGAGGATGCAAAGGGCATCCGGCGGTTTTTCCTCAATGACAGGCCCATCCTGCTCAACGGCCTGCTGGACCAGGGCTATTGGCCCGACGGCCTCTACACCCCGCCCTCCGACGCGGCCGTGGAGCACGAACTGCACACCGTGCGGGAGCTGGGCTTCAACCTGCTGCGCAAGCACGCCAAGATCGAGCCGGAGCGCTGGTACTACCACTGCGATAAACTGGGCATCATCGTCTGGCAGGACATGGTGAATGGCGGCGGGGCCTACCCCATGTGGTACGTCACCTACCTGACGAACGCTTTGCAGCCGCTGCTGCGCTATGCCCCGGACGGGAAGCTGCTCTGGGGCCTGCTGGGCCGGGGCAGCGCCCGCAGCCGGGAGGAGTACAGCCGGGAGCTGACCGACACGGTGGCCGCGCTGGGCCAGCACCCCTCCATCGGATGCTGGGTGCCCTTCAATGAGGGCTGGGGGCAGTTCGACGCAGAGAAAGCGACGAAGGCCCTCCGCGCCCTCGACCCGACCCGTCTGGTGGATGAGGCCAGCGGCTGGTTCGACCGGGGCGGGGGAGATGTCCACTCCATCCACAACTACTTCTATCCGCTCCGCATCCGCCCGAAAGTGCGGACGGTGGCCCTCAGCGAGTACGGCGGCATTGCATGGCCCATGCCCGGCCATGAGCCGCCCCGGAAGACCTACGGCTACGGCACGGCCAGAAGCCGGGCTGAGCTGACCGGGCGCTACCGTGACTTGCAGCTCAAGACCATTCTGCCCCAGCTGAGAAAGGGCCTCTCGGCGCTGGTATACACGCAGCTGACCGATGTGGAGGATGAGGTGAACGGCCTGTTCACCTACGACCGCCGGGCCATCAAGCCCGAGGCCGCTGCCATCCGGGCCGTCAATGAGGCGCTGGAAGCGGAATTTGAAAAGGTCGTATCCTGACAGCAAAAAAACTCCGAGAGCCGGAAGGCCCTCGGAGTTTTTTGCATCTTGTTCCGGAAAAATTACTGGTCGCTCTGGGTGTTCTTGATCTTGGTGGCCGGAAGCTTCTTCATGGCGGCGGTGTCCAGCGCATGAGGCAGCGAAGCGCCGAAGGACTGGAGGCTGTCCTGCAGCTCGCTGCTCTTCATGTCGGAGAGGGCCTGTGCGCGGAGGCTGTCCAGAGTGTCAGCGTCCAGCGGATCGAGACGGACAAGCATCATCAGCGCATAGCTGGAATACTGCACGGCAGCGGCCTCGCCGGGTTTGAGGGCGCGGACAGCATCGGCGGTGCCTTCCTCGGAGAAGGTGGCGTCGATGTTGTCAGAACCCAGCAGAGCAGTGGAGAGAGAAGAAGCGTCGGAAGAGGGCTCGCCATCCAGCACCGCGTAGATGTCGGGCAGGGCAGCGGCGACGGCGGCGCTGAAAGCGGAGGTCTGGGCGCTGGCTCCATCGGGGGTGGCAGCGTTGTAGCTCTCGGCGGCGGTCTGGGCCAGCTCCAGCATCTGGGTGCTCTGGTCGTCGTCGGCGAAGGCGAAGGTGCTGGTATTGTACAGCGGGATGACGGTGTAGCGGATGTAGACCATATCGTCCTCGAGGTGGCTGGTCAGCTCAGCGTCGGAGACGGGGGTCTCGCCGTCGGTGCCATAGCAGAGGGTGAGCAGGTCGCTGCTCTTGATGAGGATGCGCTCGAACCGCTTGAGGGTGTCGAGGCCGATGCCGTTGGCCTTATAGAGGTCGCCGTTCTGCTCCATCAGCTGGGAGGCATAGCTGTCGGCCTGTGCCTCCTCGTCGGGGGTCAGCACGCCGCCCAGCGCGTCGAAGCGGGTCTCGATAGCGGCGTAGGACTCGAGGTTCTCGAGGGTCTTCTGGGCCACATAGTCGCTGACCACAGCGGTCTCGCCGGTGGCGTCATCGACGGTGATGGTGGCCTTGAGGAAGCTGGACACCTTGGTGGCGTCCTGGTCGTCGGAAGCAAGGTCGGCGGCGGTCTGGTAGGCATCGAACTGGGCCAGCAGATAGAGGCCGGAAGAGATGTCCACGTTACCGATGGTGCCTACGGAATCCGGGGTGGAGAGGCTGCAGCCCACGAGGCCGACGGCCAGAGCGAGGGCGCAGACGAGCGCGATGAGTTTCTTTTTCATAAGTGTACTCCTGATAAAGTTTATTTTTTGCCGGAGGCTTCCTCCTGCGGGGCGGCAAGGATGTCCGCCATCGCCCGGAGGATGCTTTGCAGCAGTTCCAGCGGCTTTTCGTCGGGTTGGAGAGTCACCGAGAGGTAGGGCTTGGTGCCGGCTCCTGCTGTCACCCGGCCATTGAAAGCGATGAGCAGGCCGCGTATCATAGCGACGTCCAGCGTCTCGACCTGTAAGAGCAGGGTGTCCTTCTTCTGGGTGACTTCGTAGACGCCCACGGCGGCGGCTTGGACCCGCACCAGCGAGACGTTTACGAGGTCGCTGACGGAGGGCGGCGGGTCGCCG
>OHUE01001065.1_pt1 | contig 12605 bp, 11 predicted proteins | sample 1579111 | NCBI WGS metagenome assembly OHUE01 (sample SAMEA3879524, study PRJEB24766) | human gut metagenome | biome: human-associated habitat; feature: feces | place: USA | collected 1985/1987 | reverse complement strand
CACTTACAACACAGATGAAGGCTACAGGTGAGGTTATGAGTATTTCTGATAACTTCGAGGGTGGTCTTATGAAGGCTATACGTTCTCTTGAACAGCATGTTGACAGCCTTATGTCATATGACTTTACAGGACTTACAGATGAAGAGCTTCTTGAAGAGCTTGCAATTGTAGACGACAGAAGAATCTGGAAGATAGCTGAAGGTTTAAGAAGACACATTTCTGCAGCCAAGATGCATGACATAACTAAGATTGACCTATGGTTTATTGATAAGCTCCAGATTATTGTTGATATGGAGAATGCTCTTAAGAGAGGACCTCTTACAGAGAGCCTTTTAAGAGAAGCTAAGAGAATTGAATTCCCTGACAATGTTATCGGCGATTTGACAGGTCACACAGAAAGAGAAATCAAGGAATTAAGAGACAAGTATAATATACATGCAGCATTTAAGATGGTTGATACATGTGCTGCAGAGTTCGCAGCTACAACACCATACTATTATTCAGTATATGGCAGTGAGAACGAAGCTGTAGAGACTAAGAATAAGAAGAAGGTTCTTGTACTTGGTTCTGGTCCAATCAGAATCGGACAGGGTATCGAGTTCGACTTCTGTTCAGTTCATTGTACATGGGCATTCAAAAAAGAAGGTTTCGAGACAGTTATTATAAATAATAACCCAGAGACAGTTTCTACTGACTTTGATATTGCTGATAAGCTTTACTTTGAACCACTTACAGCAGAAGATGTTGAATCAATCGTAGATTTTGAGAAACCGGATGGTGCAGTTGTACAGTTTGGTGGACAGACAGCTATCAAGCTTACGGAAGCACTTATGAAGATGGGTGTACCTATTCTCGGTACAAAGGCAGAGGATGTCGATGCTGCAGAGGATAGAGAACTCTTTGATGAGATACTTGAGAAAACACAGATTCCAAGAGCTAAGGGACATACAGTTTATACTGTGGATGAGGCTCTGAAGGCTGCTAATGAACTTGGATATCCGGTGCTTGTAAGACCTTCATATGTCCTTGGCGGTCAGGGCATGCAGATTGCGGTATCAGATACAGATGTTATCGAGTTCATGAATATTATCAACAGAATCAAGCAGGATCATCCTATTCTTGTAGATAAGTATCTTATGGGTAAGGAAATCGAAGTCGATGCTGTATGTGACGGTGATGATATTCTTATTCCGGGTATCATGGAGCATATTGAACGTGCAGGTATCCATTCAGGAGACAGTATCTCTGTATATCCTGCCAAGTCTCTTTCTCCTAAGATTATCGATATGATTGAGGATTACACAGGAAGACTTGCAAGAGCACTTCATGTAAAGGGACTAATCAATATACAGTTTATCGATTATAATGATCAGGTATATGTTATCGAGGTTAACCCACGATCAAGCCGTACAGTTCCTTATATCAGCAAGGTAACAGGAATTCCGATTGTTAAGCTTGCTACTAAGGTTATCACGGGAAGTAAGATTAAGGAGCTTGGTTATACACCGGGACTTCAGAAAAAGTCAGATTATTATGCAATTAAGATGCCTGTATTCTCATTTGAGAAGATACGTGGAGCTGATACAACACTTGGCCCTGAGATGAAGTCTACAGGTGAGTGCCTTGGTATATCCAAGGACTTCAATGAAGCACTTTATAAAGCGTTCCAGGGTGCCGGAGTCAACCTTCCAAAGCACAAGCAGATTATTATGACTATTGCCGATAAGGATAAGGAAGAGTCACTTGATATTGCTAAACGCTTTGACGTTCTTGGATACAAGATTTATGCTTCAAGAGGAACAGCTAAGTTCTTTAATGACAACGGAATAAAGGCTATCAAGGTTAATAAGATTGACCAGGAGTCACCAACACTTCTTGACCTCCTTTATGAGCATAAGATAGACCTTGTAATTGATACTCCTTCTAACGGAATTGAGAGAGCAAGGGATGGCTTCCTCATCAGACGCAATTGAGACAGGCGTTAATGTACTTACAAGCCTTGATACGGCACATGCACTTGTATCGAGTCTTGAGCATGCATTCAACAGCAATGACCTCTCAATAGTTGATATTGCCAAGATCTGATTATATAAGATATATAATATAAGACCATATTATTCGTAATGAGTAATATGGTCTTTTTTTAGATAAATAACAGTACATTAGTACTATGACTGCATTTCGAAACTCCTACAAATATGGTAAATTGTATAAGTGTTATAAGGCAATAATATATGGTATATTAGACTAATGAGTGATTTGAAAAGGGGTATGGAGTTGTTTACGAAAAAATTATTGAAGTTTATAGCAGTCCTTCTTACGATAGTGCACTGTGTTATACTTGCAGAGATGATACACATGGGCGTGAAACCTATGATTGTTTATAATATATTCAGTATATTATGTTATCTCATTGCAATCTGTTTTATTAACAAAGAGTATTATAATGCAGTCTTCATAGCGGCATATTTTGAAATAATCCTGCATTCATTCCTTGCAACAGTATTTCTGGGATGGGATTCAGGATTCGCATTATATATGATAGCACTTGTTCCGGTGGGATTTTATATGCAGTATTTTATATCGGGGGATAAGTATAACATTAAGCAGCCATTGCTTCTGAGTATTTTGGATTTTGTCATTTTTATAAGCTGTAAGGTGTACTCGGCTGATGATATATCGCCGGTATATGTGGGAATGGAAAGTGTCATACATGAGGGTATGTACACATTTAACGCATTTTGTGTGTTCACTGCACTTATAGGATTTTCGGTTATATTCCTAAAGGAGCTTAACAGAAGCCACGATGAAATCATTAAGGTTAATGAACAGCTTGGAAGAATGGCTAAACTGGATACACTTACCGGATTGTTTAACAGACGCGGAATACAGCCGTTTCTTGATATATGTAGTGTTTCAGGAAGAAACTTCTGTATTGCAATGTGTGATATAGATGATTTTAAGAATGTCAATGATTCATACGGACATGATGTTGGTGACGAGGTAATAGCAAGGACAGCCAGAACAATACGTGAATGTATCAAGCCGGACGACCATGTGTGCAGATGGGGAGGCGAGGAGTTTGTATTTCTTGTGGACAGTGCACAGATACATGATGGATATATAATAGCAGATAATGTAAGAAGGACGATAGAGCAGAATCCTCTTGAGATATTCGGTAAGATAGTGGATTTTACTGTGACAATCGGTATTACTGAATATAAAAAGGGAGAGACAATCGACCAGACCATAATCAGGGCTGATGAGATGATGTACAGCGGTAAAAAGAATGGCAAAAATGTTGTCATAAGTGGAATATAAAGAATACATAAAAGGGATGAATTATACATTGTTCGTATAATCCATCCCTTTTATAAAGTATAAATATAATCGAAGCGACGTGATTCGAACACGCGACCTCTGCGTCCCGAACGCAGCGCTCTACCAAACTGAGCCACGCTTCGATATATGCAACACTAAGATAATACACTTTTTAGACCGCCAAGTCAAGTAAAAAAATAGTTATGATTTTGTAATGATTGACATCTAATCTGTAGACTAATAATGATAAAAGAGTTATAATAAGCAAAAAATAAAGATTCGTATCTAACGCATGATGCGATATCTGGGAGGATGATAATATGCATATAGGTGATTTCTTTGATTTGAAGATGCTTGATGAGATTATGCGTTCATGGTCGAAAGCAACAGGGCTTGCAACGGTAGCCGTTGATAATGAGGGAAAGTACATATCAGGAGAAATCGGCTTTACGGACTTTTGTATCAAGTATACGAGAGGCTCCAAAGAAGGATGCAGAAGATGTGTAAAGTGTGATAACGAATGCAGCGGAACATATTATTGCCATGCAGGACTGATGGATTTTTCTCATGATATAATTGTCGACGGACAGTTTATGGGAAAGATTATAGGAGGTCAGGTGCTTCCGGGTGCTCCGGATGAAGATAAGTTCCGAAGTATGGCTGTGGAATTAGGAATAGATCCTGATAAGTATATAGAAGCATTACGCAAGGTGCCTATCAGATCGGAAGAGAGCATAAGAGCAGCATCTGAGCTGCTTGGCAGAGTTGTCAATATGCTCGTTAACTTTGAATATTCAAAGAAAAAGAATGAGAATCTTATTAATACAATGAATGATGAGCTTGGCAATTCAATGAAGCTTATAAGACAGGTTGAGGACTATTCAAAAGATCTTGATGGTATTGAGAACAGACAGAATATTCTTTCACTGAATGCTTCAATCGAAGCTGCCAGAGCAGGTGAGGCAGGAAGAGGCTTTGCTGTTGTTGCCGGTGAGGTTCGCAATCTGAGTGCCCGTTCATCAGAAGTTAACAGGCATATTAAGGATACGCTTGCAAATCTTGATGATTCAATTACCAAGATGGATAAGGCGAGAGTTTCAATCTGACAGATATCGATAAGAAGTACAACAGTAACAGCACAACAGATATTACATATTAATAAAGCTGCACGGCATATGACTGGCAGCCGGAGTTCCGGTTACATCACAGGCTGCGCAGCTTTTTTGACAATCGTACGGAATTGTATATCCGCGCGTATTCAATAGGTGTTATGTCTTCAATATAGTTGGAAGGATAATTACGGATGATTCCTTTTGAGGCAAGCAGCTCAACGGCCTTGTTGTAAGCTATGGCTGCTTCATGCTCACTTGAATATATCCCGGCAACAAAGTTACCCCGGATATGTATAACAGCTTTATATAATGTCCTTCCGTTACGCTGTATCTCCTGCACTCCGTGGTAATGATTGATTATGTGTATATTGCCGTATCTGAAGTCATTATGGTCTCCATTTACAAATATATAGTCACGGCCACATACGGCATGGCTTCTGATACCATAGTGGGAAAGAATACTTGTCTGTGAACCGTAATCATTTACAAAGAGGTAACCATCGCGGGACATTATTTTGTGAGTTGAATAATAAAACAGATCATCAACATCAAAACGCAGCACACGCTCAGATGTGAGAAAGTACAGGAAAAATTTTTTGAAAATATATATAGGTGTCTTAAAATACATTCCATTATCCCGGTAATTGATGAGGATGACCCATTTTTCAAAAGAAAGAGGAGTATCTGCCGGATAATGAAGGTCAGGCAGAAGATGGCCGGCTGCCATATCGCTCAGCGGTGTTCCGTCATCATCATGGAGGAGAAGGTCAGCATCACGGTAGGCTCTTGCGGCAAGCTTGATGTCGTCATAACTTCCGAGACTGATATGCTTGTTTTTGTATGTTATTGATACACGGTAATATGTGGAGCCGTCCTTGTGTGTTGCGGTGAAAACACCGGGCATTGACGTTATGCTGCTCATAAAAGCCTCCTCCTGCATTCAGCTTATGTTTAGTATTTATATTTATTGTGCATGGAGCAATGAAAAAAGTCAAGGTGACCGGGATATGAAATATTTATATTTTAGGCACAACACACTTGTCATAATGCCTAAAATAGTTTAAAATATTTCAATATGTAAAATGTCAATAAATATAAAAGTGAGGATTTAATCATGGAAAAGACAATGGAGAAGATTGTAGCTCTGGCTAAGGCAAGAGGATTTGTATATCCGGGTTCTGAGATATATGGCGGACTTGCCAATACATGGGATTACGGTAATCTCGGAGTAGAGCTTAAGAATAATGTTAAGAAGGCATGGTGGCAGAAGTTCGTTATGGAAAGCCCATACAATGTAGGTGTTGACTGTGCGATTCTTATGAACCCACAGACATGGGTTGCATCAGGTCATCTTGGCGGATTCTCAGATCCACTTATGGATTGTAAGGAGTGCCATGAGAGATTGAGGATTGGTGCGCAGACAATAATTATGAGCTTGAGGGCTCTGTTGACGGATGGACACAGGAGCAGATGAAGAACTTTATCGAGGAGAAGCAGATTGCATGTCCTTCATGCGGTAAGCATAACTTTACAGATATCCGTCAGTTCAACCTTATGTTCAAGACATTTCAGGGAGTTACGGAGGATGCAAAGAATACTGTATATCTTCGCCCTGAGACAGCACAGGGTATCTTTGTTAACTTTAAGAACGTACAGAGAACATCAAGAAAGAAGGTACCATTTGGTATAGGACAGATTGGTAAGTCACACCTGGTAATTTTACATTCCGTACACGCGAGTTTGAGCAGATGGAGCTTGAATTCTTCTGTAAGCCGGGAACAGACCTTGAGTGGTTCAATTACTGGAGATCATATTGTATCAACTGGCTTAAGTCTCTCGGAATGAAGGATGACGAGATGAGAGCAAGAGATCATTCACCTGAAGAACTCTGCTTCTACAGCAAGGGCACAACGGATATCGAATTCCTCTTCCCATTCGGATGGGGCGAGCTCTGGGGTATTGCAGACCGCACAGATTATGACCTTACACAGCACCAGAACGTATCCGGTGAGGATATGTCTTACTTTGATGATGAGTCTAAGGAAAAGTACATTCCTTATGTTATTGAGCCGTCACTTGGCGCAGATCGTGTAACACTTGCATTCCTCTGCTCAGCATATGATGAGGAGGAGATTGGCGAGGGAGATGTAAGAACGGTTCTGCATTTCCATCCGGCACTTGCACCTGTTAAGATTGGTATCCTTCCTCTTTCAAAGAAGCTCAATGAAGGCGCTGAGAAGATTTATGCAGAGCTTTCCAAGAAGTATAACTGTGAGTTTGATGATCGTGGCAATATCGGTAAGAGATACAGAAGGCAGGATGAGATTGGTACACCATTCTGTATAACATATGATTTTGATTCTGAGACAGACGGAGCTGTTACAGTACGTGACAGAGATACAATGCAGCAGGAGAGAATCAAGATAGAGGATCTTAAGGCATATTTTGAAGATAAGTTTACATTCTAATTCTAACAGGGTGGTCAGATGATTTGTCCAAAATGTGGTAATGAGTTTGAGGGTACGACGTGCCCTAAGTGTAATTCCCCGGCAATCCTTGTTAATGCCTCGGATTATGAGCGCAGGCGCAGGGAGTGGGAAGAACGCGAGAAGCAGAAAAACAGCGAAGAGCAGAAGAAGCAGAAGAACAGGGATGATGTGAGGCGTGTAGCAAAGAAGATTGCGGACACGGATTACAGTCAGCTTGTATCTTCCAATGCAGGCAGAGCTGCCGGATTTGCTTCCAGGAATCGCAGAATATTAGCAATGGCAGGAGCGGTAATAGCTGCTGCCATTGTGATTATTGTACTTATAAATGCTGTGACGGCTTCCGGTAAAAATATATTTTATGTAAGTGATGGCAGCAGCATCTATAAGGGAATGGATAAAAATAACATTATATGCAGCACTGATGATGTCATTTTTAATTATGACAGATCATGTGCATATTCATATAATATTGTCGGGGATATCGACAGGCAGGCTATAACCGGGACAATGGTTTCTTCCAATGGCAGATATTATGCAGCTGTGATGTACACTGAGAATAACGGCGGCAATAATGAAAGCGCAGCAGTTGATGGTAACGATGATGCAGGGTATATTGGAGAGAGCAACAGTACGGCTGTTAACGGCAATGCAATCAGCACCGGTACATATACGCTAATATGCTGGAAGAAGAACGGCGGATATGTATCAGTCAAGAGCAGCACTGACAAAAAGACCATTGCGATGGTGACAGATGACGGCATGCTTGTATATACCGATACGCATTATCTTAATGAAGGTGCAGTAGGAGCTGAGATACTTGGATGTTATTATATCGATGAACAAAAGAACCTCACGCTTTCGTCCGATATGGATGAATATGCCGTTGCTGCGGACAATGTAATATGGACTGATTCGGATGGAACACTCTATCGTACAAAGTATAAAGACGGCACAGCTGTAAGAATTGCCAGAAATGTAAAAAAAATATATACACGGCAGAAGACGTATATGTATGCCAATGTTAATGGGATGATTCAGACGGAATCTGCATTTGTATATGTTACTCAGGACGGAGAATATATTTATCTTGACCTGTCTGATAAAAAGAATCCTGATGGAATATATCTGTTTACATCGGCTTCACAGACGGACAGCCTTGTATATATAGCCAAATCAGGCTGTGCTTACACGGCAGGAGGAGGCAGGCTGTCAAGAATAACAGGTATAACAGACGAAACAGTGTCAGGCCAGCCGGATGACAATATCCGCAAGACAGAGACTGTATCGGAACTTGCTTCATCGTCTGTATATTATTCTTCAGATGCTGATTGCTTGTATTATGTTAATAAGTCAGATGAACTTGTATTAATTAAGAATGCAGGTAAAGCAGCCGATATAAGCGTTTCAGGCGTAACTGTTACTTCAGGGATTACAAAGTCGGGAATTCAGTATACTGCGTACGGCAATGACGGCTTCTGGTATATATCACAGTCATCGCTTTGTTATTGTGATGGATCTTCTAAGCAGATTAAGCTGAAAGACGGTGTAAAACAGGGCGCAGTAATCTACTGCATGGAGTATAAGAACAGGATATACTGTCTGCATGACGGTACATTATCAAGAATATCCACAGGCGGCAATGTACAGATGGAGACAGGTGGTATAGCTGATATATGGACGGGAAGAATAAGAACCCGCTGAAACATTTGTAATAATGTAAGACTTCCGATACTACAATGTATTAGTATGTATAGGGAGTCTTTTATGTTACAAAGAAGAATGGCGGGAATATTGCTGACTGTAATAGTGGCAGTGCTTGCGGCAGTGCCGGTGCAGAGCATGTGTATGTATCGGGTGAATGCAGCAGAGCCGGATGTTGAGTCACCATCCGTGATACTGATGGAGGCATCAACCGGCAAGACGGTATACGAAAAAAATGCGGATGAAACACTTCATCCTGCAAGCATAACTAAGATAATGACGCTTATTCTTATATTTGATGCTTTAAGCGAGAATAAGATAACGCTTGATGAGAATGTAACAGTATCTGAGCATGCTGCCTCAATGGGTGGAAGCCAGGTATTTTTGGAGGTGGGAGAAAAACAGACCGTCAACACCATGATAAAATGCATATCTGTAGCGAGTGCCAATGATGCATCGGTAGCAATGGCAGAGCATATATGGGGGAGCGAGCAGACATTTGTTGATAAGATGAATGAACGTGCACAGGGACTTGGCATGAGCGGTACGCATTTTGTTAACTGCTGCGGGCTTGATACTGACGGACATATGATGACTGCGAGGGATGTAGCCATAATGTCAAGAGAACTGATTACAAGGTATCCGCAGATACATGAGTATTCCGGAATATGGATGGATACCATAACGCACAGCACAAGACGCGGAGAGTCAGAGTTCGGGCTGTCCAATACTAATAAGCTGATTAAGCAGTATGAATGGGCAACAGGTCTTAAGACCGGCTCAACCGGTCTTGCAAAATGCTGTCTTTCAGCTACTGCTGAAAAGGATGGGATAGAGCTCATCGCTGTCGTAATGGCAGCTCCTAACAGTAAGACACGTTTTAAGGATGCGATAAGCCTGCTTAATTATGGATATGGTGTTGTAGACATTTACAGAGACAATGCATGGTTAAGTCAGGAAAAGATGGTTGTACACGGAGGAAAATCTGATTCGGTAACATGCCGTAAGAATAATGAATTTGTCTATGTATTTACGGAAGATACTGATACAGGCAGAATTAAGTGTACGGAGGAATATGCAGACGGGCTTGAAGCACCGGTGTATGAGGGGGACGTGGTCGGACAGATGGTATACGAGCTGGATGGCAATATACTTGGAACTATTGATATTGTAGCGGCAGATACAGTAGAAAAAGCGGGATTGGGAGATTGTATAAGAAGTACAATGATGAAAATGTTGCTAAATTAATGTACCGGGTATAAAATCTAATCGTTAGATAACGGAATGGAATGGGGATTAATATGCAGGAAAATATATCATCCGAAGAGATGCTCGAGATACTTGATAATAATGGGAGACCTACAGGCAGGGCTAAAACAAGGCGGCTTGTCCACCGTGACGGTGACGCACATGCAACATCTCATGTATGGATTATAAGAGCTGATAATATTGGTAAAACAGGGTACGATATTCTGCTGCAGAAGCGCAGCCATAACAAGGATTCATTCCCTGACTGCTATGATATATCGTCAGCCGGACATATACCATTCGGTCAGGGATACATTGAATCAGCGATAAGGGAACTTAAGGAAGAACTTGGAATTGACGCTTCGGAAGAAGAGCTTGAGTTCATCGGGGTTCATGATGCGTTTAACAGGGCTGAATTCTACGGACAGCCATTTCTTAATCATGAGATAAGCAATGTCTATCTTCTTGAACGTGGCCCGGAAGCAGTTGAATTCAGGCTGCAGCCGGAGGAAGTACAATCGGTTATGTGGATTGATTTTGACGAATGTTATAATAATGTTAAGAATAACCTGTTTGAACACTGCATCTGCATGGATGAGATGGATATGCTTTATGATGCACTTTCACATAGAAAAAGTCATTAAAGAGCGAATGACTGATGAATGGAGGAACTAATGGATCTGTTTCAATATATGCGTGAAAATACGATGGAAAAGGAATCACCGCTTGCATCGCGCATGCGTCCCGAGACCCTGGAGGAGGTTGTGGGACAGCAGCACATAATCGGAAAGGATAGGCTGCTCTACAGAGCAATCAAGGCCGACAAGATAAGTTCAATTATATTCTATGGTCCTCCCGGAACTGGTAAGACAACGCTGGCAAAAGTTATTGCCAATACTACAAGTGCTGATTTCTGCCAGATTAACGCTACAGTTGCAGGCAAGAAGGATATGGAAGATGTTGTTGCAAAAGCAAAAGATAACATTGGAATGTATGGAAGAAAGACAATACTTTTTGTGGATGAGATTCACCGCTTTAACAAGGGACAGCAGGATTATCTGCTTCCGTTTGTCGAGGACGGTACAATCATTCTTATAGGTGCAACAACAGAGAATCCGTATTTTGAGGTCAATCAGGCTCTTATATCCAGGTCGGCAGTATTTGAATTGAGGCCTCTTGAAAAAGATGATATTCTCAAGCTCATAAAAAGGGCAATATCAGATGACAAAAAAGGTATGGGTGCGTATGGAGCACTGATAGATGATGATGCGTCGGAATTTCTTGCCGACTGTGCCAATGGTGATGCACGAAATGCACTTAACGCAGTGGAGCTTGCCGTACTTACAACATCACCGTCAGAGGATGGTCACATACATATTACGATTGATGTAGCATCAGATTGTATTCAGAAACGTGTGCTTAAGTATGACAAGACGGGTGACAACCATTATGATACGATATCAGCATTTATTAAGAGCATGAGAGGCTCGGATCCGGATGCGGCGGTGTATTATCTTGCAAGGATGCTTTATGCAGGCGAGGATGTTGCATTTATTGCCAGAAGAATAATGATATGTGCAAGTGAGGATGTTGGAAATGCGGATCCGCGTGCATTAGAAGTTGCTGTGGCTGCATCACAGGCTGTTGAGAGACTTGGAATGCCGGAAGCGAGAATAGTTCTTGCACAGGCAGTTACTTATATTGCGTGTGCGCCTAAGAGTAACGCTGCGTATATGGCTGTTGATGCTGCACTTGACAGGGTTAGGAATGAAAAAACAGCAGCTATTCCAACGCATCTCAGGGATGCGCATTATAAGGGGGCTGCGAAGCTTGGGCATGGTGAAGGTTACAGGTATGCACATGATTATCCTAATCATTATGTTGACCAGCAGTACCTTCCGGACGAACTTAAGGGGACGAAATTCTATAACCCTACAGATATGGGATATGAGAAGGAGATGAAGAATCTTCAGAAAAAAATAAGAGAAGAAGCAGGAGAAGTTTAGATATGACAGAATACACACAGTATATAGTCTCACATATAAGAGGACAGATTACGGGAGATTACGAAAAAGATATGCAGTATCTGTATGACTGCAGTGAAAAGTATAAGGAGGATGAGGAGTCTGCGGATATTTTAAGAGAAATAGCATCAATGATGTATGAGATACTGCCCGATGACCAGAAAGAGCAGGTAGGTGACAGACTGAAAGACCTTCACGATAATTTTGAGACTACATATCAGGCTGTATTGGACATGATAAAATGCAATGATACTGCTAAGGCCAGAACAATGATTGAAGAACTTATTGCTTCAGTTGAAGGAAGATATGTAAATGATGATAAGAATATATATCTCAGTCTTAATCATATAATGGAGCTTTATGAGTATTCATACTATTTTAAGACGGACAGGAATATAAAATGTACCGATGTGATGTATAACGAGTATTACAGAACGTATGCACAGCTGCTATGTGCAACAGGAGAATATGGGAAGGCACTGGATGCCTGCAATACTGCGCTGGAATGGAATCCTGTTGACCTTGAATCGCATCTTCAGCTTGCTGAAGTGTATATCCTTATGGGCAATCATGATGAAGAGTATAGGCAGGCGACAGAGAATGCTTACAGATATTGCTGCACAAGAGCGACAATGGCTAGGTATTACCGTAATATGGGGCGGTATTATCTTGACAAATACAAGCCTGAAACAGCTAGGGCACTGTATGTG
>OHUE01001062.1_pt1 | contig 12609 bp, 11 predicted proteins | sample 1579111 | NCBI WGS metagenome assembly OHUE01 (sample SAMEA3879524, study PRJEB24766) | human gut metagenome | biome: human-associated habitat; feature: feces | place: USA | collected 1985/1987 | reverse complement strand
CGGCTCCTGCTCGTCGGAGCTGTCGGCCTCCGGCTCTGTCTCCGCCGAAGCCGCCTCGGCCTCGCTGGCAGCTTCATCCTCTTCGCCCGTCAGCACGACGGCGTTCTGGGCCAGCAGGCTCTCTGCCGTCTTTGCCCGGCTCCGCCAGCGGAGCGCCAGCCCTGTCGGGATGAGCACACCGAGGATGCAGCACAAAAAAATGATGTTTTTGAAAAAACGGACGCTTCCGATATACGGCTCATTGCTCTGCATTTTGCTCCACTCTCACGCCACGAAAAAAATATTTTTTCGTAGTCCTGTCCTATGATGATAATTGTTCTCTTTAATGATACCCCAATTCCCGCCAACATCAAGGTCGTTTCATGACCCATTCAGGTCGTTTCGTATCAAATCATGTCATCGAATGGAATTTTAAAATTTCGCCTGTCATTTCCGTCAAAGTTTGCCCCGTTTTTTCGTGCAAAAAAGCAAAAAGGCCCTGTGGGGTCATCCTCTTGCAAAAGAGAAACTTCCTCACAGGGTCTTCTTATGTTTTTGTCCCGGGATTTATTCCTCGTCGCCGGTGTCGGCCTCGGGAGCTTCGGCGGCCGATGCCTCATCGGCTGCTTCCATCTCCGCCAGCTGCTCGGCAGTGGGCTCGTCCTCGGTGTCGGCCTCGATGCTCTCGGTCTGTGCCTCGTCGTCGTGGTCGGTGCGTGCCAGCACCATCACCTTGTCGTTCTCGCCCAGACGCATGACCCGGACGCCGGAGCCATAGCGGCTCTGGACGGGGATCTCGTTGGCGTGCAGGCGGATGATGATGCCCTCCTGACTGCTCAGCAGCACGTCATCCACATCGTCCACGATCTTCACGGCGGCAACCTTGTCGCGGCTCACATCGTAGTTGCGGATGCCCTTGCCGCCGCGGGCGGTGATGCGATAGGTGTCGATATCGGAGCGGCGTCCCTTGCCGTTCTCGGTCACGGTCAGCACCGTGCCGCCCTCGCGGCAGATGCACACGCCGACAACTTCATCGCCCTCCGCCAGACGGATGGCGCGCACGCCGTGGCCGTTACGGCCCATCGGGCGGGCGTCCTCCTCGTTGAAGCGGATGGCCTGACCGTTGCGGGTGGCAACGATGAGCATATCGTGGCCGGAGGTCAGGCGGGTCCATGCCAGCGCATCGCCCTCGTTCAGGGCAATGCCGATCAGGCCGCTCTTGCGGATGTTGGCGTACTGTTCCAGCGGGGTGCGCTTGATCAGACCCTGCTTGGTGACCATGGTCACATAGCCGCCCGACTGCTCAGCGTCCTTGCTCTGGCAGATCATGTTGGTGACCTTTTCGCCCTCTGCCAGCTGCAGCAGGTTGACAATGTTCATACCCTTGCTGGTGCGGCTGCCCTCGGCGATGGTGTAGCCCTTGATGCGGAACAGGCGGCCACGGTCAGTGACAAAGAGCACATAGTCGTGGGTGGAGCCTACGAACATCTCCTGCACGATGTCCTCTTCCTTGCGGGTCATGCCGGAGATGCCGCGTCCGCCGCGGCGCTGTGCCTGATAGGTGGCCTTGAGCTGACGCTTGATATAACCGGCCTCGGTCAGGGTGTAGACACACTGCTCTTCGGCGATCAGATCCTCGATATCCACCTCGCCGGTCACAGACTGGATCTCGGTGCGGCGCTCGTCGCCGAAGCGCTTCTTCATGTCCAGCAGCTCGTCCTTGACGATGGCAAGCACCCGGGCGTCATCCGCCAGAATAGCTTCCCAGTCCTCGATCTTGGCCTGCAGGCTTGCCAGCTCTTCCTCGATCTTCAAGATCTCCAGACCAGCCAGACGACCCAGCTGCAGCTTGACGATGGCGTCTGCCTGCGGGTCATCAAAGCCGAACTGCTCCATGATGGCAGCCTTGGCTTCCGCCATGCCGCCCTTGCAGGCGCGGATGGTGGCGATCAGTTCGTCCACGATGTCGGTAGCCTTTTTCAGACCTTCCAGAATATGGGCGCGCTCCTTGGCCTTTTTCAGGTCGTACTGGGTGCGGCGGCGCACCACCTCGTCCTGAAACTCCACATACTTCTGCAGCATCTGCTTCAGGGTGAGCACCTTGGGCACCTTATGGTCGATGGCCAGCATAATAACGCCCACGGTGTCCTGCAGCTGGGTGTACTGGTACAGCTGGTTCAGGATGACCTGTGCGTTGGCGTCCTTGCGGATATCCACCACGATGCGCATCCCCTTGCGGTTGGTCTCATCGTTCAGACCGGTGATGCCCTCGATGCGCTTTTCCTTGACAAGGTCTGCCATGTGCTCAATCAGACGCGCCTTGTTGACCATATAGGGGATCTCGGTAATGACGATCTGGGTGCGGCCGTTCTTGGTCTCCTCAATGGTGGCGCGGCCGCGCAGGGTGATCTTGCCGCGTCCGGTGGCGTAGGCGGCGCGGATGCCGCTGCGTCCCATGATGATGCCGGCGGTGGGGAAGTCCGGGCCCTTGATGTGCTCCATCAGGCCGGGCAGGTCGATGTCCGGGTCATCGATATAGGCGATGCAGCCGTCAATGACCTCGCTCAGGTTGTGGGGCGGGATGTTGGTAGCCATACCGACTGCAATACCCTGACTGCCGTTGACCAGCAGGTTCGGGAAGCGGCAGGGCAGCACGCTGGGCTCCTTTTTGGTCTCGTCAAAGTTGGGGTCCCAGTCGATGGTGTCTTTCTCGATATCGGTCAGCATTTCCACCGCCATGCGGCTCATGCGGGCCTCGGTGTAACGGTAAGCAGCCGGGGGGTCGCCGTCCACAGAACCAAAGTTACCCTGACCATCCACCAGCGGATAGCGCAGCGAGAAATCCTGTGCCAGACGTACCATGGCATCGTAGACCGATGCGTCGCCGTGGGGGTGATAAGAGCCCAGCACTGCACCAACGGTATCGGCGGATTTGCGGTATGCATGGCTGGGGTCGTTGCCGCGCTCATGCATGGTGTACAGGATGCGGCGGTGGACGGGTTTCAAGCCGTCCCGCACATCGGGCAGGGCGCGGGACACGATGACCGACATGGAATAATCCAGGAAGGCCGTTTCGATCTCCTTTTTGACGTCGCGGATGATCTTTTTGGTTCCGCTGCCCGGTATCATCACATAATCTTCTTCCATTTGTTCCTCCGTGTCTTACACGTCCAGCTTTGCGTACTGGGCGTTGGTCTCGATAAAGCGGCGGCGGGGCTCCACCTGATCGCCCATCAGGATGGTAAAGGCTTCGTCAGCCTTTTCGGCATCCTCGATGGTGATCTGCACGATGACCCGGTTGTCCGGGTTCATGGTGGTCTCCCACAGCTGTTCGGGGTTCATCTCACCAAGGCCCTTATAGCGGTTCACCTTTGCGCCGGGCATCTCCTGCGAGAGGATGGCCATTTCCGCGTCGTTGTAGGCGTACTTGATGGTGTTGCCCTTCTGCACCTTGAACAGGGGCGGCTGTGCCACATACACATGCCCCTGCTCGATGAGGGGGCGCATATAGCGGAAGAAGAAGGTCAGCATCAGGGTGCAGATGTGGGAGCCGTCCACGTCCGCATCGGCCATGATGAACACCTTGTCGTACCGCAGCTTGGAGATATCGAACTCGTCACCGATGCCGCAGCCTAGTGCCAGCACCACCGGCATCAGTTTGTCGTTGCCGTAAATTTTATCGGCGCGGGCCTTTTCCACGTTCAGCATCTTGCCCCACAGCGGCAGGATGGCCTGAATGGCAGAGTCGCGTCCCATCTTGGCAGAGCCGCCTGCAGAATCGCCCTCGACGATGAAGATCTCAGTGCGGCTGGGGTCTTTCTCACGGCAGTCGGCCAGCTTGCCGGGCATCCGGCTGGTTTCCAGCGCGCTCTTGCGGCGCACCAGTTCGCGGGCCTTTTTGGCGGCGGCGCGGGCGCGGGCGGCCTGTGTGGCTTTTTCAAAAATGGCCTTTGCCACGCCGGGGTTCTCCTCAAAGAACTCCATCAGCTTGGAATAGACCATGTTGGAAACGAGGGTACGGATTTCGGTATTGCCCAGCTTCGCCTTGGTCTGGCCTTCAAATTCGGCCTCCTGCAGCTTGACCGAGATGACGCAGATCAGACCCTCGCGCACATCTGCACCGGACAGGTTTTCGTCCTTGTCCTTCAGCAGGCCGTGGCTGCGGCCGTAGTCGTTGAACACGCGGGTCAGGCTGGCCTTGAAGCCCTCTTCGTGGGTGCCGCCGTCCGGGGTGTTGACGTTGTTGGCAAAGCTCAGAAGCAGCTCGTTGTAGCTGGAATTGTACTGCAAAGCGATCTCTGCCACGCCGCGGTCGGTCTGTCCCTTGAGGTAGATGACGTTGGGATGCAGCACTTCCAGCTTGCGCTTTTCGCCCAGATAGGTGACAAAGCTCTTGATGCCGCCCTCGTAGCACATGACCTCGGTGCGGTAGGTCGGCTCGCCCTCCTTGCCGTCCTCGAGGACGGGGGTGTAAAGCTCACGCTCATCGGTCAGGGTGATCTTGACACCGGCGTTCAGGAAGCTTTCCTCCCGCAGGCGCTTTTCCAGCGTGTCGAAGTCGTAGACGGTGGTGTCCTTGAACATTTCCGGGTCGGGTTTGAAGGTGACCCGGGTGCCGGTGACGCCCTCGGCTACCGTGCCGATGCACTTGAGGTCGCCGTCCGGGTCGCCGCGCCGGAAGGTCTGCTCGTACTCCTTGCCGTCACGGCGCACATTGACAGTGAGCCACTCGGAGCAGGCGTTGACCACCGAAGCGCCCACGCCGTGCAGACCGCCGGCCACCTTGTAGCCGGAATTTTCGCCGCCGAACTTGCCGCCGGCGTGCAGGATGGTGTACACCACGGTGACGGCGGGCAGACCGGTATCGGCCTGAATGTCCACGGGGATGCCGCGGCCGTTATCGGTGACCTGAATGATGTTATCCTTCAGGATCTTGACCTCGATGTGGTCGCAGTAACCCGCCAGAGCCTCATCAATGGCGTTGTCCACGATCTCGTACACCAGATGATGCAGACCGCGCTCACCGGTGGAGCCGATATACATACCCGGGCGCTTGCGCACCGCCTCCAGACCCTTCAGCACCTGGATCTCGCTGGCGTTATACTCGTGGTCGGTTACGGTATCGGCATTTGTACTGGTAATGATTTCTTCTGCCATATCCTTTCTCCCTTTTGTTCATTTTTGCGTTTGTTTTTTCAAATTATAGCAAAGCGGGAACCGGTACACCATGGTGTACTTTTTTCTCGCCGTTTTGTTGTGTTTTCACGCGCTGCCCGCACAGGGCATTCCGGCTGGCACGGTGCGGCTTTCCGGGCAGTTCCGGGGCTTTCCCATCCCTCTTTTTTCTGTGGATCTTCCGCCCATTTTCCGCAAATTTCACTCCACCATCTTTTGCGCTCTGCGGCGCATGGCGGCGCTGGACAGCTCCGAAAGATACACCGCATCCACCAGCCCTCCGTCTGCCAGCACATAGCACTGGGGCAGCTCGTCCGAAAGGCTGACCACCGCCCCGTTCTTCTGGGCGTAGTTCAAAAACTCCCGCCCCCGGGGGGAGGTGGTGGTGGTCTCCAGATCAAAGATGCCAATGATATCACGGTCGTTCAGAACATAGTCCCGCCCCAGATGAATATACATACTGTATTTTCTCCCGTGTCTTTTGTTTGCATAAAGTCCGCAAAAATTCAGCCTTTATGCAGTACCACTTACAACATTTATCCATGCCGTCAGACCCGGTTCAGCACCCCGCCGTCCATGCGGTACACCTCGCCGTCTGTCTTTAAAAAATCCGTGTCATCGCAGCTGGTCACAAAGGTCTGCTTTTCCTTCATGCAGGTGAGCAGATACTGCTTGCGCCCCTCGTCCAGCTCGCTCAGCACATCATCCAGCAGCAGCACCGGGTGCTCCCCGGTGATCTGCGCGGCTGCGGCGGCTTCGGCCATTTTCAGGCTCAGCACCACGCTGCGCTGCTGTCCCTGACTGGCATACACCCGGGCAGGCTGGTCGTCCAGCAGCAGCTCCAAGTCCTCGCGGTGGATGCCGCACAGGCTCTGCCCGGCGCGCAGCTCCTCCTCCTGCCGCTGACGCAGCAGGTCGGCAAGCCCGCCCGGCGCAAACTGGGCGGCATAGCGGATGCTCATCCGTTCTGCCCCGCGGGAAAGCTCGGCGTAGTTGGCACAGGCGCGGGGAGCCAGCAGTTTCAGATACTCCCGCCGCCGCTGCTGCAAGGCTTCGCCCTGCGCGGCAAGTTCGGTGTTGAGCACCTCCAGCAGGGTGCGCTTTTCCGCGTAGGGGCGTTCCTGCCCGTTTGCGGAGTGGCGCAGCAGCGCATTTTTTTGCTGCAAAACCCGCACATAGCGGCGGTAGCTGGCCAGATACCCGGGGTACAGCTGGCACAGCGCAGCGTCCAGAAACTTGCGCCGCCCCTCCGGTGCCCCCTTGACAAGGCTCAGGTGGCCGGGGTCGAACACCACCGCCGGAAAGCTGCCCGCCAGTGCCGCCGCCCGCTTGGGCGCTGCGCCGTTCACCGCCGCATAGCGGCCGGGCTTTGCGGCTTCCGGGGTGCCCACCGTCATGCGGATGTGGGCAGGCTCGGCGGGCTCGCAGCCTTCCGGCCGGTCCCGCTGGGTGTCGGCTTCCAGCACCGCGAATGCTTCTCCCCGGCGTACAAGCTCGGCATCCTTGCCGCCCCGGAAGCTTTTGCCGCCGGTCAGCAGCCAGATAGCTTCCAGAAGGTTCGTTTTCCCTTGACCGTTGTTGCCGCAGATGACGGTAAGCTCCCGGCCGGGCTCCAGCCGTGCCGCACAAATATTGCGATAGTTCTGTACTTCCAGCGAAAGCAGACGCATTTACTGACCCTGCCCGATCTCTACGCTCTGCCCGTCCAGCTCGATGATATCCCCGGCGCGGCACTTTTTGCCCCGCATGGTGCACACCTCGCCGTTCACCTTCACAGCACCGCCCTGCACCAGCTCCTTGGCTTCGCCGCCGGTCTCGCACAGACCGGCAAATTTGAGCAGGGCATCCAGCTTGATAAACTCGGTATGAATGAGAATCTTCTGCATAAAACGCGCTCCTTAGTCGTTTTTAAAGCGTACCGGCAGTACCAGATACAAAAAGTCGTTGCCCTCTACCGGCAGCACCTTCACCGGGCTCAACGGGCCGCTGATCTCCATGCGCACCTGCTCGGTGCGGGCGTTGCGCAGCGCATCCAGCAGATAGCGGTTATTGAAGCCGATTTCCACCTCATCGCCTTCGCAGGCGGCGCTGAACTCGTCCACCACGCGGCCGAGGTTGGTCTGGCAGCGCACCACGACTTTACCCTCTGTAAAGGAGATGCGGAGGGGATTTTTTAAACGCTCTGTAATAATCAGAGAGGCACGCTCGATGGTGGAGATAAAATCCTTGGTGTCGATGGTCACCCGGGTGCGGCTTCCGGCGGGGATGACGTTGCGGTAATTCAGGAATTCGCCCTCGATCAGGCGGCTCATGATGGTGTAACCGGCGGTGGTGAACACCACATAGCGGCGGTTGGCACTGATGTGCACATCCTCTTCGTCATCGTTGGCCAGCAGATGGGACACCTCGGTCATGGTCTTGCTGGGCACGATGATGCGGATATCCTTCACGGCAGTGATGGGGCGCTCCACGATGGCCAGACGATAGCCGTCCAGCGCCACTATGGTCAGCTTGTCCAGCTCGATCTCGAACAGTTCGCCGGTGTGGGCGGGTTTTTTCTCGTCCTGACTGACGGCGTACAGGGTGCGGTCGATCATATCCCGCAGCACGCCGGTCTTGATGGTCAGGGTCTGCTCCGCGCCGGTGTTGGGCAGATCCGGGAAATCGGTAGCCGGCATGGACTGGATCTCGAACTGTGCCACACCGCTCTGAATGGTGGTCTTGCCGTTATCCGCCGCCATGATGCTGATCTGACCTGCCGGCATCCGGCTGATCATGCTGCTGAGCAGTTTTGCATTCAGCACGATCTCGCCGGGTTCTTTGATGTTGGCTTCGATGGTGGTCACGATGCCCATTTCCAGATCGTAGCCGGTCAGGGTGAGCTGAAAACCTTCGGCCTTCAGCAGAATGCCCTCCAGCACCGGGATGGACGAGCGCATGGTGACAGCTTTGGAAACGCCGTCGATGGCTGCACTGAGCAGTGTTTTATCGCAGACGATGTTCAAAACAGTATCTCTCCTTTTTTTACACTTCCGGCTTGATCCCTGCCCTTTGGGCTGCTGCCGGAAGGCAGTAATATATTGAACTTGTTGTAGTAACCGTAGTAGGGGGTGGGGAAGATGTTGAAAACCCGGAAATGTCTTGCCGGGAAGCGGGGCTTTGGCTTTCCACCGGGATGTGGAAGGCTCGTGAAGGAAATGTTGAAAGGTGGGAAACGGTGGTTCTTTCCACAGCCGATGTGAAGAACTGATGTTAAATGTTGAAAACTAAGTGGAAAGTGTGGAAAGCTTCGCCTTTTTGCCACAAGATATAGGCTTATTTTCCCCTTTTTGTTCCGTTTTCTCCCCATATTTTGGGGTCACACCCTGAAATGAGTATGACTTTTGCCCGGTTTTCCCCGGTTTAGGCCTTCACGTTCTTGATGATATCGCTCACGGTCTCCCGCAGGTGCTGGTCGTTCTTCATGTCCCGTTCCATGGTCTTGAGGGAGTAGACGATGGTAGAGTGGTCGCGGCCGGAAAATTCCCGCCCGATCTCCTCCATGCTCATGCCGGTGACCTCCCGCAGGATATAGATGGCCACGCGCCGGGCGGAAGCCACGTTGGCGTTGCGCTTGGTGCCCCGAATGTCGGCAGGGGACACGTTGAAGGTGCGGGACACCTCGCCGATGATCTTTTCGATGGTCACCGGCACCGGCTGGGTCTCGTTGAGGATATCCTTGATGGCGTTCTGCGCCACGCTGATCACCGGCTGGATGCCCTCCAGCATATAATAGGCGTTCAGCTTTTTCACCGCGCCCTCCAGCTGGCGGATGTTGTTTTTCAGGTGGTTGGCAATGAACTCTGCCACGTCCTCGGGCAGGTCCAGATGCAACAGCTCTGCCTTGCGCTTCACGATGGCAACGCGGGTCTCAAAATCCGGCGGCTGCACATCGGCGGTCAGACCCCACTCAAAGCGGGTGCGCAGACGCTCTTCGAGGCTCTTGATCTCCTTGGCGGGGCGATCGGAGGCGATGACGATCTGCTTGTGAGCATCGTGCAGGGAGTTGAAGGTGTGGAAGAACTCTTCCTGCGTGGATTCTTTGCCGGCGATGAACTGAATATCGTCCACCATCAGCACATCAACGCTGCGGAAGCGGTTGCGGAACTGAATGTTCCGCCCCTGCTGGATAGCGGAAATCAACTCGTTGGTGAAGGTTTCACCGGGGATATAGAGGATGCGTTTGCTGGGGTCATGCTCGCGGATGAAGTTGCCGACAGCGTGCATGAGGTGTGTTTTGCCAAGGCCTACACCGCCGTAGATAAACAGCGGGTTGTAGGAATGAGCCGGGTCAGTGGCAACGGACAGCGCGGCGGCATGGGCAAAACGGTTGCCGCTGCCGACGACGAACGTCTCGAAGGTGTACTTCGGGTTCAGGGCGACCGAGCTTTCCAGCACCGTCTCCTGCTCCTCCACCGCCTTCTGCTTCAGCTGCGGACGCGCCTCGATTTCCTCCTGCGTCAGGATTTCCACATCCATCTGATGGCCCGCCACCTGGCTGAGCGCGCGGACAATCGTCGAATACCACTGGTTGGTAATCAGCAGCTTCAGATTGTCCATCACCACGCGAAGCACAAGCGTATCGCCGTCAAGCAGCGCCGGAACGAGGTTGTTGCTGCCCAGCAGAGAATTGTACACTACGGCGTTGACTTCCGCGCGAAGCACCTCGCGTGTCTTTGACCACAGCTCTTCCATGTCCATCAGGGGATTCCTCCGTATTCTTTGCGCGGACGCATTGTCCGACCGGCTTTTTTGTCCGCGTTGGGGACGCAAGGGGGCGAAAAAGGCGCACGACCGACCTGCGGCCGTGAGCCTGTGATGCTTTTGCATTCATGTCCATTCGCATCCTTTTGTATCATACCACATGTTCGCCAAAATCGCAAGCATTCCGATTCCGTCATTTTTGTGCATGACCCATGCCGTTTTGCAGCCCGGCGGAACAAAATCTTGTGGAAAGAAGCTATGTTCTCCACAAGTTCCTGTGGATAATTTCATGCGGCGGCGTATTTTATGCTGAATCCTGCATATTTTTCTGGGAATTACCGCCCGAAAAAAAGTGCAAAAAAAGTTTGGAAACAAGGGATTTTGCCTTTGGATGTCGAAATGAAAAGGGCGGGGATTCTGCATCTCCCCCAAAGGAGGACAGGCTATGGCGATTGCAATTCCGCTTGACCGGGTGCAGCAGGTGCTGGCGATACGAATCGGGACAGCGCTGGCGCATTCCGGAGTCGGAACACATGCGGCAGAACAGCTGCGGCACTACCGCGTGGGCGACGACCTTTCCGCCTTGTGCGAAGCGCTTCGCGATGGCTTGTTCCGCGATTTATATGCCATTCTTGGCCCGCAGATGCGCGTTTCCATGCCGGACGGACGAACCCGCCGTTTCCGCATGGAGGAGTTTCCCCTGCTGGCGGATGAGCTGCTTGCCGTCCTCTTTGAATCCCTCGGCACAACCGGAATGCCGAAGGACACGCTGATGGCGTTCGCCATGACATCCGGCAGCCTGTGCGCTATGCGGACGCTGATGCAATTTTACCCGCTGTCATCGGCGGAAAAAGCGCTGATGGAGCGAATCCTTCGGGAAAACGCGCCGCAGGCAGCCACTGCATCCCCCAATCAACCACTGTTTTAGGAAGGAATCATCATCACATGAAAACCAAAAAGCTGCTTGCAGCCCTTTTGACGCTGCTCATCTTCCTCTCCCCCACCTTCGCCTCGGCGGAAACCGTCGTCACGTCGTTCTATCCCATCTACCTCTTCGCCCTCAACCTCACGCAGGGCATCGACGGCATCACCATCCGCAACCTCGCCGCGCCGAACACCGGCTGTCTGCATGATTATCAGCTTTCCACCGGCGATATGAAGGTGCTGAACAAGGCGGATGTATTCCTCATCAACGGCGCGGGCATGGAAAGCTACCTCACCCGCGTGATGGACACGTTTCCGAAGCTGCCCGTAGTGGATGCGTCCGCCGGCATCACGCTGCTGACCGAGGACGGCATGGACGAGTATGTGGACGACCATGACCATGACCACGAGGACGAAGACGCCGACGACCACGGGCATCACCACGCGGGCGAAGCGAACGCCCATATCTGGCTTGATGCGCAGAACGCCATCCAGATGGTGGACAATCTGGCAGACGGGCTTATCAGCGCCATGCCGCAGTATGAAGCGCAGATTGAGCAAAACCGCGCGGATTATGTGGCGCGCTTGACGGCGCTGGATGCAGAGCTGAAAGCCACCCTTGCAGCCGTGCCGAACAAGAACATCGTCACCTTCCACGAGGCATTCCCGTATTTTGCGCGGGCGTATGGCTTGACAGTCGCCGCCGTCGTCAACCACGAGCCGGGCGACGCGCTGTCCCCCGCGCAATTGGCGGAGCTGGTGCGCACTATCCGTGAGCTGAACAATCCGCCGCTGTTCACCGAGCCGCAGTACGACGATATGGCGGCGCAGACGATTTCCCGCGAGACGGGCGCGCCGATTTACACGCTTGACCCCGTTGTGACCGGCCCGGAAACCGACGTGCCGCTGACCTACTATGAGGATCGGATGCGCGAGAACATGCAGACGCTCTTGGTCGCGCTGACCCCTGCGGAAGGAGAATAACCATGCACTTTCTGATTGTGAACGATGACGGCATCAACAGCCCGTTTCTGCCGATTCTGACGCAGGCGGTTAAGCGTGCCGGGCATCGGGTGACGGTCTGCGTGCCAGCGACGCAGCAGAGCGCAAAGGCACATGCATTCAGCATCGAGCAGCCGATTCTGGCGGAGAAGCGCGAAGTGCCCGATGCTGATGAAGCGTGGGCAATTTTCGGTACGCCGGTGGACAGCTGCCGCATCGGAGCAATGAACCTTGCGCCGGACGCGGACGCCGTCATCAGCGGCATCAATTTGGGCTACAACGTCGGCATGTCGGTGTATGTGTCCGGAACCGTCGGCGCGGCGCGGGAAGCAACATTCCTGCACAAGCCGGGCATTGCCGTATCCGCCGAGAAGCAGACGCCGCACGACACGCTGGCGTACCTGTCCGACTGGGCCGTAGAGATGGCGGAGAAGCTGGTCACGCGCGGCGCGCCGGAACTGACGGTGTGCAACCTGAACGCGCCGCCGATTCCCCGTGCGGAGCTGAAAAATCAGGTGCTGTGCCCGCTGAACCGCGCCGGCTACCGCGACAGCTACGAGCAGCGCATCAGTCCGCGCAAGCAGACGTACTTCTGGCTCTCCCCAATGAAGCAGGATCCGCCGCTGCCGGGCAGTGACCAAGCGTACCTCGATGCTGGGCATCCGACGTGCACGTTCCTGACGATTGATGGGCAGTCGCAGGAAGAATTTGCGGACTGGCTGAAGTAATTTGGTTCTTCACGGAATGTTGTGGAAGCAAACAAGGGCTTAGGCGAAGCACCAAAAA
>OHUE01001054.1_pt1 | contig 12650 bp, 7 predicted proteins | sample 1579111 | NCBI WGS metagenome assembly OHUE01 (sample SAMEA3879524, study PRJEB24766) | human gut metagenome | biome: human-associated habitat; feature: feces | place: USA | collected 1985/1987 | reverse complement strand
GCGCAGTCGAAATAATCACGACGCTGATGCAGTTCGGCAAAAGGTGCTTGCGGATAATCCACTGCGCCTTCGCGCCCGTCGCCTGCGCCGACAGTACATACTCCTGCTCACGGAGGGACAGAATCTGACCGCGAATCAGGCGCGCCATGCCCACCCAATAGAGCAGGCCAAAGACGATGAACATGCTGATGATGTTCGAGCCGATTTTCTCTAAGATGGTGCCTTCCACATGCAGCACCTGCCCCAGCACGACCGACAGCAGGATGATAACCAGCATATCTGGCAATGAGTAGATAATATCGACGATACGCATGATGAACAAGTCCACCCTGCCGCCGAAATATCCCGCGACTGCGCCAATCATCATGCCAATCACCAGCACGATGATGCTGGCGAAGAAGCCGACGGCGAGGGAAATGCGCGTCCCGTAGACGACACGGATGAAGTAGTCGCGTCCGTGCGCGTCCGTGCCGAAAATGTGCGGGAAAACAGATTCCCCTTTGTCGATTTTCTTCAGTTCCGTCTTACCGTACTGGAACGGCGCGAGGTTATTGTAGCTATTGTCCATCGGGCGACCCTTCGTCTGTCCCAGCATCTGGTCATACGAATACGGCCAGAACATCGGAATAATGATGGAGGACAGCGTAATCAGCACAATCAGAATCAGGCTGATGGTCGCGACCTTGTTCTTCAGCAGGCGCTTCACGCCGTCGCGGAAAAAGGTCGAGGACGGCCGCATCCGGGAGATGACTTCCTTTTCCTCCGCCGTCGCGGGCATGAAGGAATCCACATCCAGATGCAGGCTAAAGGGCTTTTTCTTGTTCATCATCATGGTGCAGATGCCTCCTTATTCGTAATCAATGCGCGGATCAGCCACCTTGTAGAGCAGGTCGCTGATCAGATTCATAATCACGATTAAAGAGGCGAGGAAAATAGTCGTCCCCATAATCATGGTGTAGTCGCGGTTGGTGATGCTGGATACGAACTGGCGGCCGATGCCCGGCACGGCGAAAATCTGCTCGACGACCATCGAACCGGTGACGATGAACGCCAGCATCGGGCCGAAATAGGTGATAACCGGAATCAGCGAGTTCTTCAGCGCGTGACCGAAGATAATTTTCTTGCCCGGAACGCCCTTGGCGCGCGCGGTGCGGATGTAATCCTGCCCCAGCACGTCGAGCATGGAGGAGCGCGTCAGGCGCGTGATGTAGCTCATGGGGTAGAGCGCAAGGGTGATAATCGGGAGGATCAAGCCTTCCGCCGTCGCGCCGTTCGCGGGTACCCAGCCTAACTTGACTGAGAACACTATCAGCAGGAACGACCCCATAATGAACGACGGCATGGACACGAACGCGGTTGTAATCACCATGATGATCTTATCCAGCACGGTGTTGCGCCGCAGCGCCGCGACCGCGCCGAGGACGATGCCGACAATCGCCGCGCTGAACGCCGCAATCAGACCAAGCTTTGCGGAAGTCTTCATGCCATCCAGAATAATGTCGATGACCTGACGGCCGCGCTGCTTCAGGCTCGGCCCGAAGTCCAGCTTCGTCACCACGTCGCGCAGATACGTCACATACTGTTCGCCCAGCGGCTTGTCCAGCCCGTACTTGGCCTCCAGCGCCGCCTGCGCTTCCGCGGAAATTGCCTTTTCACTTGCGAACGGTCCACCCGGAATCGAGTGCATCACGAAGAACGTCACCGTGATAACAATCCAGATGGTCAGCAGCGCCAGCAGCACGCGCTTGAGGATATAAAACAGCATCTTGGAATTCATCCGCTCCACCTTCCCGGCAGGGGCGCTGCCGCGTCTGCCTGCGTTTCTTGTTCATCGACACGCCAAACCAGCCGGCTTCACCGTGTCGATGCTTTATTATGCAACACTGTATGGAGAAAATCAAGTGTTTTGTTGCACAAACTGTGTTTTTTTTATGTTTTTCTCGTGTATTTTGAATATTTTCGTCCAAGTTGTTGCATTTATTAAGTTTTTCTGCAAGTCCCTGTTCATTTTTGCGCACAAAAAATGCAGGACGCTCATTCGTCCTGCATCATGGTAACGAAGTGAATTACTCCGCTGCCGCCAAGCTGCCGAAGATCTCCAGCGGCATGTTTTCCAGCGCGTCGCCCACTTCCTTGCTGGCGACCTGGAACGTCACGGCGAGAACCGTCTCGTCATCAAGGAAGGTATACAGCGCCAGCACGGTGTCGCCGGGGGTGTACATCAGGCAATAGTTTTCGTTGACATACAGCTCAGCGAGCATTTCTTCCGTCGCGCCCGCGTCCTGAATGCCTTGCAGCAGCGTTTCAAAGCTCATCGCGGACAGCTGCGCCGTAATGCTGACCGTCTGGTCGGCGTTGACGGCGAAGAGCAGGATGTTCTCGGCGTTTTCCGTGCCTGCGGGGACTTCCTGAACCGCCCAGTCCGCCGGAATCTGCATCGTCAGACCCGTTTCACCCAGCGCAACCGTCTGCGCCTCGAAGCTGACATTCATTTCAACTGCCGGCACTTCCGCTTCTTCCTCCGCGAACGCAAAGGCAGTGCAGCACATCATGAGCGCCATCAGGAGAGCAAGGAGTTTCTTCATATTTGTTTCCGTCCTTTCATTTCCAGCATGATTCGGCTGATTTTTTTTCCATATTGAACAGCCACATCTGGTAACGTTTATGATACCAGATGCAATCTGCTTTTGCAATACACTTTCGCGCAGGAAAACGGTTGATTCGCGCGGATTTGGGATTTCAGAATGAAGCAGCTTCCATTTTCATTCGGAAAATGCGAGTGAAGTAACTTTTATTTACTTTTCAATTCTCACCAAAACAAACAGTTGATTCTTTCCGTAAAAGCGGACTTTGCTTCCCTCCCCCTTCACAAAAAGCGGGGCACCGCGAGAGCTTTCGCCCCCGCAGCACCCCGCCATCCGCGGATGCGCAATTCCGCATTGTCCCTTACTTCTTCGTCCAGTCCTGCTTTTCGCCGATGCCGTAGTTTGCCGGCAGCACGTCGTCATCAACCAGCACGAAGCCCAAATCCGCCGTGTAGGTCGTACTGGCGGAGGTCACCTGAACCGGGTTCGATTCGCCGTTTTCGCCCAGAATCGACGCAATCAGCGGAATATCCGTGCGCATACGCGTCGGCACAACTTCCGCCGGGTAGATGGGCTTGAGCGTGTACACGCCGGGATACAGGTTCTCGAAAGTGTAGTAACCGTACGCGTCGGTCGTCGTTTCCGCGACGAGCTGGTCGTTTCGCCACAGCTCGATGCGCATGTCGCCCAGACCGAGTTCGCCCGCGTCCTGCAGGCCGTTGCCGTTCAGGTCAAGCCAGCAGAAGTCGCCCAGCGTGCCCGGCTGCACCGCGCCAATATTCTGTTCCAGCTGATGCTGGCTCATGCGCAGGGCAATCAGGTCGCTCTCTCCCTCGCGGGCGGTGTAGGTCGTCATCACGCTGATGTTCTGCCCGTCCTTGAGGCGCGTGTCGTCCTTTTCTACGACGACGTAGCCGTTCGGGAGCGTCACACGCAGACGGTAGTTGCCCGGCATCAAGCCGCCAAAGCGGTAGATGCCGTCCTCGCCCGTCGTCGCGTTTTGCAGTTCGCTGCCCTTTTCGTCCAGCAAGATAACCTCCGCGCCGGACAGGGGCGCAATCTCGCCCGCGTTGTCGCACCAGACCATGCCGCCGATGCTTGTGTCAATCTTCAAGCCCAGCATCGGAGCAGTGTAGTTGTTGTTTTCGCTAATTTCAATTTCGGTCATGACGAGCTGACTGCCCTCGGTGGTGAAGGTGCTGTCGCCCAGACGCGCCGCCTGCGTGCCTTCCTTGAGGTCGTAAGCAAGGCTGTACACGCCGGGGGAAATGCCGTCGATGGCGAACCGCCCCTCCGCATCGGTCTGCACCTGCGCAAACACCGCGCCGGTTTCATCCAGCAGGGTCAGCGTCTCGTTTTCCGGGGTGATTTCGCCCGCGTCCATGCGCCCGTTGTCATTCTCATCCACCCAAACCTGACCGGACAGCTTCGACGGAATCACGCCGCCAAGCGCCTGATTCAGCCATTCCTCGCCCAGCCCGATTTCGATGTTCACCTGCTGCTCGTTCAACCCGTGCATCAGCGGCAGGGTCACATTGCCGTCCAGCTTGGAGAGCACCATGCCCTCCGGGAAGCGCAGGGTCAGCGTGTAGGCGTCCGGCCGCAGCCCGGTGAAGCTGTACGCGCCCGTCGCATCGGTGAGGACGGTCTGCTCCGTCAAGTCCTCGCGGGAGGGGGTCAGAATCAGCGTCACGCCGGCAAGCGCCGCTTCGTTTGCATCCTGCGCGCCGTTGCCGTTGTGATCGGCAAACACCATGCCTTCAATGTCGCCCAAAGCCAGTGCGCCGCACAGGGGCGCGGTGACTTCTTCGCCCACGCCGATGGTAAAGGAATCCGTCGTGCCGTCGGAATCCGGCGCGATGGTGTTGCCGCCGTCCGTCAGGGGAGCAAACACGCCGTCGCCCGGCAGCTCGTAGCGCAGGCGGTACGTTCCGGGCAGCACCGCGTCAAACAGGAAGCTGCCATCCGCGCCGATGGTGCGGGTCGCCACGTCACCGGTTTCGTCCATCAGGTGAACCACCGCGCCGAGCAAGCCGCCTTCATCCGCGTCGCGCAGACCATTGTCGTTCTTGTCGGCAAACACCACGCCGGACACATGGCCGGGGGTAATCATGCCGATATCAAGACCCGTCAAATCCGCGCCCATTGTCAGCGCCACCGGTTCGCTTTCGCCCGCGCCGCCGGAGAGGTTGCGGAGGATATTGCCGTCGCCCGTGCGTGTGAACGCCAAGCCGCTGTTCGCGGTCGCGCTCACGGTGTACTGCCCCGGCGCAAGGTCATCGAAGGTATACACGCCGCTGCGGTTCGTTTTCGCCGTGCGGGTATTGCCGTTTTCATCCGTCAGGGTGACGGTGAAGTTGTTGACCATCTTTTCCGCGTCCATCCGGCTGCCGGAGAAGTCGTCATCCAGATACACCATGCCGGAGATGCTGCCGTAAGTAATCGCGCCGATGGCCATCGTCATCTCGCTGTCGTTCTCCAGCACCACGTCGGAAATCGTGTGCTCGCGGCGGTCAGTGCCGGGGGCGAAGAGGTTGCCGTACTCGCCCTCGCCCGCGATGGTGTACACATAGCCTTGCGGAATCGTCGCTTTGACGCGGAACGTGCTGCCGCGGATGTTGGCGAATGTGAAGCGCCCGTTCTCGTCGGAGACGGTGTTCAGCAGCTCCTTGCCGATGGCCTGACGGTACAGGACGACCTTCACGCCTTCCAGCGTCTTTTCGCCCTCGTCGTACACGCCGTTGTTGTTTTCATCCAGGAAGCAGATGCCGTTGATGTCAGAGCCCTTCATCACGCCAAGGAGGACTGCCTCCAAGTCACCGCGTTCAAGAATCACCTGATCCGTTTCGGAGCGCTTGAATTCGCTGGTGATGATGGAGCGGCGATTACCGCCCGTCTGGCTGTAGCGCGCAAACACCAAGCCGTCCGGCAGGCTGTATTCGACATTGTATGTGCCGTAGCGCATTTGACCGATGTAGAATTTGCCGTCCTCGCCGCTCTCGGTTTCGTACACCAAGCCGTTTTTCACGCCGACGGCGCGGATTTTGATGCCCGCCTGACCGGGTTCACCGTCCTGATACACGCCGTCGTCGTTTTCATCCAGCCACACAAGCCCCTGCAGCGCCGCCATCGTCATCACGCCGACGCCCACGTCGGTCACAGAACCGGCTTCGAGGGTCAGCGGCACGCTGCTTTGCACTTGTTCGGTCGTTTCATCCATGATGGACATGTTCGCGCTGACATTTTTGCCGTGCGCGCCATGGCCGAAGCCCGCGGGCAGCTCGCTGCGCAGGACGTACGTCCCCGCCGGCACAGCCAGCGACACTTCGCCGTTCTTGTCCGTTTCGCCGGATGCCACAACAACCTCCACGCCGTTGACTTCGGTGATGAGGCTCATCGTCGCGCCGGACACGCCTTCCTCGTACTTTCCGCGTGAACCGTTGTTATCGTTGTCGCGGAAAGCGTGGATGGTCAGCGCCGCCGGATTCGCCGCCTTCGCGGTCACAGTCGCGGGTTCGTCGCTAATGACGAGCGCGCCGTTGGCAAGGGTCACGCCCGCGTCATAGCGGACGACGTACGTCCCGTATTCGAGGAACTCCGCCTGCCAGGCGCCGTTTTCATCCGTCACCGCTTCCGCCGCGACTTCGCCCGCCTGATTGACCAGCTGCACCTGCACGCCGCTCATCGGCTGACCGTCCAGCCCCAGCACCACGCCGGAAGCGTCGCCGGTGGCATGGTTCGCCAGCGCCGGCAGCACAACGGTTTCGCCCGCGCCGATTTCCACCAGAATGCTCGCCGTCACGCCCGTATCGGTCGTGCTGAGCGTCCAGCCCTCGGTGTCATACAAGCCGCGCGGCAGGGCTGCCGTAATCTGATAAGTATCAGGATACAGGTCGTTCAGCGCAAACGCGCCGCTGACCGTCATCTGTTCGCTCATCCGCTGGCCGGAAATCGTCACTTCCGCCGGGGCAGACAGGTCGTCGATGCTGCCGGTCATGCCGCCGCTGAGCGTCAGATCCAGTTCATAGCGGCTGGTCTGCATCGCCTGAATGTTCACCAGCCACTGTGCCTGACCCTTCTGCAGGTTCGGCCAGCCGTTCACGCCCGTCAGCAGCGTGCCTTCCGGCAGCGTCACCGTGACGGCGTATGTCCCGTGGAAGAGGTCGGCTTCCTCCACCGTCTCGCCATCAGTCAGGTAGCCCGTGCGGGTCGTTTTGCCGTCCTCGCTGACAATCTGGTACGCCACTGCCGCGTTCACGCCGCGCATGAGCATCGTCAGCGTGCCGTCCACGGGTTCAGGGGTGGGGGTCGGCGTAGGCGTAGGCGTCGGGCTCGGCGTGGGCGTCGGGCTCGGGGTCGGGGTAGCCGTCGGGGTCGGCGTAGGTGTTGCCGTTGCCGTTGGCGTAGGCGTTGCCGTCGGTGTAGGTGTCGGGGTGGGCGTCGGCGTAGGCGTGGGTTCAGGCGTGGCGGTCGGCGCCATCGTCGGCGGCACATAGTAATAGGAAGCGTTCACCTTCGTCACGGAATCCGCACCCGTGTAGCGCTCAATGTTGATAATCTTGTCGCGCCAGCTTTCAATGGCCAGCGAAGCCTTCGTCATTCGCAGGGTATACAGCCCCGTGTGAATCGCCGCCGGCAGGGCATAGTCGCCCCGGCTGTCGGTGTCGAAGGAGAGAATCGTCTCGCCGCGCTCGTTAATCAGGTCAAAAGAGGAGCTGCTCTCCGTATGCACGGTGAACAGACCCGTGTCCGTCAGCACAGCAATGACCGCTTTGTTCAGCCGTCCATCGACAATCGACACGGTGTAGCTCGCCGCCATAATGGCGTCCTCCGGCATTGTTTCCGCCACCGGGACAAGCTGCACATTGCCCGTGCCAGGGACGGAAATCGGGTCGCTGCCGAAGTCGGTCAGGCGAATCGTGCCGACCGCCGCCCCGTTCTGCATGACAGTAAAATCGCCCGTGAATTTCCGGGATTCATACGTTCCCGCGCTTGTGGCATACATGCCCAGAAAATCCACTTGCAGCATCGTCAGCTCCGATGCCGCAGCCGCGGGAAGCAGCATCAGCAGCATTCCCAGCGTGAGCAGGAGTGACAGAAATCGCTTGCCAAGCATCCTCATCTTGCCTGTTCCTCCATCTGAATCATCCGCAAGCCGTGCGGAGTAAAGTCACAGAATAATCCATGTACTATGGTAAAGCAATCCGCCCGACTTGTCAACCATTCCGCGCATATTTTTACAATTGGATTGCTTTTCTGGTCGAAAATCAGCATGTTCCGGCAATGAAAAAGAAGGCTGACTTTTTCAGTCAGCCTCCCATGCGGATACTATTCCCAAATGAGAATGCGCCGAGATGCACCGCAAATGATTCGTTCTGGCTAACGCAAACGCCAGCATGGGAAGGGCGCAAGCAGATGGCACAGGCGAATGCAGGAAATCGTATCAGTTGCTGCCGCCCATCAGCAGGGTCAGCATACTCTCCGGCAGACTCATCAGCAGGGTCATGGGCAGGTTCTGCAGGTTGTTCATCACCTTGACGAACCACGTCTGGAACTCACTGTCCGTCATCGCGCCCAAATCCTGCGCCTTGCTCACGTCCAGCGCGTCCTTCGCGTCGCAGGTGCGGGTTTCCGCCGTGATGGTCACAACGTCCAGACCCATGAAGCGCACCAGCACATCCACCTTGCGGACGCCCTGTTCGCCGTCCATCGTCGCAAAAGTCGTCACCACAACGCCGAAGCCCTGCTCGACACCGTCCACCGTTTCCTTGATTTCCACATCAACAACGCTGCTGTCCGTGCCGACGCCCTTGCCGCTGACGTTGATTTCAACGGTGTCTTCGCCAGCATAGGCGGTCAGGTTCGCCGTGAAGTTCTCCAAGTCGCCTGCGAAGGTCAGCGTCGCCGCGGTATCTTCCGCGCTCTTGATGGTCACAAGCCACGTCGCCACGCCGTCCGCCGTGTTGCGGGTCATCGTGAAGGAGATCGGCAAGGGTTCTTCGCCGCCGTTGTTGATCTTCACCGAAGCCGTCATGCGAACCAGTTCGCCTGCTTCAGGCATCCAGTATTCGTAAACGATGTCATCCGCATAGAGATCTGCTTCATCAAGTTCTTTCAGCAGGTCGTCCCAGCTCGTGTCAGCAGCGGAAAAAAACGCATCCATGTAAGCGCCGATGCTCGGAACGCTGTGGATCATTTCCAGCAGGGCTTTCGTCATCTCGGCCAGCTTTTCCGGCGGAACGGTGACTTTGACGTAGTTCTTCGCCGCGTCGCAGTCGCCGGGCTGCTCGGTCACTTCTGCCATTTCTGCACCGGACAGTATTTCGTTCATCATGGTCATGAACGCCGTGGTGTCCGCCTGCGTCAGTTCTTCCATGAGCTGCTCTTCCGTCATGCTGCTCAGATTCGCCGATGCTTCCATCAGGGCAGTGTATTCCGCATTGCCGCTCAGCTGTTCCTTCGATTCTTCAATCGCCTTGTCGATCTCCTCGTCGCTCTGACCGGACATCTTCATCGTCGCGCGGAGGGCTTTTTCCTTGATGGCTTCCACGTCCTTGCTGTTCACAGCAATCACGCCGCCCAGCAGCGCGCTGGACACATACATCAGCTGGTTTTCTTCCGCAACAGTCGTCAGCGATGCCATACCCAGCACGCTCTTGCCGCTCAGGTTCAGGTCAAAGCCAGCTTCGTTGCCCTGCTGATAGCCGGTCAGGGACAGCGCCGCCAGCAGGTCGTTGATGGCAGCCATCGCGGTGTCATCCCCGCCCAGCGCCGCCACGAGGTCAGCGTTCAGGTCGTGGATGGTGATGGTGGTTTCCTGACGCGCGGCATTGTCCCACACGCTGTTTTCCGCCATCGAGGTCAGGGGCATCGCCAGCATCATGATGCTGAGCAGTACCGCAAGCAGTTTCTTCATGGGGTTTCCTCCTTGTTATTTGGTTTCCCTTTTTCTTTATAGCGAACACTGCGGGGGCAGTGATGCTTTCGGTTGACTTACTCTGCGTTATCGCGAATCAGCTGTGACACGCTGGTGGTGAACTGGCGCGTGCTGTCCGGCAGATTCATCATGAACCGCGGCAGAATCTGCCCGGCGGTGAACATCACGCCCGTCATGTACGCCTTGAAGCGCACACTGCTGATTTCGCCCAAGTCCAGCACGTCGCCATCCGACAGCAGGGGGCGCGATTCGCACGGGCGCGTTTCGGCGGCAATCGTCAGGAAGTGCTCGCCCTGCCAGAGCAGCTGAACATCCACATTCTGATACACTTCGCCATCCACCTGCTGGGTGTCCATGCTGGCGCTCCAGCTAATGCCCTTTTCTTCCCCGTCCACCGTGCGGTGCATTTCCAGCAGGACATTCGCTTCGTTCGTCAGCGACGAAATGGTGCAGCGGTACAGCTTCTGTTCGCCGTCATCCGACGCAATCAGCACCGCTATTCCGCCGTTGTCCTCCATCTTCAGCTGACCATTCGTGCCCTTGCCCGCCGTTTCCTGCCGCCAATCCAGCCGCACGTCGTCGCCTGTCGGATGGAAATTCACCGTGATTGCTGCGTTCAGCAGCGTATCCTGCGCCAGCGTCGGCGTATGGGTCGGCGCAACCTTGTAGCTGATCACCACCCGCAGCAGGCGCATCGACGAATCCACATACTGCGCCACCTGCGCATCTTCCACCAGCAGCGTCTGCTGACGCAGCCACGTCTGCAAGTCCGTATCCTCGACGGGCTGATCCTGCGCGAACGCCACCAGCTGCCGATACGTATTGAGCAAATCCACATACGCCTTGACGGCGGGCGTTTCCTCCACCGTGTCCAGCAGAATGCACAGCACCTCCATCAGCTGCTCATTGCTGAGGGGGAAGTACAGAATGTTCTTCGCCGATTCGCATCCTTCGGGCGGATTCGAGACACTTTCCACCCGCGTAACCTTCAAAATCTTGTTCAAGCGCGTAGCAGCCTGCTGCCAGTCCGTCTCGAACAAGCCATTGGCAACGTCCTCCGGCTGCATTTCGCCCGTTATCAGCGGATTTTTCGTGATTTTCGCCAGCAGTGCGCCCACGTTCTCGTACTCTTGCGCAATGGATTCGCTGACCTCCTTGGCAGACAGCTCCGTCCCGGCATCCGCATATATGCTCTGGGACGCATTCCACTGATGCAGGATTTCCGCGATATGCCGCATGTCCTCGTCGAGATTCAGGTACACCGTGCCGCCCAGCACATCACCGCTTATGTAGACATCCGCGCCGCGAGTCTGCACGCCGTAATCCACAATGGACTGGTCATTCAGAAACAGCTCACACGAGGTGAACCCCTGCCGATAGACCTCCACGCGCAGGGCATCCAGCAAATCCCGATACGCGGTTTCCGCCGCTTCCTCCATTTCCGCCATGAGCGCCCGCCCGTTGAAATCGCGGAAGGTGATGGTCGTCAGCGTCGCTTGGGGCGCGTTTTCCTCCGCCAGTCCATACAGCGGCAGCATCAGCGCCAGCGTCAGCAGAATCGCAAGCAGCTTCTTCATTCGTCAGCCTCCTTGACATTCGTTTGTGCGCTTTTCAGCATTCCATTACCATTATATCAAAAAAAACACCTGTTGCAAGCGAATATGCGCAAGTTTTACAATTCCGTGCCTGAAAGATGCAAATTTGCGTCTGAAAGCGCAGCTTCGCGGAAAAATGCTTGATGCCGTCATGCAAAATTTCTGTGAATGGCGCAAAAGCCCGCTTTCCCCTCTTGTGAAGCGCGAAAAAATATGCTACAATAGATAGAGTATTCCGGATTACTGAAAGGAGCTAATTCGCATGGAATTTCTGACCAAGCTTTTGGGCATCGCCACCGCCGTTGCGGAAACCACCACCACCACCGGTGCTGCCGACCCTGCCGCCGTCACCACGGATTCGGCCGCTGGCGGCATTGTCGGTATTCTCTTCAGCCTTCTGCCGCTGCTGCTGGTTTTCGTCCTGATGTACTTCATGATGATTCGCCCGGAGAAGAAGCGCCGCAAGAAGGAGCAGGACATGCTCGCGTCCCTGAAGAAGGGCGACCGCGTGTGCACCATCGGCGGCATCTACGCCACCATCGAGAGCATCAAGGACGACACCATCACCCTGAGCGTCGGCAAGGGCGACCAGACGATGGTTGTTGCGCGCTGGGCGATTCGCTCGGTGGAAGATGTGACCATCGAAAACGAGACCGAATCCCTGAACTAATCGCAAAATTCCCGGCTTCGTGCCGGGTTTTTTTGTGCCCGATTTTCCCGCCGCGCATATGCTGGGAGTGAACAGCTCACACGATGGGAGGAATCGCCATGAATCAGCGTCCGAATTGCTGCCGTCCCATGCCGCCGCAAGCGCCTTGCCCGTCCAGACCACCTTGCCCGTCCAGACCACCTTGCCCGTCTTGTCCGGCGACGCAGAAGGGCGTTTTATTGCCGCGAATCCTCGCCAGCGGGCGGGAGTGGCAGCGCCGCGCGTGTGTGGCGCTGTACGTCGGCGGTTTGCCGGAGGATGCAAACGGGCGACTGCAGCTCGTCGGCGTTACGGCGTGCGGTGACGCGGATTGGGAGATTGCGCCGTACCAAGAACCGCGCCCATGCGCCTGCCGCGGATGCCGACCATCTCGACCCGCGCCGTGCCTTCTGCGGGTGAATATTCCGGTTGTTTGCCAAGTGCAGGCGGAGTGCGGGCAGGTTTTGCGCGGCGAAAGTGTGCTGACGACGGATGTTGCGCTGCCGATTCGCTGTGTGCAGGCGGAATGCTGGCGCAACCAGATGATGGTGCTGCCGTGCGTTCGGCTGATTGACGGCGGCGCGCCTGTGTGTGCGGATGGCTGCCGTCCCCCTGTGTTCGATTGCACGATTGAGCTGCTCGTCGAAGCCTACATGACGCGATGGGAAGCGTGCGGAAGCCCTGCGCCGACTTGTCCGGATTTACCGCTATTCCCCCCGCCGCCGTTCGGGTGACAAGGGCGTTGGAAGACCCAAGGGGCTTTGCCCCTTGACCCCAGCAGGGACGCTGTCCCTGCACCCTGCAAGGGAGAATGAAACGGGACGAAGTCCCCTCCCTTGACCCTT
>OHUE01001049.1_pt1 | contig 12715 bp, 11 predicted proteins | sample 1579111 | NCBI WGS metagenome assembly OHUE01 (sample SAMEA3879524, study PRJEB24766) | human gut metagenome | biome: human-associated habitat; feature: feces | place: USA | collected 1985/1987 | reverse complement strand
ACTTTTTTAAAAAAACTTGATTTTTTTTTCTGATAGTGCTATTATACCTATGATAACAACGTTGACTAGATTGAGAGAGGGCAAAAGTCCTCTCTCAATTCACGTTTATAAACATCAGGCAGCTATTCAGAACCACTTGGAACAATTATGAATAGTTACAAGTATAAAAAAGAGAGGTGATAAAATGTCAAAGGCAAGTGTATATGAGGCAAAGACGGAGAGCTTTATACAACCAATTCTTGACAGCATGAATTTTGAGCTTGTTGATGTCGAGTATGTTAAGGAAGGCGGTATGAACTACCTGAGAGCATATATCGATAAGGAGGGTGGCATAACTGTTGATGACTGTGAAGTGGTTGCAAGGCAGATGAATGAGATTCTCGACAGAGAGGACTATATTCCTGATTCGTACACCTTCGAGGTCAGCTCGCCGGGGCTTGGAAGACCTCTCAAGAAGGAAAAGGACTATGTGCGCAATATGAATAAGGAGATAGAGATTCGCACATACAGGGCTATCAACAAATCAAAGGAATTTTATGGTCTGCTTAAAGCCTATGATAAGGATACAGTGACAATAACCGATGAAGACGGCAATGAGACTACATTCAATAAGAGTGACATTGCGCTTATACGTCAGGCATTGGATTTTTAATTAAAGCGCACGATAACACAAATAGGAGGAAAAAATAATGAGCAATGAGTTATTAGAAGCGTTAAATATATTAGAGCAGGAGAAAAACATCAGTAAAGAAACTTTACTTGAGGCAATTGAGAACTCTCTTGTGACTGCCTGCAAGAACCATTTTGGTAAATCAGACAATGTAAAGGTAGAAATAGATCCTGAGACATGTGCTTTCTCATGCTACCAGGAGAAGACGGTTGTAGATACAGTTGAGGATCCGGTTGAGGAGATTTCCTTAGCAGATGCGCACAAGGTAAACGGTAACTATCAGCTTGGAGATATCGTGAGAGTTGAGGTTAAGTCAAAGGAATTCGGACGTATCGCTACACAGAACGCAAAGAATGTTATCCTTCAGAAAATCCGCGAGGAGGAGAGAAAGGTAATATTTGACGAGTACAACAGCAAGGAAAAGGATGTTGTGACAGGTGTTGTTCAAAGATACATCGGAAAGAATGTCAGCATCAACTTAGGTAAGGCAGATGCACTTCTGACTGAGAGTGAGCAGATAAAGGGTGAGGTATTCAAGCCTACAGAGCGTATCAAGGTATATATCCTTGAGGTTAAGTCCACATCAAAGGGACCAAAGATTCTTGTTTCAAGAACACATCCTGAGCTTGTGAAGAGACTTTTCGAGTCAGAGGTTACAGAGGTTAAAGAGGGCATAGTTGAGATAAAGGCTATTTCACGTGAGGCCGGAAGCAGAACAAAGATTGCAGTATGGTCAAATGATCCAAACGTAGACCCTGTAGGAGCATGTGTAGGTATGAATGGTGCCAGAGTAAATGCTATCGTAAATGAGCTTCGCGGTGAGAAAATCGATATCATCACATGGGATGAGAATCCGGCAATACTTATCCAGAACGCACTTAGTCCTGCAAAGGTTATCTCTGTTATCGCAGATGCAGATGAGAAATCAGCAAAGGTTGTTGTTCCAGATTATCAGCTTTCACTTGCAATCGGTAAGGAAGGACAGAATGCAAGACTTGCAGCAAGACTTACAGGCTTCAAGATTGATATCAAGAGCGAGACACAGGCCAGAGAGTCAGGGGACTTCATGGATTATGAGAATGACTATGAAGAGGATGATTATGATGACGATTATGATTATTCGGATGATGAGCTTGCTGAGAACGAGAGATTAGCTGATACAGAACAGGCAGATGTACAGGCAGAGACTTTTGATACAGAGGCTGACGAGAACGAAGCAGCAGGTACAGAAAATGATGCGGCAGATAGTGGTGATGAGCAGTAATGGCAAATAAAAAGATTCCAATGCGCAAATGCGTAGGCTGTCAGGAGATGAAGGAAAAGAAGTCACTTATTCGCGTGGTAAAGACTGCGGAGGGTGACATAATTCTCGATGACACCGGCAAGAAAAACGGCAGGGGAGCTTATATATGTAAGAGTCTTGAATGCTTTAAAAAGGCTAAAAAGACAAAGGCACTTGAGCGTTCCCTTGGTGTTAGTGTATCAGAACAGGTATATGAGGAGCTTGAAAAGGAGATGAACCAAATTGACAGATAGAGTACTTTCTATGCTGGGCTTAGCAGCAAAGTCAGGCAATGTGGTTAGCGGAGAGTTTTCTACAGAGAAAGCTGTAAAGACTGGAAAGGCATTTTTAGTGATAGTTGCAGATGATTCATCAGACAACACAAAGAAGCATTTTTCGGATATGACTGCTTTCTATGAGGTTCCGATTTATTTTTATAGTGACAAGGTGGGGTTAGGGAATGCAATAGGCAAAGAGTTTCGCGCTTCCCTTGCAGTAACGGATGAAAACCTTGCAAATGCAGTGATAAAAAAGCTGCAGTCGAATAAAACTGAATAATGGAGGAAAATAGATATATGGCAAAAATGAGAGTTCATGAACTTGCAAAAGAATTAAATATAAAGTCGCAGGAAGTCATAGACACATTAAACGGCACACAGTTTGCTGTCAAAAATGTGCAGAGCGGTCTTGAGGATGAGGCACAGCAAATTGTACGAAAGAAGTACGCAAAAACAGAAGTAAAAAAAGATGCACCTAAGAAGGAAGAGCCTAAAAAGGATGAGGCTAAGGCAGCCGACAGACCAAAGAAAAAGGCAAGCATCACAGCAGTTTTCAATGCCCAGTACAGTAAGCAGGGTAGGAAAACAAATGCTGGAAACGGCAGCGGAAATAATGGAAATAACAGTTCGCAGCGCAGGAATGGCAATGGCAGACGCGATAATCAGTCATCACGTCCTGAGCAGCACAGCATTATTAAGCCAAGACCTGTCGGAGAGAGAGCTATGCGCCCCATAAGTGAGCGTACAGCGGATCCATATGCAGATATGAAGGCAGCCAATTCGCGTCCGGCACGTCAGGCTGACGCTGATAGAAGAAGCGACAGACGTCAGGACAATGGCGACAAAATCAACAACAGAAACACTGACAGAAATGCCGACAGAAGCAGAAATACGGACAGAAACAGCGATAGAAGAACAAACAATCGCGACAATAACCGCGATAACAGCAGAGACAATAACAGAGGCTTCAGAAATGACGCCAGACGTCCTGCAGAGGGTGGCAGAAGCTTTGACAGAAATAATGACAGAAGCAGAAGCAATGACAGAAGCAGGAGCAATGATAGAAATAACGATAGAACAGGCAGCAGAGGTGATGACAGAAATCGTTTCAGAAAAGAAACAGTTGCAGTTGCAGCTCCTGATGATGTAAGAGGAAAGGAGAGCCGCGACAGAGGCAACGATAGAAAGAATAAGCATAATCACAATCAGAGCCAGAAGCAGGATAAGCTCGGAAAGAAGCAGGAGAATTACATCAATCTCGAGAAGCATGGCGGAAAGAAAAAGCCACAGCAGCCGAAGGCACAGCCAAAAGAGGATGAGAACGAGATTAAGACAATTTCTCTTCCGGAGAAGATTACAATAAGGGACTTAGCTGATAAGATGAAGGTTCAGCCTTCAGCCATCGTAAAGAAGCTTTTCATGAAGGGCGAGATGGTAACAGTTAACTCTGAGGTTGATTTTGCAGCTGCTGAGGAGATTGCTTTAGAGTTCAATTTCATATGTGAGGAAGAGGAGAAAGTCGATGTGATTGCAGAGCTTCTCAAGGAGGATGAAGAGGATGAGAGCAAGATGGTTCCTCGTCCACCTGTAGTCTGCGTAATGGGTCACGTAGATCATGGTAAGACATCACTGCTTGATGCCATCAGACAGACACGTGTTACAGACCGTGAGGCAGGTGGTATCACACAGCACATCGGTGCATCTGTTGTATCAATCAATGGCCAGAACATCACATTCCTTGATACACCGGGACATGAGGCATTTACAGCAATGCGTATGCGTGGTGCAAACTCTACTGATATCGCAATCCTTGTTGTTGCTGCAGATGATGGTGTAATGCCACAGACTGTTGAGGCAATAAACCATGCAAAGGCAGCCGGTGTAGAGATTATCGTTGCTGTCAACAAGATAGATAAGCCAAGTGCCAATATCGACAAGGTTAAGCAGGAGCTCTCAGAGTATGAGCTTATCCCGGAGGATTGGGGCGGAAGCACAATATTCTGTCCTGTATCTGCACATACTAAGGAGGGTATCGACAATCTCCTTGAGATGATTCTTCTCACTGCAGAGGTGCTTGAGCTCAAGGCTAATCCTGATAGAAATGCAAGAGGTCTCGTAATCGAGGCACAGCTTGACAAGGGCCGTGGTGCGGTTGCCACAGTGCTTGTACAAAAAGGAACACTCCATGTCGGAGATCCTATCGCATGCGGAAGCAGCTATGGTAAGGTAAGAGCCATGATTGATGACAAGGGCCGCAGAGTAAAGGAGGCTAAGCCTTCTACGCCTGTAGAGATACTTGGACTTAACAGTGTGCCATCAGCAGGTGAGACATTTGTGGCATGTGATTCAGAGAAGGAGGCAAAGGCATTCTCTGACACATATATTTCAGAGGAAAAGAATAAGCTCATTGAGGATACAAAGGCAAAGATGTCACTTGATGATCTGTTCTCACAGATTCAGTCCGGCAATATGAAGGAGCTTGATATCATCGTAAAGGCAGATGTACAGGGTTCAGTTGAGGCTGTTAAGCAGAGTCTTGTCAAGCTTTCAAATGAGGAGGTTGTGGTCAAGGTCATCCATGGCGGCGTTGGTGCCATCAACGAGTCAGATGTTATCCTTGCATCAGCATCAAATGCAATCATCATTGGCTTTAACGTCAGACCGGATCCTGTTGCCAAGGCTACAGCAGACCGTGAGGGCGTAGATATCAGACTTTACAAGGTCATCTACAATGCAATCGAGGATGTATCTGCTGCCATGAAGGGTATGCTTGATCCTGTATTTGAGGAGAAGGTTATCGGACATGCGGAAATCAGACAGATTTTCAAGGCTTCAGGCGTTGGAAACATTGCAGGTTCATATGTGCTTGACGGATTTATGGAGAGAGGCTGCCGTGTCAGAATTAGCAGAGAGGGTGAGCAGATATTCGAGGGAGACCTTGCTTCACTCAAGAGATTCAAGGATGACGTCAAGGAGGTCAAGACAGGCTACGAGTGTGGTCTTGTATTTGACGGATTTAATGATATTCAGGAATTCGATATAGTTGAAGCTTACAAGATGGTAGAGGTTCCGAGATAATCATATATTGGTTATCTTGAATTAATGCAGCTATTCGGATAGTTACGGTTTAATATAAAAAGAAAGCGGGATTATATGAGAAAGAACAGCATAAAAAATATTCGTATCAACGAAGAGGTAATGCGTGAACTGTCAAATATCATACGCGGTGAGATAAAGGATCCGCGTATCAATCCCATGACAAGTGTTGTTGCTGTCGAGGTGGCACCTGATTTAAAGACAGCAAAGGCTTATATCAGTGTGCTTGGTGACAAGAAATCACAGGCTGATACACTTGCAGGACTTAAGTCAGCGGAGGGATATATACGCAGAACTCTCGCAAAGAACATCAATTTAAGAAATACACCTGCCATTACATTTATCATAGACCAGTCTATAGAGTATGGTGTTGAGATGTCTAAAAAGATTGATGAAGTAACAAAAAATCTCAAAGAGGATTAACAAAGAGGATTGATTATGACAGAGATTGATTCTATTTTAAAGGATGCACAATCAGTTGCCGTTTCCGGTCATGTGAGACCGGACGGCGACTGTGTCGGCTCAACACTTGCGGTATACAACTACATAAAGGATTATTATCCTGATATAAAGGCAAGGCTTTATTTAGAGCCAAGCCCGAACATCTTTAAGTTCATGCAAAGAGCAGATGAGATTGACAGCGGCTATGCGGATGATACAGTATACGATCTGTTCATAGCATGTGACTGCAGTGACACAGGCAGACTGGGAAGTGCAGCTAAGTATTTTGAGTCTGCAAAAAGGACACTTTGCATAGATCATCATGTCACAAACGGGGCCTTTGCAGACGCAAATTACATCTTTCCGGATGCGAGCTCAACCTGTGAGCTTGTGTTTGAACTTCTGCCGAAGGAGCGCATCACAATACAGATAGCAGAGTGTATTTACACAGGCATGGTGCATGATACAGGCGTGTTCCAGTATTCATGTACTTCAAAAAAGACTATGGATATAGCAGGCTCCCTGATGGAGATGGGCATTGATTATTCAAGGATAATCGATGATACATTTTATACAAAGACATTTGCTCAGAACAAGATTATGGGGCAGGCACTTTTGAATGCTGCTTTGTATCTGAATGGTGATGTTATATTGTCTGCAGTATCGCGTGTTGAGATGGAGAAGTACAACGTACTTCCAAAGCATCTCGATGGTATTGTAAATCAGCTGCGCGTGACAAAGGATATAAAGGTTGCTGTATTTCTCTACGAAAATGAGGATGGTACCTACAAGGGCAGCCTGCGCGTAAACGGTGATTATGATGTGGCAAAGGTTGCGTCGGTATTTGGCGGCGGTGGACATGTAAAGGCAGCCGGATTTACGATTGACGGACCGCTTGAGGTGGCAACAGACCGCATCCTTACGGCAATTAAGGATAATATTTAGGGAGAGATTCTTGGGCAGATGGTTAATGGAATAATCAATGTATACAAGGAAAAGGGCTATACAAGCTTTGACGTTGTGGCAAAGCTTCGAGGCATATTCCACCAGAAGAAGATTGGTCATACAGGTACACTTGATCCTGATGCGCAAGGCGTCCTTCCTGTCTGCCTTGGAAAGGCAACCAGAGTGTGTGACCTTTTGACAGATAAGGACAAGGTCTATAAAGCTGTGCTGCTTTTAGGACAGGAGACAGATACACAGGATATTTCAGGGCAGGTCTTAAATCAGGCTAAGGTCAATGTGACTGAGCAGGCGGTGTATGATGCAATATCACAGTTTATTGGCAGACAAAAGCAGGTGCCGCCAATGTATTCGGCTCTAAAGGTCAATGGGAAAAAGCTCTATGAGCTTGCCAGGGAGGGCAAGGTTATAGAGAGAAAAGCCAGGGATATCGAGGTGTTTGATATCAAGGTTGAAAGCATTGATTTGCCTGAGATTACGATGACGGTGCACTGTTCAAAGGGCACATATATCAGGACGCTGTGCAATGACATCGGAGAGAGGCTGGGCTGCCATGGCTGCATGAAGTCACTGCTTAGAGTAAGGGTAGCAGGCTTTGACTTAGAGCATGCACTTACACTTTCGCAGATTCAGTCAAAGGTGGATGAAGGCTGCTTTGATATGGTGATGCCTGTTGACGGAGTATTCGAAAATCTGCCGGCAGTGCATACTGCTTCAGATGCTGATAAGCTTGTCAGAAATGGAAATAAAATTCCGGCAGTGCTTACGGATTATTTAAAACACAGTGCTGACTCTGATATAAGATACAGAGTATACAATCATGAGGGCATATTTGTCGGTGTGTATTCGTATCTTGATGAGACCGGTGAGTTTAAGCCGGTTAAGATTTTTATGGAATAGAATAGTATACAGATATTATGGAATATATAAGCAAAACTCTGGATTTTCATGTCAAGGAGCCGTCCGTCATCTCGTTTGGAAAGTTTGACGGGCTTCACCGAGGACATGAATTTCTGATGGAAAAGCAAATTGAACAGAGCAATCTGCATGGCTACAAGCGCATCATATTTACGTTTGACATTCCTCCCAAATCGGAGGTACTTGGCGTTGAGTCAAAGGTTATAATCACAAACGATGAAAAAGAGTATGTGTTTGAAAAATCAGGTATTGACTATCTGATAGAGTGTCCGTTTGTGCCACAGGTGATGACGATGGAGGCGGATGCGTTTGTCAGATGGATAGTTAAAAGTCTTAATGTCAAGTGTATCATTGTCGGAGATGATTTCCGTTTCGGGCACAACAGGGCAGGAGACCATCGGCTGCTTTCTGCGATGGCAGGAGAGCTTGGATACGAGCTTATTGTGGTGGACAAGATAAAGGATGGAGACAGGGATATAAGCAGTACCTATATCCGCGAGGAGATTGCGGCAGGACATATTAAAAAGGCGAATGAACTGCTGGGATATCCCTTTTTCATAAAAGGAAGAGTAGTGCATGGCAGAGCACTGGGCAGGACTATTGGCATTCCGACAGTCAACCTTTCAGTGCCGCACGATAAGCTGCTTCCACCAAAGGGAGTGTATATGTCAAGAGTTCTTGTCAGGGACAACTGGTACCTTGGTGTAACCAATATAGGATGCAAGCCTACTATAGAGGGCAAAAATCCAATCGGTGCAGAGACATATATCATAGATTTTGGGCAGGATGTTTACGGACAGGATATCATGGTAGAGCTTCATAAGTTCGTAAGACCTGAGATGAAGTTTGATTCAATAGAAGCGTTAAAGAGCCAGATGAGTGCAGATATCAATTATACAATCAATTATGCAGGCAGTCACACATTCTAGTGTGGCTGTTTTTTTGCAAAATTACCCAAAATAACGAAAAAATGACAAATATTACGGAAATATTACGAAGAAATATTGACATTTTAACAATTTGTGATATACTCGTAAACATGGGATTATGGATAGCATGAACTGGAGGCTATATGAAAAATAAATTAAAATTAGGACAGGCAGCAGGCGTTGTAGCGTTTGCTATTATTATAGGTGCTGTATCTATGAGTTCAAGCAGCACAGTAGATGCCAGAACATCATTAAAGGAAAACAGAACAGTCAATGCAGGGGTGGCCCTTGGTCTGACAGAGGCGGCAGATGCTACGGAGCTTCTTACAGCAGGAGCGACATCTGCTCTCACATACTACGGAGCTGAGCTTACTGTTGCGCAAAATGACAGCAATGTTGTAACAGCATCTGCACAGGGTGCACCGCAGACAGACGATACTTCACAGGAGCCTGAGCAGGCAAATGAGGCAGCACAGGCAAATGAAGCAGCTCAGACACCGACAGCCGCACAGACCTGTGGTTACACAAATCTTGGTATGTCAGTTATCAGCAGCGGAAACTTAAATATCAGACAGGAGGCTTCGACAGACAGTGAAGTGGTAGGTATCCTTACCAATCACAATGCCTGTGAGCTTCTTGAGGATGCCGGAGACTGGTATAAGGTTACATCAGGCAAAGTGACAGGATATGTAAGCAAGCAGTATCTTGTGACAGGAGATGAGGCAGAGGCTATTGCAGAACAGGAGATTAAGACGGTTGCCACAGTAAATACGGAAACACTGAATGTGCGTGCAGAGAAGTCAACAGAGGCTGCGGTGCTTTCGCAGGTTGGAAATTCAGAGGCATTCACGGTTAATTCTGTCGCTGACGGCTGGGTTGAGATAAGTGTGGATGATTCGGTAGGATATATATCACAGGATTATGTGACACTGGCACAGGCACTTCCTACAGCAAAGACAATAGAGCAGGTGAAGTATGGTGACGGCGTATCAGATGTAAGGGCATCTGTTGTATCGTATGCGTTACAGTTTGTCGGAAACAGATATGTGTGGGGTGGTACAAGTCTTGAGAAGGGAGTTGACTGCTCAGGCTTCACAATGAGAATTCTTGGAAAGTATGGAATCTCATTACCGCATTCATCAAGAGCACAGCCTTCATACGGCACAAAAATCAGTGCATCTGAAGCAAAGCCGGGAGATTTATTCTTCTACGGAAGTGGAAGGAGTATCTCACATGTTGCAATTTATATCGGAAACGGACAGATTGTACATGCCAGCAACAAGCGTGATGGAATCAAGGTTTCAAATGCATATTACAGAAATCCGATTTGTGTCGCAAGATATTTGCCGGATTAATAAAAAAACAGTTTACAACAAATGCTTACTATGCTATACTGCATAAGTATGGTTCTGCCCATGTTCGGTAGTTGGAAACTCCGACCTATTGCTGAGCATCATACAGTTATCAGGGCGCATTATAATATAAGGAGGATCAACAATGATCGCAAAGGAAAAGAAACAGGCTATTATCGCAGAGTACGGTAGAACACCAAATGACACAGGTTCACCAGAGGTTCAGATTGCAATTCTTTCAGCAAGAATCGCAGAGTTAACTGAGCATTTCAAACAGAACCCAAAGGATCATCACTCAAGAAGAGGAATGTTAAAGATGATCGGTCAGAGACGTGGATTACTTGCATACCTTAAGGAGATTGATATCGAGAGATATCGTTCACTTATCGAGCGTTTAGGACTCAGAAAATAGTATTTTCTTTAGAGCGGAGTAATTATTATTCCGCTCTATTATTGTTTTTATTATTGTTTTTTGAAAAGCAGAAGTAAGCCGAGACCACTAAAGAGTGCATGAGCGTACATGTATTGTTTAGTAGTTTCGGAAGAGGAATACACTTCTGCAAAAGAATTTTTAAGGAGAATTAATATGTACAAAAGTTATTCAATGGAACTTGCCGGCAGGACTCTTACTGTAGATATCGGAAGAGTAGCAGCTCAGGCAAACGGAGCTGTTTTTATCAAGTATGGTGATACAACAGTCCTTTCAACAGCTACAGCATCTGACAAGCCACGTGACGGTGTGGATTTCTTCCCACTCAGCGTTGAGTTCGAGGAGAAGATGTACTCTGTAGGAAAAATTCCGGGTGGTTTTAACAAGCGTGAGGGAAAGGCATCTGAGAACGCCATCCTTACAGATCGTGTAATTGACCGTCCTATGAGACCTCTTTTCCCAAAGGATTACAGAAATGATGTTACATTAAACAACCTTGTCATGTCAGTGGATCCTGAGTGCCGTCCTGAGATAGTTGCAATGATCGGTACAGCTCTTGCTGTTCATATATCAGATATTCCGTTTGACGGACCATGTGCCATGACACAGATGGGACTTGTTGATGGAGAGTTTATCGTAAACCCTTCACAGAAGCAGTGGGATGAGGGCGATTTACAGCTCACAGTTGCTTCTACAAAGGAAAAGGTCATCATGATTGAAGCAGGAGCCAATGAGATTCCTGAGGATCAGATGATTGAGGCAATCTACAAGTGCCACGATATCAACCAGACAGTTATCGCATTCATGGATCAGATCCGTGATGAGATTGGCAAGCCAAAGCATGAGTATGAGAGCTGTGCTATTCCTGAGCAGATGTTCGAGGATATCAAGAAAATTGTTACTCCTGAGCAGATGGAGGAGGCAGTATTCACAGATGAGAAGCAGAAGCGTGAGGAAAATATAAGAGCTATCACAGAGCAGTTAGAGGTAGCCTTCGCTGACAATGAGGAGTACCTTGCAGTACTTGGCGAGGCTATTTACCAGTATCAGAAGAAGACAGTCAGAAAGATGATTTTAAAGGATCATAAGCGTCCGGACGGCCGTGCAATCAACCAGATCAGACCACTCGCAGCAGAGGTTGATTTGATTCCTAGAGTTCACGGCTCTGCAATGTTTACCCGTGGACAGACACAGATTTGTGATGTTGTAACACTTGCTCCTTTATCAGAGATTCAGAAAATCGACGGACTTGATGCAAATATCACAACAAAGAGATATATGCATCACTATAACTTCCCTGCATACTCTGTAGGAGAGACAAAGGTATCACGTGGACCGGGACGTCGTGAGATTGGACACGGAGCACTTGCTGAGAAGGCACTTGTTCCTGTACTTCCAAGCATTGAGGAGTTCCCATATACTATCCGTGCCGTATCTGAGACATTTGAGTCAAACGGCTCTACATCAATGGCTTCAACATGTGCATCATGTATGTCACTTATGGCTGCAGGTGTTCCGATTAAGGCTATGGTTGCCGGAATCTCATGCGGACTTGTAACAGGCGATACAGATGATGATTTCATTGTACTTACAGATATCCAGGGTCTTGAGGATTTCTTCGGAGATATGGATTTCAAGGTAACAGGTACACATAAGGGTATTACAGCTATCCAGATGGATATCAAGATTCACGGACTTACAAGACCTATCGTTGAGGAGGCAATCGCGAGAACACGTGAGGCACGTCTCTACATCATGGATGAGGTCATGAGCAAGGCAATCGCTGAGCCTAGAAAAGAAGTAAATGAGTGGGCTCCAAAGATTGAGCAGATTACAATCGATCCATCAAAGATTGGTGATGTTGTCGGACAGAAGGGTAAGACAATCAACGAGATTATCGACAGAACCGGTGTCAAGATCGATATCACAGATGATGGCGCTGTTTCAGTTTGCGGAACAGATAAAGAGATGATTGCAAAGGCAATCGACATGATTAAGATTATCACAACTGATTTTGAGCAGGGACAGATCCTTGAGGGAACAGTTGTAAGCATCAAGGAGTTTGGTGCTTTCATTGAATTTGCTCCTGGCAAAGAGGGAATGGTTCACATTTCAAAGATTGCAAAAGAGAGAATCAACAGAGTAGAGGATGTACTCACACTTGGAGACAAGGTGAAGGTTGTTTGCCTTGGCAAGGACAAGATGGGAAGAATCAGCTTCTCTATGAAGGATGTAAAAGAGGATTAATTAATATACGTTAAAGTATAACAATAATATCCAGGTAAAGGGCTGCACGCAGGTGCAGTCCTTTTAATATATGAACTGTAACTGTCCTGTTAGTCATATCATGGCTTAA
>OHUE01001047.1_pt1 | contig 12719 bp, 10 predicted proteins | sample 1579111 | NCBI WGS metagenome assembly OHUE01 (sample SAMEA3879524, study PRJEB24766) | human gut metagenome | biome: human-associated habitat; feature: feces | place: USA | collected 1985/1987 | reverse complement strand
CTGATTCTGTGCATCGGCGTAGGCAGCGTCAACATTCCCTTCCGCGATACGGCGGAAATCATCTTCCGCGCCATCGCCGGGTGGGAGCAGCCCAGCGGATCAGCCGTTGCCATCATCCTGTATACCCGCCTGCCGCGCGTGCTGTGCGTGGCGCTGGTGGGGGCAATGCTGGCACTGGGCGGCTGCGCCATGCAGGGGCTGCTGCGCAATCCGCTGGCGGATGGCTCGACGCTGGGCGTGAGTTCGGGCGCGTCGCTTGGTGCGGCACTCGCGATTCTCAGCGGCGTGTCCATCCCGTTCCTTCCCTTCGGCGGCACGGCGGGTGCGGCGATGCTCTCCGCGTTCCTTTCCCTCGTCGTCCTCCTTGCCCTCGCCTTCGCTCTTGACCATTCCCTCGCCACCAACACGCTGATTCTCCTCGGCGTTGTGTTCTCCATGTTCGTGTCGGCGCTGCTGTCGCTGCTGATAACGTTCTCCGGCGATAAGCTGCGCGCCATCACCTTCTGGACGATGGGCAACCTCTCTTCCGCCAGCTACCAGAACGCCTTGACACTGCTGGCAACGCTGCTTCTCTGCGGCGGCATCATTCTGACGCAGGCGCGGGCACTCAACGCCATGAGCATGGGCGAAGAATACGCGCTGCATGTGGGCGTGTCCGTGCGGCGCGTGAAGCTGACCGTGATGATCTGCGTCAGCGCGATGATTGGCATGAGCGTGTCCGTCGGCGGCGGCATCGGCTTCGTCGGGCTGGTCACGCCGCACATGATTCGCCTGATTGTCGGCGCGAATCACCGCCGGACGCTGCCCGCCTGTCTCTACGGCGGCGCGATTTTCCTGCTCCTCGCCGACCTGATTTCCCGGACAATTCTCGCCCCGGCAGTGCTGCCCGTCGGCGTGGTCACGTCCATCATCGGCGCGGCGGCGTTTCTTGTCATCTTCCTGCGGACGAAAAGGGGGGAGCGCGCATGAACCTGACCGCCGAACATGTTTCTGTCCTTCGCGGGCGCACCGAAATTGTGCATGACGTGTCCTTTTCCGTGATCGACGGGCAATGGCTGATGATTTGCGGCCCGAACGGCGCGGGAAAATCCACCCTGCTGAGCGCCGTCAGCCAAGAACTGCCCTACACCGGGCTGGTGACGCTGGACGGCACCGACCTGCGCCGCATGAAGCCGCGCCCGCTTGCGCGCCGGATGGCAATGCTGCGCCAGCTGAGCGACCTCGCCTACGCCTACACGGTGGAAGAGGTCGTCGCGATGGGGCGATACGCGCATCGGGGGCTATTGCAGGCGGACAACGGCGGCGCGGAAGCGGTGGAGCGCGCGCTCCACGCCGTGCAATTGCAGGACAAGCGCCGTCAAAATATCCTGACGCTCTCCGGCGGCGAACGCCAGCGGATGCTGCTCGCGCAGGTGCTGTGTCAGGAGCCGGATGTACTGCTGCTGGACGAACCCGGCAACCATTTGGATTTGCGCTTCCAGCAGGAGCTGTTTCTGCTCATCGACGCGTGGCGGCGCGAACCGGGGCACGCGGTGGTATCCGTCGTGCATGACCTGTCCCTTGCGCGGAAGTTCGGTACGCACGCGCTGCTGCTTTCGTCCGGGCGCGGCACTTACGGCGAAATTTCCGCCATCCTGACCCCCTCCGCGCTGGAATCCGCGTGGCAGATGGATGTTGTCGGCTGGCTGCGGTCGCTGGGGGATGTGTGGCAGGAATGACCCAGGGGGCGCTGCCCCTTGACCCCGCAAGGGAGTTCCTCCCTTGACCCTTTCGCGCGATTGAATTGGGCGCATTTGCATACAACTTCCGCGTGTTTATGGGAGAACCCAAGGGCGCTTCCCCTTGACCCCGCCAAGGGGTCTTCGACCCCTCTGGACTCCCTCTCGCGCGATTGAGTGGCGACTTCTTCATCCAGTTTTCGCGTGTTTATGCAGGGATTTCGCGCCTGCGGGCGCGACCAGAGGGCTTTGCGATCGCCCTCTGGACTGCTTCGCACCCCTCCTAAGTTTGTTTAGCGCTACCGAAACTGCTTTTAGTTTGTGTGCCATGCGCTCTGGCAAGCAGGCTTCTTCGTATGGCAATGCAAGTGTCTTTTGCTTCAAAATACATTGCAGGAAAAAAGTAACAGTTTTCCCGTCCTTTGTTGACAATTGGTTCGTAATCTGGTAAACTATCCGTATAGAAAAACGCTGACGGAGGGATAAACATGGATTACGCAACAGTCTACCTAATTGCTGCACTCGTTGTTTTGGTTATCCACATCATTCTTGCGTATCAAGCCAGCATCATTGCCGATGCAAAGGGATACAGCGGTACAACGTGGGGGATTCTCTGCTTGACTGGTTTTTGCGCCTGCATACTGCTTGCCGCGCTCCCGGACAAAAATCAGATTAAAAGAGAAAAGAAGATTGCTGATACGTTAGACACCTTGCTGGCATTGATGCGTAATCAGCGCTGCGCAGGTGCTTCCAGCAATGAAACCCCCACGCCCGCAAATGACACCTTGAAGCGCACGAAAAAGCAATCTGCTTCATCTTCTCCGAAACCCCGCTGCACAGCTCTTCCCAACGGAAAATGGGTCTGTGCAACGTGCAAGACGATAAACCCCGAAAAGGTGATATTTTGCGCGACCTGCGGCTTGCGGCGAACGGATTTACCCAACGTGCAGGACAGCGAATCACCAAAACAGCCCGATTGAGCTGCTATCTTCATGTATTCCCACCAAAAAAGCGCCCCCCACAGGCGCTTTTTTGTATTGATGAATACCTATTCACTTCTTCCGCGCGCTATTCCGCATTCCGAATTCCGAATTCGTCTCACCCATTCCCATCCTGCGGACCCCACATCCCCGTCACCTTGCCGTCCTTGTCATCCACTTCCACCTCGTAGGCATCATCCGCCATGTCGCGCTGAGGAATCGTGAAATCCACCTGCCAGCAGCCTTTATCAGCGCGGTAACCGTATTCCACCACGGTGCGGCACAGCAAATCCGACGCGTCCACGCCGTACTCCGCAATCACGCCCTGCGCGGCGCTCGTCAGCACATCCACAACCGCCGTCTGCGTGCCGGCAATGTCCGCAAAAGCATCATAGCCCTTTTCCACCTTGTTGATGGCAAACGCGGTGTACGCCGTGCCGCTCAGGGTGATTTGGTAGCTTTCCAGCGTCGGAATCGGCTCGCGCTTCGGGGCGGCAGGCGCCGCATCGTTCTCCGTCAGCGTATCCGACGAAACCCAGCTTTCCGCGAATGTACCGTCCGCGCGGGCGTAGCGGATGCGGGTCAGCATGGTGATACTCTCCAGCGGAATTACGTTTCTACCACGCAAACCCATGCTGTCCAGCGCAAGATACGCTGTGCCAGCCGCCAGTTCGCCGTCCGGCACCAGATATTTGCCGTCCACCAGCGCATACAGTGCCAGAGGGAATTGCGCAGTTGCCGTTGTTTCCTGCCAGTCGGACAGCTCCACGCGCTCGATGCCCGCTTCCGATGCGCGCCCGCTGTAATGCAGCGTGTAGCGTTCCAGTTCGCCGTACTGTTCGCGAATCGCGTCGCTCGCCGCGTCCGCCGGGAAGGAGGCAATGCCCGTCAGTTTCGTTTCGCCGTCCGCATCATCCGCCTGAACGGCGAAGAACGTCTGGGCAACATCCACGCCCTTTTCCGCCAAGTTGTCGCGCATGAGCAGGAGGATGTCCCGCTGGGTCTGCGCGGCGGTCGGGTGCAGATTAGCGTTCTCCACCGATGTGAACGCCATCATGTCCAACCGCATCGTGAAACGGTACGGTGTGCCGTCCAGCATCACTTGCACCGTGACCGCGACGGCGTAATCCCCGAACGTCGTCACTTCCTCGCGGGCGTAATCCGCCACTTCCACAAAGCCGTTCAGGTCGGCAAAGCGCCGAATGTAGCTGGAAATCGCCTCATCGAGGTTGTCTGGCAGTGCGCCATCATAGGTCAGGCTGGCATTGCCCAGCAGGTCGAAATCATACGCCTGCACGCACCCCTGCTCATCCATCAGCAGCCAGACAAACGTGTTCCGCATGTACGCCGTCACATACCATCCCTCTTCCGCGCGCATGGCAGACCAATCGACAGCTTCGGACTTCGCGGAAAAGTTTGTGACGAACAGCGGCAGATACAGCCACGCTTTCGCCTGTTCAATAGCGTCCTCGCTTGAGGAAATCGCGCCGCGCGCAAAGTCGCGGTACGGGCGATTGTTCGCCACGAGGGGCAGGACCGTCTCCGGCGCGTAGGGGGCAGACGTTTCCGCAACCGCCGCGGTCAGCAGCATCAGCACAGCCACCAGCATTGCAAATATTTTCCGCATTCTTGTTCCCTCCATCCAGCGGGTTTTCGCTTATAGAACGCTTCTGCGGCGGAAAATCTTCCCGGTGCCGGCAATCGAAATGCAAAAAATCCACCTTCCGGGGAACATTACGTCCTCACAGAAGGTGGATTTCTTATTACTTATCGAACAGTTCCTTCACCTTGTCGATGAAGGTCTTTCTCTGGTCGTACTGCTTGCCATTGTCGTCGCCGTCGAACTGGCGGAGCAGCTCGCGCTGCTTTTCGGTCAGGCGGCGCGGCGTTTCCACGCGCACCTTGAAAATCAGATCGCCCTTATTGTTCGACCCAAGCTGCTGGATGCCCTTGCCGCGGATGCGGAACTCGGTGTCCGTCTGCGTGCCTTCGGGGATGGTGTACTTTACGCTGCCATCGAGCGTCGGGACGTCGATTTCCGCGCCGAGCGCCGCCTGCGTGAAGGAAATCGGCACTTCCAGGCGCAGGTTCGTACCCTCGCGGCGGAATAGCTTATGCGGCTTGACGGTAATCTGGATGAGCAAATCGCCATTCGGGCCGCCGTTCGCGCCGGGTTCGCCCTGCCCGCGCTTGCTCAGGACGATATTGTCATCCACACCAGCGGGGACATCGAGTTCCAGCGTCCGGCGCATCCGAACGCGCCCCGAACCGCCGCAGGACGAGCACTTGTCCTTGATGACCTTGCCTGTGCCGCCGCAAGCCGGGCAGGTACGCACGGTCGTCATCCAGCCGCCGCTCTGGCGGATTTGCCCCGTGCCTTTGCACATGGAGCAGGTCTGCGGCTGCGTGCCGGGCTTTGCGCCGCTGCCGCCGCAGGTTGCGCAGTTTTCATAGCGGTAAAATTCGACGGATTTATGGCAGCCCTTCGCCGCTTCCTCGAAGGTCAGGCGCAATTCATAGCGCACGTCGTTGCCCTGCCGAGGGGCATTCCGGCGCGCCTGTGCACTGCCGCCCATGCCGCCGTTGAACAGCTGGTCGAAGATATCGCCCATACCGCCCATGCCGCTGAAGTCCATGCCGCCGAACGGATTGCCGCCCGCGCCGCCGCCCATATCCGGGCCATCAAAGCCAAACTGGTCGTAACGGGCGCGCTTATCCGGGTCGGACAGCACCTCATTGGCTTCGTTCAGTTCCTTGAAGCGGGCTTCCGCTTCCTTGTCGTTGGGGTGCAGGTCGGGGTGGCATTCCTTCGCCTTCTTGCGGTAGGCGCGCTTAATGTCCTCATCCGTCGCGTTTTTATCGATACCCAGCACTTCGTAATAATCGCGCTTGTTCGCCACGTTTGTTCACCTCTGATTGATAATCCGGCTTTTTGCATTGCTCATGCGGAGAAATTCGCTTCGATGAAGTGGATTTCTTTCGGAAGCAGGGGAATCGCGCCTGCGGGCGCGACAAGGGGGCAATGGAAACGGACGAAGTCCGCGGTCGCCCCCTTGACCCCTTCGGCGCCGCCACTCTTAGGGCTTTCCCGGCTTGAATGGTGCATAGCATGATGCACATCCCCTGCATGGGCGATTGACCCAAATATACCGGGAGGCACGTTGGACGGCACTCCCGGCTCGGATATTTGCGGCATTCCCGTGGGGCAGCCGGTGCCGCCCCACAGGAAACGTTATTGCTTAGTGAACGTCGCCGTCCGCCTCATAGGTGCCGTCCGCGTTCTGCGTACCGGCCTGCGGCTGTTCGGGGTTCGCGCCCTGCTCGCCGCCCTGCTGCTGATACAGCTTGCCGAAGATGGCGTACACCTTCTGGGTGAAGGCATCCATCGCGTTCTTGATTTCTTCCGCGTTGTTGCCCTCGCGCACCTTCTTGAAGTTCGCGATTTCGCTCTCGACGGTCGCCTTGTCTTCCGCGGACAGCTTGTCGCCGTTCTCGCGCAGCTGCTTCTCCATCTCATAAATCATGGAGTCAGCATGGTTGAGGGTTTCGACTTCTTCCTTGCGCTTCTTGTCCTGCTCAGCGTACTGCTCAGCTTCCTTGACGCGCTGGTTGATTTCTTCCTCGGTCAGGTTGGAGGAAGCGGTGATGGTAATCTTCTGCTCGTTGCCAGTCGCCTTATCCTTTGCGGAGACATTCACGATGCCGTTCGCGTCGATGGAGAAGGTAACTTCAATCTGCGGCACGCCGCGGGGAGCGGGCGCAATGCCGGTCAGCTGGAAGCGGCCCAAGGACTTGTTGTCGTAAGCCATCTGACGTTCGCCCTGCAGGACGTTGATTTCAACCGTCGTCTGACCATCCGCCGCGGTGGAGAACACCTGCGACTTGCTGGTCGGGATGGTGGTGTTGCGGTCAATCAGGCGCGTGAAGATGTGACCTTCGGTTTCCAGACCCAGAGACAGCGGGGTGACGTCCAGCAGCAGCACGTCCTTCACTTCGCCGCCCAGCACGCCGCCCTGAATGGCAGCGCCGATAGCCACGCACTCGTCCGGGTTGATGCCCTTGAAGGGTTCCTTGCCGGTCACGCGCTTCACAGCCGCCTGAACAGCCGGGATACGAGTAGAACCGCCAACCAGAATAATCTTGCTGATGTCATTGTAGGTCAGGCCCGCGTCCTTCAAAGCCTTTTCCATAGGCGTGATGGTCGCCTGCACGAGGTCAGCGGTCAGTTCCTCGAACTTCGCACGGGTGATAGTCACATCGAGGTGCTTCGGGCCATTGGCATCCGCCGTGATGAACGGCAGGTTGATGTTCGCGCTGGTGGTGCCGGACAGGTCAATCTTCGCCTTTTCCGCTTCCTGCTTCAAGCGCTGGCTCGCGGCACGATCCTTGCGCAGGTCAATGCCGTTTTCCTTCTGGAACTGATCCGCCACATAGTCGATAATGCGCTGGTCGAAGTCGTCGCCGCCCAGACGGGTGTTGCCGTTGGTGGCAAGCACTTCAAACACGCCGTCGCCAATGTCGAGGATGGACACGTCGAACGTGCCGCCGCCGAGGTCGTACACCAGAATCTTCTGGTTGCCGTCCTTCTCAAGGCCGTATGCCAGAGAAGCAGCCGTCGGCTCGTTGATGATACGCAGCACTTCCAGGCCCGCGATACGGCCAGCGTCCTTGGTCGCCTGACGCTGAGCGTCATTGAAGTACGCCGGGACGGTGATGACCGCCTGCGTAACCTTTTCACCCAGATAGGCTTCCGCGGTTTCCTTCATCTTCGTCAGGATCATAGCGGAAATGTCCTGAGGGGTGTAGGCCTTGCCGTCGATGTTCACCTTGTAGTTCGTGCCCATCTCACGCTTGATGGAGATGACGGTACGGTCGGGGTTGGTCACGGCCTGACGCTTTGCGATCTGGCCGACCATACGCTCGCCGTCCTTGGAGAAAGCCACAACAGACGGCGTGGTGCGCGCGCCTTCCGCGTTCGGGATAACAACCGGCTGGCCGCCTTCCATGACCGCCACGCAGCTGTTCGTCGTACCAAGGTCAATACCAATAATCTTGCTCATAATCTTGTCCTCCAATATCTATGTCGAATGTTTAGGAAATTGTCTGATTTATGCAGTGGGCATTGCTGCCCGAACTGTCTGATTGAATGGGGCTTAGTCGGGCACGACCTTCACCATCGCGTGACGGAGAACGGTCTTGTCCATCATGTACCCCTTCTGGAGCACCATACACACCGTGCCGGGTTCGCCGTCATCCGCCGTACCCTGCATGATGGCTTCCTCCAGATTCGGGTCAAACTTTTCGCCGAGGCGGTCAATGGGTGTCACGCCTAACTTTTCGTAGGCGGCAACCATCTGCTTGCGCGTCATCTCCACGCCGGTTTTGAGGGCGTCGGCATCCGCATTCTCTGCGGCAGCCAGCGCGCGTTCAAGGTTATCCAGCACGGGGAGCATCGCGGTCGCGACCTTGCGCTGACCCTCCGCGAAAGCATCCGCGCGGACGCCTTCGTTGCGGCGGCGGAAGTTGTCAAAATCCGCCTGCACGCGCTGGGCGAGCGCCAGATACTCATCCGCCTTGGCAGCGGCCTTCTTGAGTGCGTCCACGTCCGGAGCATCCGCCTGCGGGGCGGGTTCCTGCGGCGCTTCGGCAGCCGGCTGCTCCTGATCTGTCACGTCGGGGGTCATATCTTCCTCCGGCTGCTTCGGGGTTTTCTGCTGCTCATTCATCGGTCGCTTTCTGCCTTTCTTCCATTTCATTGCTATTTATCCAGCTTCTTATTTTTCTGTGGCGCCTGACTTCCGAACATCTCGGACAGCTGCTGACCCATCGTGTTCATGACGGACAGCACCCGGCTGTACCGCATTCGCGTCGGGCCAATCACGCCGATTGTCCCCTGCCGGCCGGAGCCGGTAGAGTACGTCGCGGTGACGATGGAGCAATCCGCCATTTCCGGCACGCCCGTTTCCGGGCCAATGCGGACGGTGAACGCCATTTCGCCCTTCTGACTGATGATGTCCGCCAGACGGTCGCGCGTTTCCATCAGGCTGAGGAACGACCGCGCCTTTTCCATGTCGCTGTATTCGGGGTACGCGAGCATGTTGCTCGTGCCGCCGACTGCTACATGCGGGTGCGTCATTTCGTCCTGCTGTCCCAGCGCCTTGCCCAAGCCCTGCAGGAGACGCTCGTTCTCGTGCATTCCCTGCATCAGCTGCGGCATCTGCGCCACCGCCTCATGGAGCGTCAGCCCCTGAAGGCGTTCGGTCAGTGTCTTGCTGATGGCGTAGAGCGCGTCGCTGTCGAGATCGCTTGCCACCTGCACCACCTGATCGCGGACAATGCCCATATCCGTCACGATGACGACCAGCGCGGACGTATCCGACACCGGCACGAGCTGAATCGTGCGAATCTTCGGCATTTTCCCCGTCGGCGGCAGTACCACGGCGGTGTAGCTTGTCAGGGAGGAAAGCACCTGTGCGGCGTGGTCTATCACATCCTCCATTTGATGCATCCGCCCCAGAAAATGCCCCTTGACCGCCGCATCGCTATCCGACGGAATGCGCCCCGTCTTCAGCAGCTGATCGACATAGAGCCGATACGCTTTTGCGGACGGGATGCGTCCCGCGGAGACATGCGGCTGATCGAGGTAGCCCAGTTCCTCCAGATCGCTCATCTCATTGCGGATGGTCGCGGAGGACAAGCCCATGTCGTATTTCTTCGAGATGGTTCTTGACCCCACCGGCACAGCGGTGAGGATGTAGTCGTCAATGATGGCTTGCAGGATTCTGAACTTCCGTTCATCCATCATCATGACCAATCCCTCCTCTCCGTGAACCATGCTGGTCTGTGTTGTTAGCACTCACCGTGGTCGAGTGCTAATCACATGACATAATATACCCCTGTCAAGTCACTTTGTCAAGGGGTTCGCGGGAATTTTTTTCATCTTTTCTGTAAACTCGGTTTGACAAATCTGTGAACGCGTGATTTTTTCGCCGGAATCAGCGGTTTTGCGCACCAAAAAGCGGCTGCCCGGAATCGCTCCCAAGGCAGCCGCCCATGTTATCAATGTTCTTGCAAATCACGGAACTTCCGCGTTTCATCCTCCGAAAGCGTCTCATACGGCATGAAGAACCGCACATAGATGTAATGCGGGAGAAACAGCAGCAGCACAAACAGCAACCAGGCAGCAAACCACCCGATGGCATCATTCATGCTGTTACGGAAAAAAATGCACACCACGAAGATGACAAGCTCAATCGGCACGAGCACAGTAGCCGCTTTGAATCTGCTCGGTTTGCACAGCTTCCCGCAGTACGGACAGCGCATCCAGTTGTACCGCGCCATCACATCCCAATAGGTGTGCTGAAAATAGTGATATTCTGTGCATTTTCTCGCCATGGTTGTCCCTCATTTCCGCCCATTTTTCACGGCTCCATCGCCGCCGAATCCGGTTCGGGCGTCGGGGTCACAAAGACCTCCAAATGGCTATCCTGAAAGCCGTCGAAGGGGAAATAGCCGCTGATTTCGTCGCCGTCAGGGTCAGGGGTTGCAGTCGGGCCGGCATCGTTGTTCAGCAGCAGACCGCCGTCCACGCTTCCCGGCTGGGGGAAGATAATCGTCAGCTGCATCCAGTTCGCGTTGTCGTGGTACTGGTTCGGGTAGTATGCCCCATACAGGCGCGTCTGCGTCCCCTGCGAGAGAATCGGCTGTTCCTCGAAGGACTCGACCACGCCGTTGCCGTTGCTCTCCTGCACCTTGCGCACATACGCCTGCACCGCCGACACCGCCTCGTCCAGCGTGATGCTGTTCGGGCTGGTCTGCTGCACCAGTGCGCCGCCGATGAGGGCGAAGTTCGTCAGGTTGTCCATGCGCAGAACAAGGCTGGTGATACCCGTCGCGTTCATGTTCACGGTGATTTCGGCGTGTTGGGCGAATTCCGCGCCGTTCAAGCCAAGGCTGGCGAACGTCGGGTACAGCTCATAGCACGGATCAATTTTCCCCGCGCCGGAAGAAACAAGCGTCTCATTGACGCGCCGGATATAGTCTTTCAGCATCTCAACCGCCGCATTCCCGGACAGATTCTGCCCGGCGGCAGGCGTATCCCAGTCAATATCGCCAGATGCCCACGCGACTGCGCACACGAGCATCGTCATCAGCACCAGCAGCGCCGCGCGGCGCAGGGTTTTGCTCATGCTCACTTCTTCGCTTCCAGCATTGCCTGCCGCAGTTCGACGAAGCGGGCGATGAGCTCCGCTGTGCCCTCCACGCCGAGCTTGCCCGTGTCCACGCACAGGTCGTAGTTGTTCACGTCGCCCCACGTTGCAGTAGCGTAATAATTATAGTAGGAAGCGCGCTGCTTATCCGCCTTGCGGATGCGATCCTCCGCCTTCTGCGGGTCAACGCCGTAGTACTTCACGGCGCGTTCCACCTTGCTCTGCATTTCCGCCTTCAGGAACACGCTGATGGTGTTCGGGCGGTCTTTGAGCACATAGTCAGCGCAGCGGCCGACGATGACGCACGGGCCCTTATCGGCAATCGAGCGGATGGCATCGAACTGCGCGAGGAAAATCTTATGGTTCAGCGGCATGTCCATATAGTACGAACCGGCGTCGCCATGCACCTGCATCCCGGTGACGAGATTGAAGAGCAGGGAGCGGGTCGGCTTTTCGTCGTGATCCTCGAAGATTTCTTCGCAGATGCCGCTCTGCTTGGCAGCTTCGGACAAAAGTTCCTTATCGTAGAACGGGATACCGAGCTTTTCCGCGAGCATCCGTCCGACATAGCGTCCGCCCGAGCCAAACTGTCTGCCGATGGTGATGACACAATTCGTCTTCATATGAAATACCTCACTTTCCTGAGGGTAAAGCGGCATAGCCTACCCACTTTATCCCCTTTCAGTATAGCACAAACTGCCCGTTTGAGCAATGGTGTTTTTGTTTTTCATGTGGTTTATGGTTAATTCCGCGTCAAAATGGTATTTGCGTCTGCAAACGCGGTTTTTCTGCCGCAAAAAAATCCAACAAACTTAGATGCGAGCCGAAGGGATCAAGAGGGCGGTCGCCTCCCATGTTCCTTGAACTGTATTGGAAGGCTTTTTAGTTTGCTGGACGGAATAAATAATTATTCCTCAAACGGCATCGACGTCCTATCCGCCTTTTCCAGCTCCGCCTCCAAATCAACCGGCTTGCCATACTTCTCCTCATACGCCGCGTCCCGCTGCGTCATTTGCAGCCGCTTCGTATGCACATACGCCAAATTCGACGGAGACGCCTTCGCCGCCGTCATCGTCAGCCGCTTCTGCCCGTCCGATTCCAACCGCAGGCGGACGCGAATCAGCATATTCCCATGCTGCGGGCACTTTGCTATGCTGATATACTTATCCGCCGCCTGCCGGACGTATGCGCCGTCCTCTAACTTCATCTTCTTCCCGCACACGGGGCAGCGCGGCACGCGGGCGAAATCGCTCGCGAACGCCTCGTTCACCGTGCCGAACGTCTCGCCGCCAGCGCGCTCTCGCTTGTCAGTGTGGATGAGCGGACGCGGCTTCTGCGGGTACTTCAGCACATCCTCCGGCTGCGGCAGACGCGCGAACACCAGCGCCGTGTAGTACGCGTCGTGCAGGGCATTGTGGAAGTAGCGGGCAGCGTCCGGCTCAATGCCGAGCATCTCCATGGCGACCTTCAAGCCCTTGCGGTCACGACAGCCATTGACATCTGAGAACAGGCGCTGAATGTCGCAAATCGGCGGCATCGGCTCGGTGCAGCCGAAAAAATCCATGTTCTGCTTCCAAACGCTGATGTCGTCGCAGCCCCACGTCAACAGTGTGTATTCCTCGCCGCACCACGCCGTGAACTGCGCCATCGCGTCCAAGAACGTCGGCGCATCCGCCAGTTCCTCCGCGCCCAACTGCGTCATCTTGCGAATGCGCGGATGAATCTTCACATAATACTGCGGACGAATCGGGATGGAAATGCTGTCCACCACCTGATATTTGTCGTCCACCTTCACCGCGCCGATTTGAATC
>OHUE01001036.1_pt1 | contig 12823 bp, 9 predicted proteins | sample 1579111 | NCBI WGS metagenome assembly OHUE01 (sample SAMEA3879524, study PRJEB24766) | human gut metagenome | biome: human-associated habitat; feature: feces | place: USA | collected 1985/1987 | reverse complement strand
GATATATTTGAACTGACAGAAGATGGTCGTCTTGCTGCCGTGGAATGGATAAGGCAGCAGTACGAATCCAGACTTGACTATTGGGAAGCGGCACCGTCTATAAAGGACGCTGTTCCGATTGTTCATGAATAAAGAGAATAATATATACAATGCAGCATATGGCGGCACCGGTAAGCAGGAGAGTGTATTCTTCTGCTTCTTTTAGTATAAGACCAAATACAATGCGGCATATAATTCTTGATGAAAATATAGATATGACCGCAATACATAATGGCACAATTATACTGCTAAATGGGTCGGGCTGAATATTCAGCTTTCTGTATATATTTATGATGTAAAGAAGGCTCATGCTTATATTGCTGATAAGAACACCATACAGATAACCTGTTATGCCAAGACGCGGGATGAGCAGAAATACACAGGTAAGCCGGATGATAATTCCGGTTATATTAATTATGAATGTTAGGGCGGTATGTCCCATGCCATTAGTTACGCTTGTAAGGCTGATTTTTAAGTAGAGGAAAGGACAAAGCCATGAAAGAATGCAGGTGTATATGTATACAGATTCTTCGTGGAACATCATTGCGCCAAGCCGCGCACCATAGTTAATGAATAAAAATATGCTTATAATGCCGAGACTCAAACACATGGAAACTGTTCTTTTTACTGTCACAGCAAGATGGTCAGACAGGACATTCGAACTTTCATCAGATACCTTTGGAAGAAGCATAAGTGCAAATGAATTAGCTGCCGTACATGGGAAAAGCACCAGTGGAAGAGCCATTCCTGTAAGTATACCAAACTGGCTTATTGCATCATCTTTTGACAGTCCATGCATGCACAGGATTGCGGGAATAAGAATTGCTTCTGCCCCTTCAAGCAGATGCAGAACAGTCTGATTGGCGTTAATTGGAAATGCATATTTAACAATATATCTGTATTCACGGAGTGAACAGGAGAGCTTCTGCGTCATGCTTTTATTATGAAGGGAACGGAAAAAAAGCGGAATAACACAATATGTTGCAGCTGCAAGTTCACCGAATATATTACCGGTAACTGCATCAGAAATTGATATTGTTGATACATTTTTTATGCGCACATAAAGTATAATAGTGCCAATACGCACAAGCTGTTCGACAAGCTGCGAGGAGGCAGGTAGAAAAGATTCCTTCTGACTGTAATAGTAATTAGACAAGCAGTTATGTATGCACATGAATGGCAGAGAGATTGCAGTTATACGGATTATTCCCTCACAGCGGCTTTCCATAAATATATGGTTTGCAATGAAATCGCTGAATATAAGAAATAAAAGCATAACGGCAATTGAAAGAGAAATAGTAATCTTTAACGCGCAGAAAAGCCATTTCAGGGATGGAGATGATGCTGAATATTTTGAAACAGCTACAGAAAATCCACTGCAGCATACTGCAAATGCAAGCGCAATAAGAGGTATGCACATCTGGAATAGTCCGACTCCTGCAGCACCTGTATAATTAGTGAGAAGTATCCGAAAATAAAATCCGAGCAGTTTTGATAGAACGCCGGCAAGTGTAAGTATTATGGCGGATTTGAATATGCCACCTTTTAAGGATGATTTATTATTCATAGCAGATACCGCATATAGACTTATTAACAATATATGCCCTGCCTGAATACAATATTATAAGGAATTACAGGGCGGAAATATAATGATATATATGGACAATGCGGCGACAACTGCCGTCAGAAAAGAAGTGGCTGAAGCAATGCTTCCATATCTTTTGGGAGATTATGGAAACCCGTCAGGTGTGTACAGGTTGTCTGAAAAAGCTAAAAATGTTGTTGAGGAATCAAGAGGTATTATTGCAGATATAATAAATGCTGACAGAAATGAAATATTTTTCACCTCTGGTGGAACGGAAGGGGATAACTGGGCAGTTAAAGCAGAGAGCCTGAAAAGAAAACAGGGACATATAATAGTAAGTTCAATAGAACACCATGCGGTGACGGAATCGGCACTGTGGCTTAAGAATTATGGAATAGATGTCACATTTGCACCAGTTGATGAGCAGGGAATTGTTAAGCTGGAACAGTTAGAAAAAATGATTAGAAATGATACATTTTTAGTGTCAGTTATGCTTGCTAATAATGAAATTGGAACTATCCAGCCAATAGAAAATGTATGTGAAATTGCGCATGAGTATGGTGCAAAGGTTCATTCTGATGCAGTGGCGGCATTTGGACATATTGATGTTGATGTGAAAAAGCTTGGCGTGGATTTCTTAAATGTAAGCGGACATAAGATATGCGGACCAAAGGGCGTAGGATTTTTGTATGTCAGGGGCGGAAAGCCAGAACGATTCATGCATGGAGGCGGACAGGAAAACGGACTTAGGGCAGGCACTGAAAATGTAGCTGGGATTGCAGGACTTGCGACGGCGGCAAGAATTGCTTATGAAACACTTTCTGACAGGGCAAGGCAGGAAAAGAAAATCAGCGACTATATGATTAAGAGAATACTAAGAGAAATTCCTTATTCAAGACTTAATGGAAGCAGGGAAAGCCGTGTTACGGGTAATATGAATTTCAGTTTTCAGTATGTTAATGGCGGAATGCTGGTTGTAATGCTTAACAAACAGGGAATATGCGCGTCTGCAGGTTCAGCATGTACATCTAATTCAGGAAAGCCATCACATGTCCTTCTTGCACTTGGACTTGATGAAAAAATAGCAGAAGGTTCACTAAGGCTGACAATTAACCATACAATTACACACAGGGAAGCTGATTATGTGGTTGAGTGTATTAAGAAAGATGTTGCCAGACTGCGGGAATTGGCTTAATATTAATATATCAGACAGTTACGGAGGTTAAAATAATATGTGGTACGAAGAAGCAGTGTTTTATCAGGTATTTCCACTTGGATTTTGTGATGGATTAAGAGACAACGACGGGGTGATGAACAGATGCATATCAGAATTTGCAGACTGGATACCGCATTTGCAGAAGTTAGGAACTGATGCGGTGTATTTTTCTCCGATTTTTGAGAGCGATTATCATGGCTATGATACAAGGGATTACCGTGTGATAGATAAAAGAATAGGCAGTAATAAGGATTTTTCAGAGCTTGTGTCAAAGCTGCATGAGGCAGGAATAAAGGTAGTTATTGACGGTGTGTTTAATCATGTCGGAAGGGGATTCTTTGCATTTAAGGATGTATGTGAGAAGAAATGGGATTCTGCCTATAAGGACTGGTTTAACATCAGCTTTGATGGCAATTCACCATATAATGACGGCTTCTGGTATGAGGGCTGGGAAGGATATTACAATCTTGTGAAGCTCAATCTGAATAATCCTGATGTGGTTAATTATCTTATTGAGTCGGTGCGTGGCTGGGTTGATGAATTTGATATTGATGGAATCAGACTTGATGTTGCGTACTGCCTTAACAGGGATTTCATGAAGCGTTTAAGATACGAGATAGACCAGATGAAGCAGCAGTTTTTCCTTGTAGGAGAAATGCTTCATGGTGATTACAACACAATTGTGGGTAATGAATGCCTGCACAGTGCAACTAATTATGAGTGTTATAAGGGGTTGTATTCGAGCTTTAATTCAATGAATATGTTCGAGATTGCACACAGCATAGAAAGGCAGTTTGGAAAAGAACCATGGTGCCTGTATACAGGAAAACATCTGCTTACATTTGTTGATAACCATGATGTATCAAGGATTGCCAGCACACTTACCAATAAAGCACATCTGCCGCTTATATATGCACTTATGTTCGGTATGCCGGGAATTCCATGTATATATTATGGAAGTGAATGGGGATGCGAGGCAGTTAAGGGCAGCGGCAATGACAATATCCTGCGTCCGGCGTTTGATAAGCCAGAATACAACGAGCTGACTGATACAATAAGTTCATTAGGACAAATGTATCATAACAGCAGGGCTTTAAGCTATGGTGATTACACAAAGAAAGTGCTTACAAACAGACAATATGTATTCAAAAGGGAAGCAGATGGAGAAAAAGTGCTTGTTGCAATTAATGCTGATGAGAATGAGTACACAGCGTACTTTGATACAGAATGTGCAGATGCACTTAATCTTATAACAGATAAGAAGGAAGATTTATCTGGGAAAATAGTTCTTCCACCATACAGCTTCAGATTTTACAGATGTATGTAGAAGGTGCAGATAAGATACATGTATATAAAATAAGCCTGGGATCATCATAATCTGATGAACTCAGGCTTTCTTTCATTAAATATTGTGTAGTAATTAAATCCTGCGTTCTTAAGCATATCAGCCACGACATCAAATCTGTAAGCAAAAAACTTAACTTCGTGTGCATCAGAACCTACAGTGATTATCTCTCCTCCGAGGTCGTGATACATTTTAACAATATCAAGGCAAGGATTGGGTTCAGTCATACCATATTTAAGACCGGCAGTGTTGATTTCAATTCCTTTTCCTTGCTCAATAATTGTTTTAAGAATTATGCAGATTAAATCGTTAAAATCGTGCCAGTTATATGTGTAAGAATTGGCAGGTATATATCTTGCAATATAATCAAGGTGACCATATACATCAAAGTTGTGACAGCAGCTAAGATTATCAAGAATACTTTCGTAATAAGTTAAAACAGTATCCTTTGCAGAACGTTTCTCCCAAAACTCAGGGTAGTAGGGATCTTCTCCATATACAAGATGTGACGAGCCTATTATGAAATCAAGCTGCTTTTTAGAATCATAAGCATTAACTCTGTCAGCGACGCTTCTCATAAGTCCCTGTTCAACACCTATGTGAATATTGATTTTATCATTGTATGATTCTTTCAGATTCTGGAAATACTTAATGTATTCCGGAAAATCAAGGTCAAACATGACTTTTCCATCTTCTAAAGGAGCATCAAAGTCATTATGGTCGGTAAAACAGATGTGCTTAAATCCCAGTGAAATAGCATTGTTAACAACATTTACAGGATTCTCCTCTGAATCAGAAGAGAACATAGTATGTATATGTGAATCTGATAACAGCATAGTAATGTCCTCCATCAAATATTAGTCATATGCTTAAATGTCAATATACATTATACATAAACATAATTAATCCGCAATTGATATTTTTGATGTTTATGTAGAACATGTAAACTAATGTAAAATATAGGTAATTTTTCCTTGAAAATGATTATTAGTATTGATATTATTAAGAAGACAGCGTATAAATTCTGATTATGTGAATGCGCATAGATGTAGAAGTACCAACTACGCTGTCCGTCCTTGACTTTTATGCGCAGATAGGAGCTTTCGTGAGTTTTGAATTGATACACATTGTGATTATTCTTCTCGGAGGAATAGCGCTTTTCCTTTTTGGAATGCAGCTTATGGGAGATGGATTAAAGAAAGTGGCTGGTGGCAAACTGGAAGTTATTCTGTACAGATTAAGTAATACACCTCTTAAGGGAGTACTGCTTGGTACAGGTGTTACGGCAATTATCCAGTCATCGTCGGCAACTTCTGTTATGGTTGTTGGTTTTGTTAATGCTGGTATGATTAAAATGAAACAGGCTATCGGTATTATTATGGGCGCAATTATAGGTACATCTGTTACTGGATGGGTATTATGTCTTTCTGATATCAGTGGTGGTGCCGGATGGGTAGACTTACTTTCAACAGAGGTTCTTGCTGCTATTATTGGTGTTATTGGCATCATGTTCAGGATGATTTGTAAGAATCCTACAAAGAAACATATAGGTGATATTATGATAGGTTTCTGTATCCTTATGGTAGGAATGCAGAACATGAGTGCAGCGGTTGCACCATTAAGATCTGAGCCGGCATTTATTGATATGCTTACTAAGTTTTCTAATCCATTTATAGGAATACTTATAGGACTTTTGGTTACTGCTGTTTTGCAGAGTGCGTCTGCTACAGTTGGTATTCTTCAGGCTTTATCAGTTACAGGAGCTATTTCATTTTCAGTAGCACTGCCTATTATAATGGGTATTGCTGTCGGAGCTGCCATGCCTGTTATCATTTCTTCATTTGGTGCGACTACAGATGGTAAGAGAACAGCATTTGTATATCTTCTTGTTGATGCATTGGGTGCTTTAATATGGGCAGTAGTATTTTATAGTATTAATCATTTTGTGCATTTTTCATTTATGGACAGAACGATGACAACTGTTTCGATAGCATTTGTGAACTCTTTATTCAGAGTTGCAACAGTTGCTGTACTGTTTCCATTTATCAGATTCCTTGAAAAGATGGTATGTGCAATTTTCAAGGAGGTTGTTGATGAGGAAGATAAAGATATTGTTGAAATCAGTGTACTTGATGACAGATTTATTGCTCATCCTACAGTTGCTATTGAACAGGCTAAGACAGTTCTTTGTTCAATGGCACATATGGCACAGAAAAATCTTATTCGTTCCATGGAACTACTGGATACATTTTCGCAGGAAAAATATGACAAGATTCAGAGAAGAGAAGATAAGGTTGACAGATATGAAGATAAGCTTGGAACTTATCTTGTAAAGATTACACAGCAGGAGCTTACTTCTGGACAGAACAAGGAGGTCTCAAAGCTTCTCCATACAATTTCAGATTTTGAGAGAATAAGTGACCATGCTGTTAACATATCACAGGCAGCAGCAGAACTGTTTAATGAAAAGCTTAGGTTTTCTGATTGTGCTGTTGAAGATGTTGAACTGATGTCATTAATTATGAAAGAAATAGTTGGAAATGTAATAGATGCATTTGAACAGAACAAGGTTGAATATGCCTATAAGACAGAGCCGTTAGAAGAACTCGTTGACATATATTGTGATGAAATGAAGATGAATCATGTCAAGCGTGTCCAGAAAGGTGAATGTACACTTCATCAGGGCTTTATATTTAATGATCTGCTTACAGATTTCGAGAGAATTGCTGACCATTGTTCTAACGTGGCAGTTGCGATTATTGAGCTTGAGTTAAATGTGTTTGATACACATGAGTATCTTATTAATCTCAAGAAGGATAACGGAACTAATTTTGATAAATATTTTGAGGAATACAAAGAAATGTTTCCTTTAAGTCAGTATTAAGCGGGGATTAGTGTTAAGTAGATAATATTGGATACAGAATTTGTTAAAATTTCGTCAAAATGACTAATTGATAATGAGTTATTATTGAAAAAAGTGCAAAAATGTAAAAAATGGGAAGAAAGCCTTGATATTTTGCTTCTTCTTATGTAAAATACACGGTAGTTGAAATTTTAACAAACTATGTTATAAAAATTCATTTTAGGAGGAATTGTTTTTATGTCAGTAAAAGTTGCAATCAATGGTTTTGGTCGTATCGGTAGACTTGCATTCAGACAGATGTTTGGTGCAGAAGGATATGAGGTAGTTGCTATTAACGATTTAACAAGCCCTAAGATGCTTGCTCATCTTTTAAAGTATGACTCATCACAGGGAAGATATGTTAACTTCGGTGAGGAAGATCAGGTAACAGCTGATGATGAGGCTGGTACAATCACAGTTAAAGGTAAGACTATCAAGATTTACAAAGAGCCAGATGCTAATAACTGCCCATGGGGAGAGATTGGCGTTGATGTAGTTCTTGAGTGTTCAGGATTCTATACATCTAAGGCTAAGGCACAGGCTCATATTAATGCAGGTGCTAAGAAGGTAGTTATCTCAGCTCCAGCTGGAAACGACCTTAAGACTATCGTTTACAATGTAAACCATGAGACACTTACAGCAGATGATCAGATTATCTCAGCTGCTTCTTGTACAACAAACTGCTTAGCTCCTATGGCTAAGGCACTTAACGATTGTGCAACAATCGAGTCAGGTATTATGTGTACAATTCATGCTTACACAGGTGATCAGATGATTCTTGATGGACCACAGAGAAAGGGTGATTTAAGAAGATCTAGAGCAGGTGCTTGCAACATCGTTCCTAACTCAACAGGTGCTGCTAAGGCTATCGGTCTTGTTATCCCAGAACTTAATGGAAAGCTTATTGGAGCTGCTCAGAGAGTTCCTACACCTACAGGTTCTACAACAATCCTTAACGCTGTTGTAGCTAAGAAGGTTACTGTTGATGAAGTTAATGCTGCTATGAAGGCTGCTGCTACAGAAAGCTTTGGTTACAATGAAGAACTTATCGTATCTAGCGATATCGTTGGAATGAGATTTGGTTCATTATTCGATGCTACACAGACAATGGTTAACGAACTTCCAAACGGTGGATGCCAGGTTCAGGTAGTTTCTTGGTATGATAACGAGAACTCATACACAAGCCAGATGGTTAGAACAATTAAGTACTTCGCTGAATTAAGCAAGTAATTATAATATACATTGACCATTAAGGGTTAATTTATTTAACTTGTAATAATACCGGAGATGAGAATTCATTCTCCGGTATTTTGATAAGTATGTTAAGACTATCCTGCTGTATGGCGGGACAGAACAGGCATACCTGGGTTGTTTACAGGTCACTGTCAATAAGCTAGTAATGATAATTTGGAGGATATAGATATGCTTAATAAGAAGTCAGTTGATGATATCAACGTTAATGGCAAAAGAGTTTTATGCAGATGTGATTTTAATGTACCATTAGATGGTGATAAGATTACAGATGAAACACGTCTTGTTGCTGCACTTCCAACAATAAAGAAGTTAATAGCTGATGGAGGAAAGGTTATTCTTTGCTCACATCTTGGTAAGCCAAAGGGAGCTGATAAGGCATTTTCATTAGCACCAGTTGCTAAAAGACTTTCAGAGCTTCTTGGACAGGAAGTTAAGTTCGCTGCTGATGATACAGTAGTTGGTGACAATGCAAGAGCTGCTGTTGAAGCTATGAATAATGGAGATGTTATTCTTCTTGAGAATACACGTTTCAGACCGGAAGAGACTAAGAACGGTGATGAGTTCAGCAAGGATCTTGCATCAATCTGTGATGTATTCGTTAATGACGCGTTTGGTACAGCCCACAGAGCACATTGCTCTAATGTTGGTGTGACAAAGTTTGTTGATACAGCGGTAGTTGGATATCTTATGGAGAAGGAGATTGACTTCCTTGGTAATGCGGTAGACAATCCGGTACGTCCTTTTGTAGCAATTCTTGGAGGCTCTAAGGTTTCTTCTAAGATTTCAGTTATAAACAATCTTCTTGATAAGGTTGATACACTTATTATCGGCGGTGGTATGTCATATACATTCCAGAAGGCTCTTGGCGGCAATGTAGGCCAGTCTCTGGTAGAGGATGAGTATCTTGATTATGCAAAAGAGATGATTGAGAAGGCTGAGGCTAAGAATGTTAAGCTTCTTATTCCTGTTGATACAGTTGTAACAAAAGAATTTAAGAACGATACGCCTTTCCATGTTGTTGAAGCAGGTCAGCAGGAAGATGATGATATGGGTATGGATATCGGACCTAAGACATGCGCACTTTATCAGGAAGCACTTAAGGATGCCAAGACAGTAGTATGGAACGGACCTATGGGTGTATTTGAGTTTGATAACTTTGCAAAGGGTACAATTGCAGTAGCACAGGCACTTGCTGAGCTTAAGGATGCAACAACAATCATTGGCGGTGGTGATTCAGCATCTGCAGTTAACAATCTTGGATTTGGTGATAAGATGACTCATATCTCAACAGGTGGCGGCGCATCACTTGAATTCCTTGAAGGTAAGGAACTCCCTGGTGTTGCAGCAGCTAATGACAGATAATTAAGTTTGAGAATTTTTTAACCTTTAAGGCAGATAATGCCTTAAAGGTTATTTTTTTGCCAAGGTGAGTGTCAATTCTGATATTTTTTTTGAAATGAAGCACAATTTAGGTGGTAAAATCTGAACATTAGTAGTATAATAAATACATCAAAAAGATATATGCCTAAAGGGGTAGGAGTGTTGTATGGCATAGATCATACATTGGCATACAGTTGGAGGACGTAGTTATGAGGCGGAAAGTTATTGCTGGTAATTGGAAGATGAATAAGACTCCGAGCGAGGTCAGATCAATTCTTACCGATATGAAAGATAAGATTTGTACTGAAGGCGTAGATGTTCTGTTCTGTGTTCCTGCCATTTCACTTGTTGCGGCGGTTGAGTCGGTGAAGGGAACTGACATTGCAATTGGAGCTGAGAATATGTTCTATGAGGAGCACGGAGCATATACGGGAGAGATTTCAGCATCAATGCTTGAAGATGCCGGCGTGAAGTATGTTATACTTGGACATTCAGAGCGGAGACAGATATTTGGTGAGGACAATACAGTCATCAACATGAAGGTTAAAAAAGCTATCGAGCATAAGATTATACCTATTATATGCTGTGGAGAAACGCTTGAACAGAGAGAACATGGTGTGACACTTGAATTTGTGGAAGAGCAGATACGTTCGGCATATTATAATGTGAGTAGGGAAGAAGCCCATGATACAATTATTGCATATGAGCCTATATGGGCTATAGGAACAGGTAAGGTTGCAACAAGTGCGCAGGCTCAGGAAGTATGTGCTGATATAAGGGGATGCATAGAACGTATATATGACAGGGAAACTGCTGATGCAATAAGGATTCTGTATGGTGGAAGTGTTAATGCGTCCAATGCTGAAGAATTGTTCGCAATGCCGGATATAGACGGAGGTCTTGTCGGAGGAGCAAGCCTTAAGCCTGAATTTGCTGATATTGTTGAATTTGGAAGAAAGAGTATATAATAACTTCAAGAATTTTGAATACATATAAGGCAGAGAGTCCTGCGGCGGCTGCGTGTGCAGATGTCGCGGGACTTTTTTGTGATTGCATAAGAAATACAAATGTGATAATATACTAGATTGAAGAACATTTGAAATAACAAGATAGAAGATAATGGTGTAGAATCAGAGATTTTACACTCCGGATTTGTGATTGCGCACAAGTTCGGAATGCCCCGGGAGGGGCGGGAATGGAGGATTAAGATGAGCAAAAGACCTACAGTACTGATGATACTTGATGGATATGGACTTAGTGACAGAAAAGAGGGCAATGGTATTGCTAATGCCAATACACCTGTAATGGACAGCCTTATGAAGGAATATCCATTTGTTAAGGGACTTGCCAGTGGAATGGCAGTCGGACTCCCTGAGGGGCAGATGGGCAACTCAGAAGTCGGACATCTCAATATGGGTGCCGGAAGAATTGTATATCAGGAGCTCACAAGAATAACCAAGGAGATTGAGGATGGAGATTTCTTTAAGAATGAAGCACTCCTTGGTGCTATAGAGAATTGTAAGAAGAATAATTCAGATCTTCACCTCTTCGGACTTCTTTCAGATGGCGGAGTACACAGCCACCTTACACATGTGCTTGCACTTCTTGAGCTTGCTAAGAGAGAAGGACTTAAGAATGTATATCTGCACGGATTTATGGATGGACGTGATACTCCTACAGAGGGTGGTCTTGGATATGTGAAGACTGTACAGGCTAAGATGGACGAGCTTGGTGTCGGTGCAATTGCAACACTTGCCGGTCGTTACTATGCAATGGACAGAGATAACAGATGGGACAGAGTAGAGGCTGCTTATAATGCACTTACAAAGGGCGAAGGTGCTGAGGCATCAGATGCAGTTGCTGCAATGGAAGCATCATATGCAGATGGTAAGACAGATGAGTTCGTTGTTCCTACTGTAATTAAGAAGGATGGCAGACCTGTTGCGGTAATTAAGGATAATGATTCTGTTATCTGTTATAATTTCAGGCCTGACCGTGCAAGAGAGATAACAAGATGCTTCTGTGATGATGAATTCACGGGATTCAACCGTGGACCACGTAAGAATGTAACATATGTATGTTTCACAGAGTATGATGTTACAATTCCTAATAAGAGCGTTGCATTCAATAAGGTTGCAATTAATAATACATTTGGTGAATTCCTTGCAGCACATAACATGACACAGTGCAGAATTGCTGAGACAGAGAAGTATGCGCATGTTACATTCTTCTTTAACGGTGGTGTTGAGGAGCCTAACAAGGGTGAGGACAGAATACTCATTAAGTCACCTAAGGTTGCCACTTATGATCTTCAGCCTGAGATGAGTGCACCTGAAGTCTGCGATAAGCTTGTAGGAGCGATAGAATCAGGAAAGTATGATGTTATCATAACTAACTTTGCAAACCCTGACATGGTTGGACATACAGGTATAATGGATGCAGTAATTAAGGCAATTGAGACAGTTGACGGATGCGTTGGACGTGTTGTTGATGCAATCAGGAAGGTTGACGGACAGATGTTTATCTGCGCTGACCATGGTAATGCAGAGAAGCTTATTGACTATGAGACAGGTGAGCCTTTTACAGCACATACAACGAATCCTGTTCCGTTTATTCTTGTTAACTATGATGAGAATTACACTCTCAGGGATGGAGGAAGACTTGCAGATATAGTTCCTACACTTATTGAGATGATGGGAATGGAGAAGCCTGCTGATATGACAGGCGAGAGTCTTCTTGTGAGAAAGTAATCAAATGATAATTATGAGGAGGGGCAGATGACATCAAAGAACAATACTGAGGTGATTCTTGGCGGCAAGGTATATACACTGAGCGGATACGAGAGCGAGGAATACCTTCAGAAGGTAGCTGCTTACATCAATAGCAAATTGAATGAGATGATGGCTGAAGATGGTTATCGAAGACTGTCATCTGAAATAAGGGCCAATATGATGTATCTTAACATAGCTGATGACTATTTCAAGGCTAAGAAGACTGCTGATGCTCTTGAGAATGATGTTGCAGCAAAAGATAAACAGATATCGGACTACAAATATGATTTGATTGCAGCTGATGTTAAGTATAACGCTTCGGTCAAGGAGA